>ERZ809472.227-NODE-227-length-14953-cov-6.792254_pt1 | contig 14953 bp, 9 predicted proteins | sample MGYA00521274_ERZ809472 | MGnify/ENA primary metagenome ERZ809472 (study PRJEB31581, sample SAMEA3312791) | metagenome | study: EMG produced TPA metagenomics assembly of the PRJEB8939 data set (Metagenomic analyses of Rumen microbiomes reveals... | reverse complement strand
GGTACGGAAAGACCTGGACATCCGGAATATCCGGATAATCCGAAAAGCCCGGACTTTCCGGAAGAATAAAAAAGAAAACAATACTAATAAAATAATAACAATGAAAAAGATTCTGATTTTGATGATGAGCATCGTAGGCATGCTCCCAGTAAAAGCCGACGAGGGTATGTGGACGCTCTACAACCTGCCGAATGCTGTCTATGAGACGATGAAGCAGGAGAACTACGAGCTGCCGTATGGCGCCCTTTACTACGGCGATGACGCCATCAAGAACTGCGTGGTCAATTTCGGCAATTTCTGCTCTGGTGTCGTCGTCTCGCCCGACGGCCTCGTCTTTACTAACCACCACTGCGGCTTCGAGGCCATCCGAAGCCACTCCACCGTTGAACACGACTATATGCTCAACGGCTTTATCTCCAACTCATACGAAGAAGAGCTGCCAAACAAGGATCTCTTCGTCTCGTTCATGGTGGAGCAGAAGGATATCACACCCATGCTCGACTCCCTCGGCATCCAGAAGATGGGCAGCGACCGCCGGTGGGTATTTCTCGATTCCATCGAGAACGTGATGTTGAAGGACGTCCGTCAGAAAGACTCCACCCTGCGCCTGGAGATTACTCCCTTCTACGAGGGCAACAAGTACTATATGACCACATACCGCGACTATAATGACGTGCGACTGGTGTTCGCCCTGCCCAAGTCGATGGGTAAGTTCGGCGGCGAGACCGACAACTGGATGTGGCCGCGTCAGACTTGTGATTTCAGCGTGTTCCGCATCTATGTAGACCCGAAGACTGGCGGTCCGGCAAAGTATTCGGAGGACAACGTTCCCTACCACCCGAAGAAATGGGCTCCCGTATCGCTGCAGGGCTATCAGCCCGGCTCGTTCTCGATGACCATCGGCTACCCCGGCTCTACCAGCCGCTACCTGTCGAGCTACGGCATCCGTGAGCGTCGCGACGCCCAGAACACACCAATGTACCAAACGCGTGAGGTAAAACAGGAGGTGATGCTGCGCCACATGCGTGCCTCAGAAGCCGTACGCATCAAGTATGATTCAAAATATGCCCAGAGCAGCAACTACTGGAAGAACAGTATCGGTATGAACAAATGTATCGATTCCATCGGACTAATCAAACAAAAAGCAGCCTATGAACAGAAGATCCAGCAGTATATGGACTCTACCGGCTACCTGAAAGGCAAGCTCGACTTCAGCCTGCTGGAGCGTCTCTACCAGAAGCGCTTTGCCGCCATGCGCGCCCTGACCTTCTTCAATGAGACCTTAGGCCGACGCAATACCGATGAGATGACCCGCCGTGCCCTTCGTGTACAGAATGGCGCCATCGTCAACGGCAAGGACGGCAAGCCCAAGTCACACTACATCGAGTTCAAGGACAACAGCGAGACATGGGACTATGATACCGACCGAGAGATCCTCGCCGCCCTGCTGAAGCACTTCCGCGACAAGGTGGAAATCAAGTACCAACCCGACTTCTACAATGTCATTGACCACGACTTTAAGGGCGATTACCAGCGCTTTGCAGACTATCTCTACAAGAAATCGAAGCTGATGAAGAGCGACAAGAAGATCTATGTCAACAAGAAGAACTATCACCGCGATCCAGGTGTGGTCTATGGCGAGAGCCTCATCTCAGCAACGGCTGACATCCGCGCTGACCTGGAGGCAACCTACGATTCCATCGAGGTCCAGGAGCGTTATCTCTGTGCCGCCAAGCTGCGTATGGAAGAGGACATGCCTAACTACAGCGATGCCAACTTCACCATGCGTCTCAGCTATGGACAGGTAGGCGAATACCTTCTGGCTGGCAAGCCCTCAGGCTACTACACCACTGCCGAGAGTATCGTGGAGAAGATGGAGAGAGGCGAACGGGGCGTTATCGACTACGAGGCAGAACCCGTCATGAAGGAACTGCTGAGTGTCAAGGATTTCGGCCGGTACACCGATAAGACTACTGGCAAGATGCACCTCTGCTTCCTCTCTAATAATGATATTACTGGCGGTAACAGCGGCTCGCCGATGTTCAACGGAAAAGGCGAGCTCATCGGCCTTGCCTTCGACGGTAACTGGGACAGTCTCTCGAGCGACATCTTCTTCGACTCCCAACTGGCACGCTGCATCGGCGTTGACATCCGCTATGTGCTCTATATGATGGAGAAGTGGGGCAAGGCAGACCGTCTGCTCCGCGAGATCAATGCAAAATAAACACTGACAATGAAACTAAAAACTACTCTACTACTAATGGCCGCCCTCTATCTTCACGTGAAGGCAGAGGGACAGCCAAACCAAATCGACCTGAGCGGTACGTGGCAGTTCGCCCTTGACCGCCAGTCGCTGGTACATCCCGACTACATCCTGACAGAGACCGTACAACTGCCGGGAACGACCGACACCAACAAAAAAGGCGATTTCATCGCAAAAAGTGAAGAGACCACACACCTGACGCGCCCCTGGTCGTATAAGGGACGGGCCTGGTACAAACGCACGGTGGAGATACCTGCCGACTGGAAAGATAAGCCCATTTATCTCTTTTTGGAACGTACCAAGCCATCCGAAGTCTACGTCGATGCGAAATACGTAGGCTCTTCAAATGATATCTCTACCCCACAGGTGTTTGATGTTTCACAATGGCTTACCCCTGGTCAGCACACGCTGGCTATTATGGTTGACAATGGCAGTGGCGTACCACAACAGCTTTATGCCAGCAGCCATGCCTATACGGAGGATACCCAGACCAACTGGAACGGTATCATTGGGGAGATCAAGTTGCTGAATGGTCTTCCGTCTGCACCAAAGGTAGAGACCCTTCCGAACCTCAAGAACTTCCACATCGAGGGCCAGCATTTCTATGCCAACGGTCACAAGATATTCCTGCGTGGAAAGCACGATGCCTGCGTCTGGCCACTGACAGGCCACGTCGCCATGGACGTCGATTCGTGGAGGGACTACCTTGGCGAATGCGATGCCTATGGCCTCAACCACGTTCGTTTCCATTCCTGGTGTCCTCCGGAGGCAGCCTTCGTAGCTGCCGATGAATTGGGCATTATTCTTCAGCCTGAGCTCCCCTTCTGGGGCGATTTCAACGACAAAGACTCGGTGCTGATGCAATTCCTCCACAAGGAGGGAGAAAATATCCTGCGTACCTATGGCCACCACCCGTCGTTCCGTATGTTTGCACTAGGCAACGAACTATGGGGTTCTATTGACAAAATGGCCGAATTCATCGAGGATTTCCGTAAGATAGCCCCCGATAAAGTTTATACTTTCGGGAGCAACTACTACCTCGGCTATCAGGGTGTGAAGAAGGGCATGGACTATTTCACCACCTGCCGGGTAGGCGGCGAAGGCTGGGGCAACTATAATACCCATACCCGTGGGTCGTTCTCGTTTGCCGATGCAGCTGACGGTGGTATGATCAACCACTTCTACCCCAACACCAAGATGAATTTCGAAGAAGGTTGTTCGCTGGCGAACGTACCCATTATTTCGCACGAGACAGCCCAGTTCCAGACTTACCCGGATTACGATGAAATCGCGAAATATACGGGTGTACTCTATCCTTATAATATGGAAATATTCCGTTCACGTCTTGAAAAAGCAGGTATGCTTGACCAAGCGAAAGCCTTCCATCAGGCCAGTGGTCTTTGGGCGCTCCAACTTTATAAGCAAGACATCGAGATGGATCTGCGCACGCCTAATATGGCAGGCTTCCAATTGCTCGATTTGCAGGACTATCCAGGACAAGGCTCTGCCTATGTGGGCATCCTCGATGCCTTCATGGATCCTAAAGGACTTTGTACGGTACGTGAGTGGAGAGAGTGGTGTGCCCCTGTCGTACCGCTACTGGTAACCGACAAGCTCTGCTACACCAATGAGGAAGACCTGGAGGCTGATATCCAGATAGCCAACTATAGTGGAGAGAGTCTCAAAGGCAAGAAACTGTCGTGGGAACTGGACGGACAGACGGGAACGATGACGCTACCCGATGGTGAAGGACTTATCGAAGCCGGAGAACTCGACATCAACCTCTCCAGATATGACAAACCCACACAATTGCTCTTGGTGTTGAATGTCGACGACACAGAGTACCATAACACTTACAATCTGTGGGTCTATCCCGCCAAGGACAACCTGAAGAAACTGGAAAAGAAGGTCATCGTGACAGACATCCTGACAGAAAAGATTGTCAAGCAGTTGGAAAAAGGAAAGAGCGTGCTGTTGATGCCAGACTCCTCGAAACTCTGTGTCGGCGGACTGTTCCAGACTGACTATTGGAACTTCCGTATGTTCAAGACGATTTCTGAAAACAACAAGAAGCCTGTGTCACCTGGTACTCTTGGCATCCTTACTGATCCTGAACATCCCATCTTCCGCAGTTTCCCCACCGACATGCATACCAACTGGCAATGGTTCCCCATCATCAAGGCCAGCCATCCGATGATGCTCGACAATACAGGCAAGGATTATCGGCCCATAGTACAGGTAATCGACAATATTGAGCGTAACCACAAACTCGGTCTCGTCTTTGAGTTCCAGATTGGCAAAGGCAAGATACTTGTATGCATGGCTGACCTCGAAAAGGCTTCCGACCATCCTGAGGGCCGCGCATTCTACCGCAGCGTGCTCGAGTACATGACTTCGAAAGACTTTGCCCCGAAGACACATATCACACTGGAAGATTTCCAGAAACTGATGACAACTGATGTTGTGGAAGGAAAAATTGGCGAACTGAACAATATCTCACCCTATTAAGGCCAAGAGCTCGCTGAAATGGCTGATTTTCGTCAGTCGTTCATGGTCGAATTCCTCGAAGTGTTCCAACTGCCAAGTGACGTGGAAGGGAATATGGATAGCCCACGCACCAATAGCGAGGGCTGGCGCAATATCACTCTTCAAGGAGTTGCCTACCATCAGCAACTCTGAAGGATGTATCTGTTGATGTTCGCACAGTGCCAGAAACTCACGCTGACCTTTGTCACTAGTAATCTCCACATCGTCGAAATACTTCAACAAGCCTGAGCGCTTCAGCTTGTTCTCCTGATCCTGCAACTCGCCCTTGGTAAACACAACCATCTTTGGAGTTGAGAGATTAGAGTTGAGAGTGTCAGAAGAAAAGCGCTCTCTGAGTGTTTTGAGAGTTTCCTCCACTTCAGGCAGTGGGGTGGCGGGCAGGTGGAGCAGTTGTTTACAATGGGCCAGGAGCTCCTTCAGTTGGTTGATGCTCAAGTCATTGCCAGCCACTCGCATAGCTGTTTCGAGAATGCTGATGGTAAAGGCCTTGCAACCATAGCCCAGGTCGGCCATATTGCCAGACTCTGTCTGGAAAAGCTCCAACTTGGGGTCCTCACAATAGGGCGAAATCAGGCTGTAGAGGTGTTGCTCTACTTCCTCGAAATGCGACTGACAGTCCCACAACGTGTCATCCGCATCGAAAGCAATCACTTTGACAGACAATCTGGACATATTCCTTTAATCATCAAGTTGGCTGAGTTTTTTTTGAAGCCTTTGGGTAACTGTATCTCCGGCACTTCGCAGTAGTCGAGGCAGTAAGTCTGCTGGCAGCGCTCACAATAGAAGTGAGGATGCACATCCTCGTCGTGATCATGATCGTGGCTGTGGCAGATCTCATATCTGGTGCCGTCGGAGCCTCCTTCGATGACATGCACAAGCCGATGCTCCTTAAAGATACAGAGCGCACGGAAGATGTTCGACTTGTCAATGGAGAGGATTTTGTATTCCAACTCCGCTAATGTCATCGGACGCATAGCCGTAGCCAATTCCCTGACTACGACAATACGATTGGCTGTCGGCTTGATGCCGTGCTGCTCCAACAGTTCCACACAATGTGCTTCGTTCAGCATTATAAATGCAAAGGTAATATTTTAAAATGAAAATTGAAAAATGAAAATTGAAAATTGTGAATTCTTAACGCTTCACCTTGTTAATGTAATCACAACCTCTCAGTTCTCATCTCTCATTTCCGCACGTATGCTCATGACACTCTCCCCCTTCGAGTTCGAACTCCAGTGTCGAGTGCCCGATGTTAAGTTCCGCCAGATGGTGCTTCAGTTCTGCTTTCACTTCCTCCATCGTCCTCAGGTCATCGATGACGATATGTGCCGTGAGCGCATTGTCTGTCGTGCTGATAGCCCACACATGCACATGGTGTACCTCTTTCACGTGCTCATGTGCCTCTAGCGTCTCTACAACCTTGTCCATATCCATATCTTCGGGGATACCGTCAACGAGCAGTCGCAGGCTACCAGTCAGCAGGTCCCAGGTGGAGATCAAGATAACAATGGCAATGATAATACTTACAATGGGGTCGATGACATACCAGCCTGTATAGGCAATGATGATACCTGAGACGAGCACGCCTACTGACACCAGCGTATCAGCCACCATGTGGAGATAGGCGCCACGCACGTTCATGTCACCTTTCTGACCACGCATCAGCAGCATAGCCGTCAGACCGTTGATGAGAATACCGATGCCTGCTGTCCACGACACAGCGACGCCATTCACCTCCGTAGGCTCCTGGAACTTATGGTAACTCTCTATCAAGATGCCTCCGATCGCCACGAGAAGCAGGATGGCGTTGATGAGCGAAATGAGCACAGTCGACTTCTTATAACCGTAGGTATAGCGCTTGTTGGCATGCACCTTCGCCAGTTGGAAGGCAATCAATACCAATACCAGGCTGAACACGTCGCTCAGGTTGTGGCCTGCGTCGGAGAGCAGCGAAAGCGAATTCTCGAGGAACCCGATCAATGTCTCTACGCCAACGAAGAGCAAGTTAAGTACGATTGAGAAAATGAAGATACCGCTAAGCGATGTCAGTTTACCCCCATGATGATGGTGGTGATGATGTCCGTGATGTTCGTGTACGTGTGACATAATTTTATCTTTTTCTTATTTCCGCTGCAAAGGTATGGCAAAAGGATTGCAACTTGGTTGCATAGTGCAAAAAACAACGATTAATAGCAATAATTTCAAGATTATTCGTACCTTTGCAGCAGAAATGAAAAAGGGAACGCTATATTGTCTGGGCCTGAGCCTGCTGATGGTGCTGTTGTTTGCGCTGAATCTACTGATGGGATCTATCAGGATTCCAGTGCCAGATGTCGTGAATATCTTACTTGGCAATGAGGGAGAGAAGGCCTCCTGGCAGTATATCGTCCTTGAATCGCGACTGCCGCAGGCCATCACGGCGATGCTCTGTGGCGGGGCACTGGCTGTGAGCGGACTGATGTTACAGACTGCTTTCCGCAATCCCCTGGCTGGTCCGAGCATCTTCGGTATCAACAGTGGTGCCGGCTTGGGTGTGGCACTGGTAATGTTGCTTTTGGGTGGCAGCATCTCAGCAGGATCCGTCAGTATCTCGGGCTTTGTGGCCATCCTTCTGGCAGCTTTCATTGGTGCAATGGCAGTGATGGCCGTCATCTTTTTCTTTTCGAGTGTGGTGCGCAACAATGTGATGTTACTCATCATCGGCATCATGATTGGCTACCTTTCCAATTCCGCCATCTCACTACTTAACTTCTTTGCCACCGACGAAGGCGTTAAGTCATATATGGTCTGGGGTATGGGCTCATTCGGTGGTGTGTCAATGAAGACGATGCCCGTCTTTGCCTCAGTGACGATAGCCGGACTGGTGGGCTCGATGTTGCTCATCAAGCCTCTCAATGCCCTGATGCTTGGCGACCAATATGCAGAGAACCTCGGAGTAAATATGGTTCGCACGCGTAACTGGTTGCTTATCGTGACTGGCATCTTGACAGCCATCACCACTGCATTCTGCGGCCCTGTTGCTTTCATCGGACTGGCAGTGCCTCATATCGCCCGACTATTGCTGACCACCGATAACCATCGTGTACTTTTGCCAGCCACGATGCTCTGTGGCGCCGTGGTGGCATTGGTTTGTAATATCATTTGTTTTTTGCCGGGAGAAAGTGGGGTGATACCCCTGAATGCAGTAACACCAGTGATGGGAGCCCCCGTCATCATCTACGTCATCATTCGCGAACGGTAGTCGAGCAACGCTTTGATGAGCATATCATTCTCCTCGGGTGTCTGCGAAGCTACGCGGAAACAGTGTTTGTCGAGCCCATGGAAGTTGGAGGCATCGCGAATCAGAATGCCATAATTCTCTATCAACCAGTTTTTCATCGTTGACGTATCTGCCCAGTCGATATTGAACAGCATATAGTTGGTGGCGGTATCCATCACCATCAGTCCGTCGATGTCTTCCAGCGCCTGACGCAGTCGTTGAGCCTCACTCAACCATTCCTTCAGGTCAGGCAACATCCGAGGATCATTGGCAATCAGGTATTTACCAGCCTCTATCTCCAAAGAGCCAACAGTCCAAGGCTGACGTATCTGGCGCAGACGGTCGATAATGATGGGCGAGGCTGTGATATAGGCAAGCCGCATCCCTGGGACACAATACTTATGCGCCAACGAGTGGATGAGCATGACGTTGAAGCAGTCACTAATTTCGCTGGGCTTGGCGGTAGGCTGCAGGGTATAGTCGGCATACGATTGGTCGATGACGTGCAGGAATCGGGGATTCTGACGTATGAGATGCATCACAAGGGGCTTCAGCAGGATATTGCCAGAGGGGTTATCAGGGATGCTCATCCAGTAGATACGGTCCTGTGGCAATAGTTCCAGGTCATCAGCACGCTCGTAAGAGATAAGGTGGCCGTAGAGTCGACAGGCATCGGCAAACTCATTATTGGTGGGCTGCGGGATAATAGAGGCCCAGCCTTTGTAGAGCTGTGCAATCAGGTAGATGGCCTCCTCTGGGCCGTTGGTCACCATCACCATATTGGCAGGAATGCCTAACTTTTCAGCGATGAGACCCTCCAACTGCTCAGGGATAGGTTCTGGGTGGTGTCTGACCACATCGAAATGTGCCATGAGATGCTCCCTCAGTCCCGTCAGGTCTGCCTTCTGGTAGATATTGGAACTGAAGTCTATCTTCACTTTCCCCTCATACCTATACCCATCATCTCCGTGTCCAAACAACATAAATTATCAATTGTCAATTATCAACTCTCGACCTGCACCGTCAATGTTTCCGAGTGAAATACGATTCCTGGTCTCTCCACATATCGGCTCAGCGCCCCTTGATCCGCCAACTCCTGTGGCGAGCCGATACTGAGAGAACTACCCTTGTCGTTGCGCTCCATCAGCCACAGCTTGTCGGCCACCTGAAGTGCCAATTCAAAGTCATGGGTAGAGAGGAATATGGTCTTCTGCTGTTCTCTGGCCAGGCGCTTCAGCAGGAGCATCATCTCCACCTTGCTGGGGAAGTCGAGGAAGGCCGTTGGCTCATCCAAGAAGATGACAGGCGTCTGCTGCGCCAGAGCCTTAGCAATCATCGCCTTCTGCCTCTCACCGTCTGATAGCGTGTGAACCATCCTGTCGCGCAGGCTATTGATGCCCACCGTGTCGATAGCATAGTCCACCACCTGCCAGTCGTCATCATGCAAGTTCCCCCAAAAGCCAGTATAAGGCGAACGTCCCAGCGCCACCAACTCACGCACTGACATATTGCGAATGTCAGGCTTTTCTGTCAGCACCACACCGATCATCCTACTCAGTTCCTTGTCAGTAAACGAGGCTATCTCCTTCTCTCCTAAGAAAACTTCCCCACCGAGTTTTGGCTGAAAGGCAGAGAGCGTCCGCAGCAGCGTAGACTTACCCACACCATTGGCACCCAACAGACACGTCAGCTCCCCCGGCCATATCTCTGCACAGAGATGATCTGCTACTCGCCTATCATTCTCCTTCTGCCGATACCCGATGCTCAGCTGCTCCAGCCTGATGCTTGCACTTTTATCCTTTGTCATTTGGCCATGAGTGAGATGGCGAAGCCACCACCAGGGGCTTCTATGAGTTTGAGGGTGTCGCCAGCCTTGACCACCTTCTTAGTGATGACGTAGGCCTTGGGATTGGTCTCGTAATGGGCATCCTTACCATCGGCGTAGATGGTGCAATCGTATTTGCGACCCTTGTCGAGAAAGTCGAGCTTGAGCGTACACTTATGGCCATTCTCATCGCACTTGCCGCCAACGAACCAGTTGTCAGTGCCCTTTGCCTTACGGGCTACAGTGATATAGTCGCCAGGCTCAGCCTCCAGATAGCGGGAGTCGTCCCAGTCGCAGGCCACATCGCGGATGAACTGGAAGGCGTCGTCGTACTTCTCGTAGTTCTCGGGAAGGTCGGCTGCCATCTGCAGGGGCGAGTACATTGTCAGGTAAAGGGCCAGTGAGCCAGCGATGGTGATGCGTGCCCAAGAGGTGTTGTCGCTCCAGGTGGAGAGCTTGGTCTCGAAGATACCTGGGGTGTAATCCATTGGACCGCCCTGCAAACGGGTGAACGGCAGGATACAGGTATGGTCAGGATTAGAGCCACCAAAGGCCTCATATTCTGTGCCGCGGGCTGACTCGTTACCTACCAGGTTGGGATAGGTGCGGCAGAGTCCTGTGGGACGGGTTGCCTCATGGGCGTTAACCATAATATGGTGCTTGGCGGCCTCCTTGACGACATAGAGATAGTGGTTGTTCATCGACTGCGAGTAGTGGTGGTCGCCACGTGGGATGATATCGCCCACATAGCCAGTCTTCACAGCATCGTAGCCATACTTGTTCATCAGCGCGAAGGCATCCTTGATATGGCGCTCGTAGTTTTGTGTGGAGCTGGATGTCTCGTGGTGCATCAGTATTTTCACACCCTTCGAATGCGCATAGTCATTGAGCATCTTGATGTCAAAGTCGGGATAAGGCGTTACGAAGTCGAACACATCGCGCTTCCACATATTGGCCCAGTCTTCCCAACCGACATTCCATCCCTCCACAAGCACTTGGTCAAGGCCGTTCTTGGCAGCGAAGTCGATATAGCGCTTCACGTTCTCGTTGTTGGCCTTATGGGTGCTGTTGGGCTTCACTTTGCTCCAGTCAATCTGGTCCAGATGGATGCTTGGGAAGTCGTTGGTGTAGTGCCATGAGCCGCGACCCACGATCATCTCCCACCATACACCGCAGTATTTCGTGGGATGTATCCAACTTGTATCTTCCAGCTTACAGGGCTCATTGAGGTTGAGGATAAGGTTGCTGGAGAGCATATCGCGGGCATCGTCGCTGACCATCACCGTGCGCCAAGGGGTGGTGCAGGGTGTCTGCATGCAGCCCTTCAGACCAGTAGCATCGGGTGTCAGGTGGCTGACGAAAGTGAAAGGCTTCGGCAGGGGATAGCCCGTCGGTTTGGGGTTAGGGGTATAGGCATTGCTGCCACCGCCCAACTGTGTGGTAAGAGCCTTGGTTTCTGCATCCACCAGTTCGAGGTGCATGGTGGCATAGTCGGCACAGGCAGCCTCGTGGATGTTGATATAGAGCCCATCCTGGCTCTTCATCTGAAGCGAGGTCTGCACACCTGTCGGTGAGAAGACAGCTACGGAGGAGTTGCTCCAGTTGACGGCTTCTTTCATCCGTCCGCGGATCTCGGAGAGACGGGTCTGCTGTGTCATCTGCTCCTGAGTGTCATAGTCGCCAGGGAGCCACCACGCTGTATGATCGCCAGCCATTGCGAATTCACTCATTTCCTCCTGGATGAGGAAATAGTTGAGTTCTTGCTGCTGGGGGAACTCGTAACGGAAACCGATACCATCATCGTAGACACGGAAACGGATGATGATCTGACGCGTCTTCCCTATGTTCTGGTTGAGCGTGACGGCCAGTTCGTTGTAATGGTTGCGAATGTCCTTCGTTTCGCCCCAGACGGGCTGCCAGGTCTCGTCAAACTCAGAAGTCTCTTCCTTGGCGATGGTGAAATGGTCCATCAGGTCTGTCTCCTCCAGACCTTTCGAGGCGTGTTTGTCCTTAGCCAGTACGAGACCCAAATGTGAGGGCTTCACCACCTCACGCCCTTTGTAGGTCATCTCATAGACAGGGCGTCCTGTGTTATCCACTGAAAACTTCAGTTCTATGTTGCCGTTCGGCGACTTGACGCCGCCTGCTATGGCGAGCATCGGCCATAGCAGGCAGCTTAGTAATAATTTCTTCATTTTCGTCCGCTTTGTATAATTAATGTGCTAATCTCGTTATTCAGGTCATCCTCCTTCAGCAACTGCTCAATATTGATATGCATACGATAACGCCAATAGTGTCGGGGATTAGCCGGGATATTGATGCGCTCAGCATTCTGATCTGGCAGGCGCAGACGCTCGTCGATGCTTATCCAATCCTGGAATGACAGCAGACAGAGCATGGAAGGCGAGGTGAGATGACGGCTTACAATATCCTTTGCCAACCAGCCTGGCAGCGGATGAGGTGCTGGCCCCCCACGACGCAATGAGGTATTGTAATAGGTCTGTGTACGCTCTTCGTCCTCGTCCCACCACTGACGAAGGGTGGCCATATCGTGAGTGCTGATTGTGTCCACGCTGCGATAGGGATTATGCGACAACTTGCCAAAGCGGGTGGTGGGATCCTTCGGCATCGACTGGATCTCCAGCGAGAGGATGCGCAGTTCATTCATCACCCAGGGCACACAGTCGGGTACCATACCGAGATCCTCGGCACATACCAGCATACGGGTGGCCTGCGTCAGACGTGGCAACTTCTTCATGGCCTCTGTGTACCAGAACTGGTTGTTGCGCTTGTAGAAGTAGTCGTTGTATAGACGGTTGAAATTGTTCTTGTCGCCTTCACTGAGCTGATTATAGGCCTCCTGATACTGCACGGCAATACGCGGATGCCAGCGGTCAGAACGCTTGTGGTCAACGAGGAACAGTCCTTCGCTGAAGGGCACGCCATAGGACTCTATCTCCTCCTTGCTCATGCCGAGAGCGGGAGCAAACTGTCCCATCAGTCCCGACTTCTCTGGCATAGGAATCTCCCAAATACGGAAGAAACCAAGCACGTGGTCGATGCGGTAGGCATCGAAATATTCCGCCATCTTACGGAAACGACGCACCCACCACTGACAACCATCAGCCAACATCTCGTCCCAATTATAGGTGGGGAAACCCCAGTTCTGCCCGTCGGCAGAGAATGCATCGGGCGGTGCACCTGCCTGCCCGTTGAGGTTAAAGTATTTCGGCTCCACCCAGGCCTCTACACCGTCACGGCTGATGCCGATGGGGATGTCACCTTTTAATATCACGCGATGCGCACGCGCATAAGCATGAGCCCCACGCATCTGGGCATCAAGATTATACTGAACATAGTACCAGAACTGCAGTTCTTTCTTGCCCTTAAACGTCGATTTCTGCGTAGCGGCCAGAGTAGCTTCCTTGGGCCATTCTGGGAAGGTGGCCGTACCATAGATGTCACGATAGTAGCAGAAAGCGGCATAGGGCACCAACCACTCCTTGTTCTGCGCGAAGAATTGCTTATAGCTCTCGCGGCGTTGAACTGTGGTCCACTCCTGCGCAAACAATTCGCGGAGGTAGTCGATCTTAGCTGTAAACATCCGTTCATAATCAATCTGTGACATCGCGTTCAGTTCCTGTCGTAATGCCTCGAAGGATTTACGCTTGGCCTCATCCTTGATGGCTGGCAACTGGCGGAAATCACAATACTGCGGGTGAAGGGCATAGATGCTGATACTGTTATAAGGATAGCTGTCCTGCCAGGTGCGGGTCATGTTGGTGTCGTTGATGGGCAAAACCTGCAGCACGCGCTGCTTCGTCTTGTCGCACCACTCGATCATCATCTTCAGGTCGCCGAAATCACCAACACCAAAACTTCCCTCGCTACGCAGCGAGAAGATGGGTATGACAGTACCTGCTCCTTTCCAAGGGTAGACGGGGAAGGATGCCTGTGTCAACTCATAGACCACCACTTCGCCAAGTCCTATCTCAGGCAGACAGATGGTGCGGTTGTTGCCACTTTCCCAAAGCGGTGTCACATCCACCTCCTCGTCGAGTGCCACGAACTTGAACTCGAAGGCCATTGGCAGCCTATCTGCATCAAGGCTGACAACCCATTCATTGCTTTCATGCTCTACCATCTCAATGGCACGCTTAGCTTCCCAGCTTCCTAGGGTTTCACAGCTGCCGATGATGGCCAGTCGCTCATTGTTGCGCAACTGCGGTGCACGTACCTTCAAACGGACTGTACGGGCAAACTCTGACAGTTCACTCATCTTACAATTACGGGCTGCCACGCAATCCGTAAAAGCTGAAGAATACAAAAAGCTGTCCTCGGGGATGTCAAGCCAGTGGTCATAGACGGTGTACTTGATGCCCCTGATAGCGGCAAACTCCAACCGGTGGGGCTCGACGAGCCACTCATGGCGAATCTCCTGATCACCGCGATACAGACTGTAGTAGTAATCGATGTGAGTACTTGTCTTCGCTGACTTGCTCAGTTCACAAAACCAGTGCAGACCATCGAGCGTAGTCATCTTATGCAGCTCCGCTCCCTTCCCATTGACAACGTTCAGCGCTAATTCTTCACCGAAGGTCGTCCCATATTCAAGATTGAATTGTAACCTCATAGACTGTATGTTTTAGTTTTAATATGCAAACGTTTGCACCTAATGGTGTCATTTCTTGTCCCGAATGATGAATACACAGGCAGAAGCAATCAGGAAACTGACACCAGCCACAATCATCATGGTCGACTGGTGGTGACCCACCAGAGAAAGGATGCTACCGCCGCAGAGAGCTGCAATAATCTGGGGAACACAGATGGTTCCGTTGAACAGTCCCAGATAGGCACCCATGTGTCCGTAACCCTGCAGGGCATTGGTGACAAAAGTGAACGGCATGGCCAGCATTGCTGCCCATCCGCAACCAATCAGCAGGAAGGGAATAAATTGCATGTACTGGTCGCTGATATAAGGTATCATCGCGAAGCCGATGCCTCCGATGATGAGACTAGCAGATCGGAAGAGCGTCGTGTAGGGAAAGAGTGTAGATCT
>ERZ809472.226-NODE-226-length-14954-cov-12.012350_pt1 | contig 14954 bp, 7 predicted proteins | sample MGYA00521274_ERZ809472 | MGnify/ENA primary metagenome ERZ809472 (study PRJEB31581, sample SAMEA3312791) | metagenome | study: EMG produced TPA metagenomics assembly of the PRJEB8939 data set (Metagenomic analyses of Rumen microbiomes reveals... | reverse complement strand
GAACCCCTATGCCAAGATTGAGAATCTTGTATCCTAACCATTAGATGAATCGACCTTCGTTTTCTTGGCGGAAGCTGGGGGATTCGAACCCCCGGTACGGGAACCCGTACGGCAGTTTAGCAAACTGCTGGTTTCAGCCACTCACCCAAACTTCCTTGCGGCTTTCACCTTGAAAACGGCATCTTCTCTCAAATGCGGGTGCAAAAGTACTAACATTTTTCTGAACCGCCAAATAATTATACAATATTTCACAAATTATTTCCCCATTGGAACATATTTTTGTTATTTTCTAATAAAAAATTTGGCCACGCCATGCATTTTGTTTACCTTTGCAGACGAATTGCAACCGTAGCCGATGAGGACAGTTCTACGACATATATTAATAATGTTGTTAGCAGTGGCAGGTATTTCCGCCAACGCCACTGAAGAGAGGACTTTCACGGTTATAAATGCAGCCTCTGGCTTGGCTGATAATAGTGCGCAGGCAGTGGTATGCACCAAGACGGGCCGAATGATAATTTCCACGTTAGGTAATTTGAATTTTTATAACGGCTCTTATTTCTCCCACATCGTCACACACCGCGAATATCACTATCCACTACCGCAGTATCACGGTAGTGATAGGCTTCATTTCGACCGTTACCATCATCTATGGCTGAAGTCGAATAACAGCATTACTTGCTGTGACCTCATACTTGAGCAGTTTACGCAGAATGTGGACAGCGTGTTGCGGCAGATGGGATGCCCTATGCCCGTGCTTGATCTTTTCGTGGACTCCATAGGCCGTCTCTGGACGCTTGCCGACGAGGGCCTTTACGGATTGGAGCAGAAAAGAAACTACAATGTGCTTCGCGACAGGAACTTGCAGGGTGTAGATGTGTTTGGCGACTTGTTGCTCACTTTCTATGACAACGGTGAGGAGGTGGGACAGAACATCAATACGGGTAACACCGTGCATCGGACAAAGGCATACGACTGGGATACTGCTCAACGATACATCAACTCCTCTGTATTCCTGCGCTATAAGGATGGATATTTCCTGTTGCGTAATGGTGATCGTGAGGCTGTGCTCCTCCATTTCGATGTCAAGAAACTGCAGTGGACGACGGTTATACAAACACCTTTCCACATGAATAACATGGCCTTGAAAGACGATAGGCTGTACATAGCTGCTGAGCAGGGCTACTGTATCTACGACTTGGTGAAGCAGGAACAGGAATGGATTCACGAGTTGATGTTAAAAGACGGACAGAAGATTAGTGTGGACTGCAACACGCTTGTTTTCGACCGCCAGGGTGGCATGTGGGTAGGAACTAAGAGACGCGGCCTGCTTTACTCCAAACCTGATCCGTCTCCTTTCAAGATTATCCCTCTTGATAAGCCCGAAGCCCAACATTATGTGGAGATGATGCAGGGTCTGGAACAGACCATCACCGAATTTCAGGGTCTGAATGCCAACTGTATGTTCACGGACAGTCGGGGATGGTCGTGGATAGGAACTACCACAGGTCTTTTCATGTATAAAGACCCACATCAGGAACCAATGGTGTTCTCGCGTAAGACGGGGTTCTACAACGACGTGATACACTCTGTCGTGGAGGATGCCAGCCATAATATGTGGGTGGCCACGTCATCGGGAGTGTCGTTTATTCTTTTCCGTGACGATAAAGTGGAGTTTGTCAATAGTTTCAATGACAACGACAATGTGCCCAGTGAGGCGTTCATCAACAGTAAGGCTCTTTTGTTGCCAGACAGCCAGATTGTGATGCAGACCATCGACCACGTGTTGCTTTTCCGCCCCTCAAGCATCAAGTATGTGAACACCCCCCAGCACTACAAGCTTTTTCCCAAGCTGGCGAGGCTTATGGTAAACGGAAGCATTATCAAGCCCAATGTCCCGTTGGATGGTAATATCATCATCGATAAGGCCTTGGCAAGAGCATCGGTTATCAACTTGAACAGCGACCAGACGGCTCTCTCCCTCAATTTTTCGGCACTGAACTATTTCCGGCCTTTACAGTCGTACTATAACGTACGCATCAAGGGCCTGGGAAATGAGGAGTGGAAGATGTACTCCTACTATAACTCTGATTTAGTAGATAATCAGGGCATGCTTCACCTGCCGCTTTTCGACTTGGAGCCAGGCAACTACATCATTGAGCTGCAGGCATCGATGTTTCCTGGCATCTGGGATGGTGACCCCTTCCGATGGGAAATCGTGGTAAACCAGTCGTGGTGGCAGGCCAAGGGTATGTACTACCTCTGTGGGTTCCTGCTACTGTTGCTTGGCATTGCAAATCTCATTTTGTACGTAAGGAATACCCGTATGCGTGTCAGGCGCAACCATGAGGAAGGCGATATCATCAGCAAGATATGCATGTTTGTGGAGCGTGCCGACGGATACTCGAAGGAAAAACTTTCACCCGTGCTTGATGAATACGGCAAAGTAAGCGAGCAGCAGCAGATGTCACCCGAGTTCATCGACATCATGCAGAAGCTTATGCCATTAGTGCGCGAGAGCAAGAAGGAGGATCTGTCCATGCACAAGCTGGGTGATGTGGCCAACGTAGACATCGTACATCTTTATGAGATTGTGACGGCAAACATCTACAAGAGTCCGCGTGACATGACTAAACAGTTCCGTCTGAGAAAGGCTGCGGAACTACTCACAACCACCGATAAGTCCATTGAGGAGATTAGCGACGAATGTGGATTCTACACGCCAAACTACTTCATGGGCAACTTCTTCCATGAGCATAAGCGTACACCGAAGGAGTATCGCGAGGAACAGCGGTAAAGAAAGAAAATAGAATTACGACATAAACACAAGAACTGGTATTTTAAAAACGACAACAGTAATTATGGGAAAACTGAATCTCAAAAAAGTGCTCGTGCTGGGCTCGGGTGCTCTGAAAATCGGACAGGCTGGAGAATTTGACTACTCTGGTTCACAGGCCTTGAAAGCACTGCGCGAAGAGGGTATCAAGAGTGTGCTCGTTAACCCTAACATCGCTACCATCCAGACATCGGAGGGTATCGCCGACAAGGTTTACTTCCAGCCGGTGAACACTCACTTCGTTACCGAGATTATCAAGAAGGAGCGTCCTGACGGCATCCTGCTTGCTTTTGGCGGACAGACGGCACTGAACTGTGGTACTGAGCTTTATCAGACTGGCGTGCTGAAAGAGTATGGTGTTGAGGTGCTTGGCACAAGTGTCGAGGCCATTATGAACACCGAGGATCGTGACCTCTTCGTGAAGAAACTGGGCGAAATAAGTTTGAAAGTGCCCGTAAGCCATGCTGTAGAGAACATGGACGACGCGTTGAAGGCCGCTCATGAGATTGGATTCCCCATCATGATTCGCTCGGCTTACGCACTCGGTGGACTTGGCAGTGGCATCTGCCCTGATGAAAAGACCTTCCGCGAACTGGCAGAATCTGCTTTCACATTTGCTCCTCAGATTCTGGTGGAGGAAAGCCTGAAGGGCTGGAAGGAGATAGAGTTTGAAACCATCCGCGATGCCAACGACCACTGTTTCACCGTGGCCTCAATGGAGAACTTCGACCCCTTAGGCATCCACACCGGTGAGTCAATAGTCGTGGCTCCAACATGTTCTTTGAAGGAGGAGCAGGTGAAGATGCTGCAGGACATTACGATTAAGTGTGTGCGCCACCTGAACATCGTGGGCGAGTGCAACATCCAGTTTGCCTTCAATGCCGAGACCAACGACTACCGTATCATTGAAATCAACGCCCGCCTCTCGCGCTCCAGCGCCTTAGCCTCGAAAGCCACGGGTTATCCTCTTGCCTTCGTTGCTGCCAAGATTGCTCTGGGCTACACCCTCGACCAGATTGGCGAAATGGGTACCACATCGTCGGCTTACGTCGCTCCGCAGCTCGACTACATGATTTGTAAGATTCCGCGTTGGGACCTCACGAAGTTTGCAGGTGTTTCCCGTCAGATTGGCTCCAGCATGAAGTCTGTGGGCGAGATTATGAGCATTGGCCGCAGTTTTGAGGAAATGATTCAGAAAGGTCTGCGCATGATAGGTCAGGGTATGCATGGTTTCGTGGGCAATGACCATACTAAATTTGAGAATCTTGATGAGGAACTGCAAAACCCCACCGACTTGCGTATCTTTGCCATTGCCCAGGCCTTGGAGGAAGGCTATAGCGTGGAGCGCATTGAGCAGCTGACGAAGATTGATGTGTGGTTCCTCGAGAGGTTGAAACATATCGTTGACTTGAAGCATCAGTTGCAGAACTACAATAGGTTGGAGGAGATTCCCGATGAGTTCCTCCTGGAGGTGAAACGTTGTGGTTTCAGCGACTTCCAGATAGCCCGCTTCGTGTTGAAGCCCCAGCAGGGTAACATGGAGAAGGAGAACCTGGAGGTACGCAGTTACCGTAAAGAGCGTGGTATCATGCCATCGGTGAAGCGCATTCCTACCGTAGCCAGCGAGCATCCAGAACTGACCAACTACCTCTACTTCACCTACTCACACGTACCCGCCTTTGGAAACCAGCAGGGCGAGCAGTACAAACCCAAGCACGACATCAATTATTATAATAACGAGAAGTCGGTGGTCGTTCTTGGCTCTGGTGCCTACCGCATCGGTTCGAGCGTGGAATTCGACTGGTGTTCGGTCAACGCCATACAGACGGCACGTAAGTTGGGCTACAAGTCAATCATGATCAACTACAATCCCGAGACCGTCTCGACAGACTACGACATGTGCGACCGCCTTTACTTTGACGAACTGTCGCTGGAGCGTGTTCTTGACGTGATAGACCTGGAGCAGCCGCGTGGTGTCATCGTCTCGGTGGGCGGACAGATACCCAACAATCTGGCCATGAAGCTCCATCGTCAGGGTGTACCCGTGCTGGGCACCAGTCCTGTTGACATCGACCGTGCCGAGAACCGCGACAAGTTCTCTGCCATGCTCGACAAGCTCGGCGTAGACCAGCCCGCATGGCGTGCGCTGACCTCGTTTGAGGACATCAAGGAGTTTGTCTCCGAGGTGGGCTATCCTGTGCTCGTTCGTCCAAGCTATGTGCTCTCCGGTGCTGCCATGAACGTGTGCTACGACGAGGAGGAGCTGCACCGCTTCCTCGGTCTGGCAACAGAGGTCTCGAAAGAGTTCCCCGTGGTCGTTTCCCAGTTCATGCAGGAGACCAAGGAGATCGAGTTCGATGCCGTGGCCGACAAGGGCGAGGTGGTCGAGTATGCCATCTCGGAGCATGTAGAGTATGCCGGCGTACACTCCGGCGATGCTACGATGGTGTTCCCTGCACAGCATATCTACTACAGCACCATACGTCAGATTAAGCACATTTCGCGCAAGATTGCCAAGGAACTGAACATCAGCGGTCCCTTCAACATCCAGTACCTTGCCAAGAACCGTGAGGTGAAGGTCATCGAGTGCAACCTTCGTGCCTCGCGTTCCTTCCCCTTCGTGAGCAAGATCCTGAAGCGCAACTTCATCGAGACGGCCACGCGAATCATGCTCGATGCACCCTATACAAGGCCCGACAGCTCGGAATTCGACATCGACCGCATCGGCGTGAAGGCCAGTCAGTTCTCGTTTGCCCGTCTGCAGAATGCCGACCCCGTGTTAGGTGTTGACATGAGCTCTACCGGTGAGGTGGGTTGTCTGGGTGACGACCTCAACGAGGCCCTGCTCAACGCCCTCATTGCCACGGGTTACCGTCTGCCTCAGCCTGGCCGCGCCATCCTCATTTCATCGGGCGGTGCCAAGGGCAAGGTGTCGCTGCTCGAACCGGCACAGCAGCTTGTGAAGAAGGGCTACAAAGTGTATGCTACCGGCGGTACGGCCAAGTTCTTCAACGACAATGGCGTGGAGGCCACGCCTGTGCTCTGGCCCGACGAGGACGGTGAGAACAATGTGATGAACATGATTGCCGCCCACAAGTTCGACCTCATCATCAACGTTCCGAAGAACCATACCAAGCGTGAGCTGACCAACGGTTATCGCATACGTCGTGGTGCCATCGACCACAACACGCCGTTGATGACCAACGTTCGTCTGGCAAAGGCTTTCATTGAGGCGTTCACGGCTATGTCGCTGAATGACATCAAGATAAAAAGCTGGCAGGAATATAACGCATAAACAATCATGGAAGAGAAAACTCCTTTCTACAAATCACCGTGGATTCTTGGTGGCTTGGTTATCATTGCCGTATTTGTGCTTTGTTTCGTAGCCATCGACTATGTGGGCAGTCCCGATGATCCAGATAAGATTGAGATAGAGGAGGTGGTCATTGCCACTGAACAGAGTAATGCGGAGCTGATAGCCCTGGCGCGTAGCCAGGGCTGGATAGCTCCCGATGCCACGGAGATGACCAGCATCGATGCTGCCAATGTGAAAGACCTTGGCACTGCTCTCCAGAACAGCAGTCTGAAGCATTTCGACGAGTTCCGCCATTTTTTGGGCGTTCAGGAACTTCAGCCTGGGACCTTTGCCGGCTCTTCCAGTCTGGAGAGCATCACCGTTCCCCGCAGCGTAGTCACCATCAACTACGGAGCTTTTGCCGACTGCCCAGACCTTACGTCCCTGAATGTGGACACGGCTAACACCCATTATGACTCCCGTGAGGATTGCAACGGCATCGTCTGCACGTGGAAGGGTAAGCTGATGCTCGTTGCCGGATGCCGTAACACCCGCGTAATAGACGGTATACGCTATCTCGCTCCCCAGGCATTCCGTGGCACACGCGGGATGACGGAGATAGCACTGCCGGAGAAGATGGACGAGATAGGTAAGGAGGCTTTCCGCGATTGCACAGGTCTGACGGCGATTGCCATTCCTCAGGGTGTACGCTTCGTCGAGGACAGCACTTTCATGGGCTGCACAGCCTTGGAGACTGTTATCATCCCGAAGAGTGTGGAGCGTCTGCGTCAGGATGCCTTCAAGGGCTGTACGGCCCTGAACCGCATCGTGTGCATCAAAAAATACCCCCCGATAGTGGAGGGTGCTTTTGATGACTATACGGCCACCCTTGTCGTTCCCAAAGGTATGCTGAATACCTACTACGTCAGCAAGTACTGGAAAGACTTCGGCAAAGTAGTAGAAGAGTCTGGCCTTTAGCGCACTCTCAGTTCGTCGCCTACGCGCAGGTCATAGTCGGGTGAAAGCCGGTTCATCTTGTAGAGCGACTTCAGTCGAATGCCGTAGTGCTGGGCAATGGAGTACATCGATTCGCCGCCGCGAACATAGTGGCGGCGTTTCTTGTATTCTTTCGGAGCCTTTTTCTGCTTCTTTTTCAGCCAGATGACTTCGCCCTCCTGTAGCTGTGAGTTGCGGTCACGCTCGTTGTACTTCGCTATCTTCTTGTAGCTCACGCCAATCTCCTCGCCGATAGAGCGGAAAGTGTCGCCACGACGCGCAGTGATGTAGTAGTTTTTGTTATAAATCTTTATCAGGTGAAGCGACTGTCCGTTCTGGGTGGCCGCTTTGGTGTGCTCGGTCAGGAACTTGTCATATTTCTTCACCTTGTCAAATTCATAGAGCTTATAGAGCTGTATGATGTCGATGAGCTGCTGGGCGTACTTCGGGTTCGTGGCATATCCGGCGGCCTTCAGTCCGCGTGCCCATCCCTGGTAGTCGGTAATCTTCAGCTGGAAGAGGCTGGCATAGCGTTTCCCCGTTACCAGGAACAGTGAATGGTCCTCGAACGATTCGAAGGCCGAGCTATAGGCCCTGAAACACTCACCACGTTCATCGTCGTCGTGATAGATGGTGGCTCCCAGCCAGTCGTGGCATTTGATGCCGAAATGGTTATTACCCTGCACCGCTAATCTGCTCTTGCCGGCACCGCTCTCCATCAGGCCCTGGGCCAGCGTGATGCTTGCTGGAACCTTCCACTTCAGCATCTGCTCTATGGCGCAGTCCTTATACTGGTCGATATACTGCTGGAACTGGGCGTTCCAGGTGGACTGGGCAGAGACGGCCAGCGACGAGAGAATGATAAAAAGTAAACAGTATTTCCTCATTTCAAGATTATCCAAATAAGTACATGCCTTGCATTGATTTGGGTGCAAAGGTAACAGGTTTATTTTAAATATGCAAGAAAAGCTGCAAATTTAAAGTCTGATTTTAAATTTGCACGCTCTTCCTCTTCGCCTACTACTGCAAAGCGTTTTGCCTCACCTACTACCCCTTGGCGAAGAAAACCAGAGAACCGATAGAAAAATCCCCGAACCACTAATAAATGCTTCGGGGATTATTTTCGGACCTACATCAAGTGAGTCCCTACAATGTTCACTTCCCTGCCATGATGCTGATGATGGTGGAGATGTCGGCCACGTCAACCACGCCGTCGCCGTTCATGTCGAACTTCTTCTTCTCGGCCTCACTGAGGCTGCTGGCCATGACGCTGATGACGGAGGCGATGTCGGCCACATCGACGGTGCCGTCGTTGTTGGCATCGCCCTGCACGGTTTCCTTCAGAGAGAAGATGTAGGTGGCAGCGTGTGGAGAGAAATTGCTGTTGCCGCCGCCCGTGGCAACGAAGGTGCCGTCGGCCAGCGATGCCCATGCAGCATCGTGAATGGTGTTTTCAAGCGGCTGGAGGAGCGTATAGACCACGGTGCTGCCGCCTTCCAGCTTGTTGGCGGAGGGGAAGGTGTACTCCACGATGACGGGACGCTGACCGTCGCCCTTGACATGGGTCTGCACGAAAATCTTCCGCTCTGCGGGCTTGCAGAACACACGGGTGACCTCGTTATCATACCCTATCTCGACCTGCGCGTCGTTGGGCAGCGTCTGTGGCAGGTCGGCAATCTTCTCTATCTTGATGCCCTCGGTGGCGTCGTCGTAGATATGGAGCAGCGCGGCCTCGCTGCGGCTGTTGCCCACTGCCACATAGCTGTAGTCGGCTATCTGGTGGTCGACCATACGTGTCTCATGCCATGACTTCATGATGGGGTACGCTGTCAGCAGCTCGCTCTCCACGTTTGTGGTCTCGCCATTCTCCAAGACTACCATGCTGTTGCCGCCCGTCACCACTACCTTCTCGCCACGCATGGCAAAGATGAAGGGCAGATGGGTTTTGAGGCCTTCGCCCACCTTTGTGAATTGCTTCGTCTCGGGGTCGTAGCACTCCACTGCGGTGCTGCTGTTGTACCAGCATCCGTTGATGTAGATCTTTCCGCTCTTGCTCATCGTGGCATGGAGCTGGCTTCGAGACTGCACTAAGCTTGCTGCGGCGGAGAACGTGTTGGTGGCGGGGTCGTAGAATTCGCAATGGCTGCTGGCTCCCACGCCGCTGCCGCTGCTCATGCCGCCCATGATAAACAGTCTGCCATCGGGCATGATGATGCTGCCGGAGTAGTCCTGGGGGTAGAGCATCTCCATGTTGGTCCAGGTGCCGGTGGCGGTGCTGTAGCGTTCAGCCGAGCGGGTGAGGCTGAAGCCCGTCACATGGCCGCCGAACACTGCGAAGCCGTCATTAGTGGGCAAAATCTGATGGGAGATGCGGGCATTGTTCATGTCGGCCAGACGGGTGACGGCAAGCACGCCCTGCGTGAGTGTGGGCTCGGGGTCGGCCTCCGGTTCCATCTCCTCGATGCTGAAGAACTCTTTCCATACGGGGGCTGCCTTGTAGTCCTCTAATGAGCCACGGGGCACAAAGAGCGCGCAGGTCTGTTTGTCAACATAACTGAACACCCCAGTGCCACAGGTTGGGGGAACAACGGGATTGGCATAAATGGTATTCAACAGTTTGCAACCATTGAAAGCACTGTTTTGCACAGTAGCGATGCTCTGGGGTAGGATGACGGACTCTAAGGCAGAACATTCGAAAAAAGCCTCTTCGGGAATTACCGTAATCTGGTTGGAGAGGATTTTCACGTTCTTGATGGACTTGCAGCGCCAGAACTCCCCCTTATTGAGCTTTGTCACCTTCGGGCCGTAAGTGATTTCGATAATATTGGCAGCGAATCGGAACGGACCCTTGTCTTCCGTGTTGGTGATGTCGCGGCCTGCATAGATGGTGGCAGGCTGGCTGAACATTCCCCCTAACGTGCCGTAGCTCGAAACCGTGAGCGGTGTGTCGGAGTCTTCTATGTTCAGGTTGGTGATGCCAGAATTGTTGAACGCGCTGTTGCCTATCTCCTCCACCGAGGCGGGGATGGTGAACTCCGGGGTCAGGGGACATCCGCTGAAAGCACTGCTTCCTATTGTCTTGACGGTTAATGGCAGTACTATACTGTTAAGATTGTTGCACCACTGGAAAGCACTGTTTTGAATGGTGACGATGCCTTGGGGCAGCTCGACCTTCTCCAAGGCAGAACACTCGCCAAAGGCTTCTGCGGGAATTTCTGTTACCTGTGTGGAGAGTATTTTCACGTTTTTGATGGACTTGCAGCGCCAGAACTCCCCCTTATTGAGCTTTGTCACTTTCGGGCCGTAAGTGATTTCGACAATATTGGCAGCGAATCGGAACGGACCCTTGTCTTCCGTGTTGGTGATGTCGCGGCCTGCATAGATGGTGGCAGGCTGGCTGAACATTCCCCCTAACGTGCCGTAGCTCGAAACCGTGAGCGGTGTGTCGGAGTCTTCTATGTTCAGGTTGGTGATGCCAGAATTGTTGAACGCGCTGTTGCCTATCTCCTCCACCGAGGCGGGGATGGTGAACTCCGGGGTCAGGACGCAGCCGCTGAAAGCACTGCTTCCTATCGTCTTCACTGTTGGTGGCAGCACTATAGCACTTAGATTGTTGCACCACTGGAAAGCACTTTTTTGAATAGTGACGATGCTTTGGGGCAGCTCGACCTTCTCCAAGACAGAGCATTCGCTAAAGGCTTCTTCGGGAATTTCTGTTACCTGCGTGGAGAGTATTTTCACGTTCTTGATGACCTTGCAGCGCCAGAACTCATGCTTGTTGAGCTTTGTCACCTTCGGGCCGTAGGTGATGTCGGTGATGGTGGCTGCAAACTGGAAGGGGCCTAAAATATTGTTACTTTTGGGGGTGAGGTCACGGCCTACATAGACGGTGGTCAACGCACCGGCACTTCCAAAGACGTTCACATCAGAAAATGTGCCGCCACCGATAATGAGCGGAGTTTCAGCGTCCTCGATGGTCATGGTGGTGATACCACTATAGTCGAACACACAGTTTCCTATCTCCTCCACCGTGGCTGGGATAGTGAACGACTTGAGCAAGTCGCAATAGGCGAAGGCGGAGTTGCCAATCTTCTTCACCGTCTTGGGAATGGTGACGGAGCTGATGGTGGGTGGGGTGCCATCAAAGCGTGAGGAACTAAGTCGCTGGAAAGCGTTGTCGCCAATGGCCACCACGGTGTAGCCGTTGGGAGCTGTCTCAGGAATTACGATGTCGCCTGAATACGTGTTGTAATAGTCGATGTGGGTAGCATCCACTTTCCATGTTGATTTACACTGTACAACGGTGGCAGTCTTCGCCTCTTCGTTGTACTCATACTCCAGGTCTTCACCCGGAACATAAACACGTGCCCCTGCGGTCATTGCCGTCAGCGCGAGCACGAATGTAAAGATAGTCTTTTTCATGTTGAATTTGTTTTGTTAGTTAAACAATAATTTTTGCAAAGGTAAGCAAAATTTACTTTGGAATAACTATCAAATCATAAAAAAAGACTTTCAAATCATGGAAAAAGACTTTCAAATCATGGAAATGAAAGTCTTTTTATACTTTTTCTTTCCATTCGCGGGGGGTCATGCCCGTGACGATCTTGAAATTTCGGAAAAAAGACACCTCGGAGCTGAAGCCCGATTCCGCAGCCACGGTGGAAGTTTTCATGTCCGGTTGCTGGCGAAACAGTTCCTGTGCATGGCGGACGCGGTAGGTGTTGACAAACTGGGAGAACGACTGACTGCGACCGTTGTTGATACATTCGCTGACGTAGCTGCTGTTGGTGCCAAGATACATCGCCACATCCTGAAGCTTCAGGTCGCGGCGAAGGTAAAGTTGCTCCTCGGTCATGAGCTGACAGATACGGTCTAAGAGGTCGGGCGGACAGACACGGGGAACTTCCTCTTCGGACTGACTGTCTGAAACGGAATCTGTTCCTACAGAGATACGCCTTTTGCGCTGTATTAATAATATAATGTACGCGAGGGCAGCAATGACCGTTGTTATAGCAATGACTATCCATAGCCACCCTGGGATTGCAAATTTCCCCAGGTGTGTAGCGGCGGTATTTGGAGCGGTGCCGAAGTGATACAGCCAGACGGTGGCCAGCGGCTTGTAGTTGTCATTTGGGATGCCCCCCGCCAGGATAAGGTCGCCGTCGGGGGTCACCACAGGGATGGTGATGGTGGTCTGCGGCATCATGTCGGTATAGTAGAGTGTCGGCGTTGCCGGCGTTTCGGCATAGTCTATGGCCAGCACGTACTGACGGGTATACAAACTGTCGACTCCCATGACATAGCCCCGCTGTCGTTGCCTGTCGACAACAATGGGACCTTTGTAGAAGATGTCCCCCCACTCGCAATGCATCGGTATGGGACAGACTGTTGGCAGAAGTGAGAAGCAGGTATCGCGCATCAGAATGATGCCCAACTGTCCTTGAGCTGGTTCGGAGTCTGAGCTTTCAGGAGCGTAGGTGGCTGTCAGAAGATAGGAGTGGTCGCCGATAGAACAGGCATCACTGCTGAAAGGCTGGTCGGTGTAGACCAGTTGCCACTGCTCCAGCAAGGGCACACGAAAGGCATCGCCCTTTACGCGGTCGGCCCAGAGAGTGTCAGGACGTTGGTCGTACTGGTTGTTGGCTCCGACGATGACGGCATCATCGTCTGCCGTGGGGAGGATATAAGGGTTGGAGCGTCCCAGTACTACGTCTTTGACATGTTCCACCTGACTGCGCCCGTCGTAGCAGGCGATGGCATCGTTGGCATAGTGATTGCCGGCAATGATGACACGTCCGTCTAAGAGCAGGGTGGCGTTGGCCAATACGCGCCGCCGGTCTAAGCAGCCGAATCCGCTGAAGGTGTGTGTGTTGGGCTCGTAGCGTTCCAACATGAAAGTCTGGCCGATGCCCAACGGTTCTGCATGGCCACCGCCGATGATAACCTCGCCCGAAGGTGTTGTCACGGCAAAACCGTTGTCGTGACTATAGGCCATGGGCAGCTGATGCCACTCGCCGTCGGCATAGTACTCGGCTGTCGGCGTGGGAACGAAGTTGGTGGTATGGCCGCCCACAAGGGTCAGCTCGCCGTTTGCGTAGAATATGCTGTGACCACTGCGTGGTAGGGTGAGGTCGGGCAGACGCTCTGGCACGATGTGTACCAGCGGGCAGGAATCATCATTTACGGCCCTGACAACAAGGGCCGTAACGAGCATGCCGATTATCATCAATAGCCTGTAGCGTCTCATCATCAAGTCTGGGGCTGTTCCTTTCCTTCTGTTTGAATACGATTTTCGGTCGCTCAGGGAATGAGGAGCGAACTGTCGCCGTAGCTCAGGAAACGGAAGTCGTGGCTGAGTGCGTAGTCATAGATGCGGTGCCAGTCGCCTTTGACAAAAGCGCTGACGAGGAGAAGAAGGGTGGACTGCGGCTGGTGAAAATTGGTGACCAGCATCTTCACAATCTTATATTCATAGCCTGGAGCAATGATAATCTGTGTGCTGCCGTGAAAGACCTCCTGATGGTTGCGGTCGAGCCAGTCGACTATGTTACGGATGGACTGTTGAACATTGACGTCAGACTTCAGACCTTCGTTATATGGTTCCCACTGGTCGATGTGTAGCTGCTCGGCGGTGAGGTCTGGATTTGCCTGTAGACGGAGACCTATGTAGTAGAGGCTCTCCAAGGTGCGCACGCTGGTGGTGCCTACGGCAATGGCCTGGCAGTCGTGCTGCAACAGTTTCTCAAGCGTCTGGCGGCGCACGGCGAAATACTCGGTGTGCATCTCGTGACCGCCTATCTCCTCACTCTTCACAGGCTTGAAGGTGCCCGCACCCACATGGAGGGTCAGCTCCTCGCGGTCGATGCCTTTGGCGTCGATGGCGCTGAGCACCTCAGGGGTGAAGTGCAGTCCGGCAGTGGGAGCGGCCACGCTGCCCTTTATCTTCGAGTAGACCGTCTGATAGGTGGTCTTGTCGCTCTCTTCGCTCTTGCGGTTCAGGTAGGGTGGGATAGGGAGTTCACCGATGGCGTCGATGACCTCGGCGAAAGAGAGGTCCTGCGACCATTCAAATTCCACAAGATGGCTGGTGCCATGCTGCGGACCACGGGTGGCGGTAATTTTCAGTCTTCCATTTTCAATGTCCAGTTCCCTCGTCAGCGGTCCTTCTTTCCACTTCTTCAGGTTGCCTATCAGACAGTACCACGAGCAGCGGCCCCGTGTCTGGAACATTTGTTCGTAATCGGCAGGTTCAGCAGGTTCAAGAAGAAATACTTCGATGAGGGCTCCTGTTTCCTTGTAGAAATGCAGGCGTGCCTGTATCACCTTGGTATTGTTGAACACCATGAGACTTCCCGAAGGCAAATGGTCGGGTAAGTTGAAGAACTTGTCTTCCGTTACCTCGCCGGCGCGGTAGATCAGCAGCTTCGACTGGTCGCGACGGGCCAGTGGGAACTTTGCGATGCGCTCGTCGGGCAGCGCGTAATTATAGTCGCTTATTCGTATGTGTGTCGTTTCTTTCATGCAGGGTGCAAAGGTAATGTCTTTTCCTGAGATTACCAAATAAAACACTGAAAACTTGCTCAGTGTACTGGTCGTGACGGCTGTAATGACTGGTCACGTCGGCTGTAATGACTGGTCACATCGGCTGTAATTTCTGGCCGTTTCGGATGTATTTTTAGGTCGTGTCGGCTGTATTTTCTGGTCGTGTCGGATGTATTATCTGGCCGTTTCGGATGTGATTTTTGGTAATGTACGACTTCCCTTTTCGCATGGTACGGCCCCCCTTACCTGTCGACTATAGTCAACAGGTCTATCGACTATAGTCAA
>ERZ809472.225-NODE-225-length-15029-cov-11.554428_pt1 | contig 15029 bp, 15 predicted proteins | sample MGYA00521274_ERZ809472 | MGnify/ENA primary metagenome ERZ809472 (study PRJEB31581, sample SAMEA3312791) | metagenome | study: EMG produced TPA metagenomics assembly of the PRJEB8939 data set (Metagenomic analyses of Rumen microbiomes reveals... | reverse complement strand
AGTTAATAAACAATAAATATTTTCCAATTATTTGGAAAGCAACATAGAAGAATATCTTTTTGGAAAATCTTTAAGAAATGATGATTTTTTTTGTAATTTTGCATCTGATTTTATTGAGTAGCGGATTCAATGTCAAGATTTGCACAGTATTACATAAAGTACAAACACGATTCAGGCTGCTACGACTGGGAACAGCGACAGCAACATCTGGGTGCTCTCTTCGAAAAAGATGAGAGCATCGAGTTCTATTTGGGAGAAGGTATCGACCGCAAGGTCTACAAGCATAGGGTGCATCATCTGAGCACAGCACCAGATATTACGGTGATGCGCTTCGCCAATGACATTGATATTCCTGTAGAGCGTGATTTTGAACCGGCTATGGCCAAGGACGAGCCGTCATGCTTTGTAATCATTGACAATCGGGAGCGTCTGCGTACCGTTGCCATTCAGAAACGGAAAAAGGCATTCAGCGACACTCATAAAGTGGCAAAAATTCTGTCGTTCGTCATTGATCAACAGTTGTTCAAGAATTATTGCTATGGTTTCGAGATTCTGCCTGACTACTATCCCGCTGATCTATTCAAGGTATGGGAATGCCAACAAGCGCATGCCCAACAGATGCGATTCGGTGTGCCTGAGATGGATAAGTTTGAGATACTGAGGAAAGTGGAGGCACTGAAATCGAAAAATCGTGACTACTACGACAATTCCATCATGGGAGCATTACTAGATGTGCTTCAAGCTCAGAAACAGGCAAAGTATAAGGGCTTCTATACGGTAATGCCAGAACAAAAGAAAACGGCACTCTATGTTGATAAAAGCAGTGTTTTCATGCGAAACTTGCTGACGTTTGCCGATGCCGTAGAAGAGCCTGTGGAACTGATAACCAACGATGGGGGCACGTTCCGTTGCTTTATTGACAAAGACGAAGATAATACGGACAAAATTGTGAGCCACGAATTCAACAACAGCTATTTGGAAATGCTATTCAAAAATACTCGAAAAGACGGAGGCAAGATAGAGCCTGAAGACCGGCTGAAGGCAGAGGAAGAAGTGGTTGCTCTAATGAATTCGATGAAGCATGAAGTAAAAGGTCAAGAGGAGGAGAAAGTAGCATGATAGTAAGACTGGACGAAGAACAACAGAAGACAGTCCGAAGACAGTTGCTTTCAGACACCGTGTACATCATTAGCCATGATGCATTGAGACAACTGCGGCGTGACGGACAAACAGAATTGTCGTCTGCCGAGGTATTCCTTTCAGCTCAGAGGTTTTGCGAGTCGGTACTTTCTTTACCAGATGCAGCAGAAGGTGTTGATGAGGAGATAGACGATTTAGAGGAAGAGGCTGTCAGCGAGAGCGATGCTGTACTTATTCTGACAGTGGCTGCTGCGCAGATGCAGGCTATGAGTAAACGTCGTGTAGGCGTTGATTTCAAAACCATCATCTTTCACATTTTCAAGCGTGTTGACGGGCATGAATTACTATTACCTCTGATTGAGCAGATGACCGACAAGGAGGACAAACGCTGGATAGAAGGAAAAAAGGCAGACTTGCTAAGTTATGAATTGCGAGAGATACGGCTGGATGGTGGCAGCTCGAAAGATATCAGCGACTTTATGGAGAAATATGTGAAGGCGACATTGTCACTTACAGAGTCAGAAATCAAGAGCACTTTAATAGTGCTAAGTTCGCTGAATTTGGAATATAACCATGCTTTCGACAAACATATAGCCTCTTTATGCGACAAACTGGGCATCAAGCCTACAGATATTCACAATCATTTTGGAGCAAATAGCGGATGTCAGGTATTTAATGCACCCGTTACGGGACAATTTGACAAGAGATAGCAAAAAGATATGGAAAAAGAGAAACTTAATGGTAACATTATAAATCGTTATGAAGCAGGCTCGAACTGTCAAGTATTCAATGGCCCTATCAGCGGATGTGTATTTGCGATGCCTGGATCAACGGTGAACCAGTCGCCTATGCAACAGATAACGACGGAGAGCGATGCCGAAAGTGAGAGTAAAAGCGAAGCTTTTGAAGAGCCTTTGAGAAATTTCATCTTTAGTGAAAAGCTATTTGACTCCAATGCTCGTCTTGCAAAACTTCGTGACACTATTGCTTCGGCAATTGATATGGGCGATGCCACCATTATGTATGGTGAGCCGCAGCCAATGCTGCGCATCAATCCTGCAGTTCAAAATGAGTGGTATTACATCGTTAAAGCCATTTCAGAATCGGGTGTGGCTAAATTGAAAATATCAGATACCGAATTTGTTGAGCAGATGGTGGAATGGTTTCCTATGCTCTTTCCTGATAAAACTCCTGAGACGTTTAAGAAGTATAAACGCAGACTTTTGAAGTCTATTTCAGCAGAAAGAAGAATATGGAAGCAAGGTAAAATGAAGATTGAGGTGACGCTCAAAGAAATGTGGGCAAAGGGCATAAGCCATCATTTGGGAACAACGAAAGCAGAGCGGGTTTATGATATTGCCTTTAAGGGACTATATATGAAGCTAACTGCTCTCAAACAGGAAATAGCAAAGGAGGAAGCTACACGATAGGTTTCTTCAAGAACGCAGCCAACTCATCGAAACGCGCCAGGATCAGTTCAAGGTCCGGGTGCGTTTTTTCTACGATAATGGCTCCATAATTGGGGGTCTTGTCATCCATCACGTCCTCAACGGTTCGAATTTCATAGAGGTTGCGGAGTTCGTAGGTGTTGAACCAACGCAGGAACAGATGGAAGCGAAACTTCTGCATACCGTCGCCAGTAGCACAGATATAGAGCAGCACGCCGCCGTTGGCACGAAAAAACTCTTCGATGATAGCAAGGATGGTATCACGAAGCTTTCTGTCATTGGGTGATGGCTTGTGATTCTTATTGTTGATGTCGAAAGCACACACCTCCATTTGGAGCATCTCAGTATTGACGCTCAAACCTATTTCGTAACTTACTTCGTAGTCGGTATCAAATGCATAAACTCCGTCCTTCACCTTCCAAACGTAATAGGGAGAACGGAGATTAAGTCGGTCTAAATCAAGTATGTACATAAAATTCTATACGGCAAGTGCGTGTTCGATGACTCTCTTTTCCAGACGCTTGTCTGATTCCTCAAACCATTGACGCTGACTTGCCTGAAATGCACGCACTGCGGCAAGCATTTCTTCATTCGAACGTGGTGTGAATCTCTTGTCCATCTTTGTTCCTTTTAATTTTCTGAGTGCAAAGATAGAGATTATATTTGAGACTTACAAGAAAAAAGGCAGATAATTTACTATTACTCGTTTTTTTACCCTTTGGATAGACTTTCCATTAGACTCGTTAGACAAAACAGGTCAATGAATTAGACTCATTAGACAGCACGAGAGATTGCGTCATCAGAATGCTCTGTCTATAAAAATATCCACTAATTTTGCATTGTCAAATCCGACAAAGAGGCACTCACGGTGAGGCTTCGGGTAGCGGTATTAATTTCTGAGTTTTGTAGGCTTAGAGTGAGGGAAGAGTACCGGTTTAAATGAGCTCAACTAACTACTTTGCTCCTCCCAAAAAGACTCAGGCTCAACAATTTAATTCAGAAACAAAAATGAACAAGATTATTTTTTCTTCTGAGAGACAGGTAACGCTGGACGGTATGATGACCTTCGGCAAGTTAGAAACTGGATTAAGGACGCTGGACTTCATGGCGTGCGAGGATGTGAAGGCCGAGCCTTTCAAGAGCATCTTCCATGTGCAGGGTATGCGCGATGGCAACATCTACATGCAGGAGCAGAAGAAGCGTGTGCGCAACAATGCACTGCTCATACGCAAGGCAAAGCATGGACGCTTGTCGGGTACTCGCGACAAGGCTTGGCAGCTGACGTTGAAGGTGTTTGCCGTCGAGGGCATCGACTGGCAGAAGGCCTTTGTGGTGGAGCCGATAGAGGTGCTAAGCGAGCTGATGGGCCCGAAGCGGATGCGCGAGATTCTGACCGAGGCACTGAGAAAGCTGGACTTGGAAGGAAAGGAGGAGAACAGCTGGAAGCCCTTCGGTGTGGAGTGGTAACAGTCCGCTAAGCGTTATTTCAGTTATTTCAGTTTTTCAGTTAAATATAAGGGGGTTGTTATTCGTCAACTCTGTGTTGTATTACTTATAACTATTTAATAATTAATTAGTTATATAATTATATATATGGAAAGTGAAGAAATAGCATACCCCCAAAAACTAACTGAAAAACTGAAATACTGAAATAGCACAGGAATCATTCACATTATTTTTATTACTAAAAAACACGTAACACATTATGATATACGACATTACAAGACCAATGCCCCCTGAGATGCCGACCCTCGGCAGGGGCTTGGAGACCCAGCGACTGCTGCTCTCGCAGACCAGCAAGGACATGTTTCAGCCCGAACACCCCCTGCTTTACGCGCCTTTGGGGTCGAAAATCTCGGGTGCAGAGTTCCAGTACCCCAGCGGCCAGTGGCTCGAACCATGCGGTCAGATAAGGCTTTTGTGCGCCGATTCAGGCAATAACAAGGGTCAGCACTCGCTTCTCGTAGAGGCTATCATGCGCGAGGAGCGCCGCTCCGACTTGGAGGAAATCAAAAAATACCTGGAATGGCAAAAGGAATACAAGTCTGCCAACAAGCGCGATAAGCCGGCGGAGAAAGACCTCTGTATACATGTGCTACCGAGCGACTGTACACGTCCAGGTTACCTGAAAGCTCAGATGGCGGCTGAGAAGCATGGTGGCTACACCACGTTCATCGACCTGCCGGAGGCCGTCATGCTGGACAACCTCTGCGGTGGTCATAAGCAGATGACGCAGATTCTGCGCCTGATACACGACCGGCAGCGGTATCAGGCCCTGAGGGCTACGGTCGACGGCATCACGGGTTCGGCAATTCTGAGAACCAACATTTCGATGGCGTCGAACCCTACGGACATCAGGAAGTTCCTGAAGTATAATCTCCTGGACGGCACGCTGGGCCGAATAGCCTTCTCCTACAAGCCGCGCGGCGAGAAGCGCGACCCTAAGATACCGAAGATAGGGCGCTTCGACGACGGGTTCTACCAGGAGCTCGACGCCCGATTAGCACCGCTCGCCCTCTGCAAGGGCCGCTTCGTCATCCCGCAGCTCAACAAGGTGTGCCAGAGTCTTGCGGCTGAGATATGCGAGTATGCCGACCTGACGGACAATGACATCATGTGGGATATGGCCAAGAGAAGCATCGTGGCCAGCTTCAAGGCGGGATGCGTGATGTGGGCCCTGAATGGGATGAGCTGGACACGCTCTATGGCCGACCACGTAGAGTGGCTCACCTGGAATAGCATCTGGAGCGTGTGGGCCGTGATGGGAGACATGCTGAAAAATGAGGGCGACAGCGGCACCGCTGAACCCGGCAAGACGGGACCAGAAAATATGCTGGAGGCCATAGAGGGCAGCTCATTTAATTTGCAGCAATTAGATGCCCTGCGCCAGCGATTAGGCAAGCCCACGGGTGCCGCCTCCAAAAGACAACTTGCAGTATGGAGCACAAGAGGGTTCATTGAATACTCGGCCCAGACGGGACTCTACACCAAGACTGAAAAGTACCTTAACCGTACATCATAAATTTCGGACAGGTGTATACACCAGAAAGAAAATTGTGACAAGACATGGAAAAGTATGAACTTCAGAAGCTTCGCGACCTTCCTATCGAGGGGGTCGCGGAGCGGCTTGGACTACGGGTGAGGATGCACAAAAGCCTCTGCCCTTTCCACGATGACCATCATGCCTCGTTGTCGTTCAGCGTGCGCAGGAACACGTTCCGATGCTTCGTGTGTGGGGCATCGGGTGGGCCTATTGATTTGGTGATGAGGTTCCTGAATAAGGGCTTCCTCGATGCCTGCCGCTGGCTGGCCGACGAGCACAACGTGATACTGACGGAGCATAAGCCTTCGGAAATGACGCAAGAGGCAAAGCCTTTCGACGCCAGCCGATATGGGCGCTACTTCGAGCGGCCTTGGCTTTCGCCCGAGGCACGCAAGTTTCTCTTTGAGGAGCGTCGATTAGACGAGCGTGTGGTGCGCTGGTGCCGACTTACTTCGTGGAAGGACAAGCAGGGCGTCAGCTGGCTACAGACACCTTATTTCGACCGTGACGGCAAGTTGGTGGGCGTTCAGAACCGCAACCTTGTGAAGGGTGGCTTGCCCCGCTTCCGATTCCCCAGCGGGTCAGCGTGTGGCATCTATAATCTGCCCGTGCTGAACATGCTCCGCAAGGATGAAGAACTCTACATCACCGAGGGCTGCTCCGACTGCTGGGCCATGCTCTCGGCGGGGCATAAGGCGATTGCGATACCCTCGGCAACACTGCTCACCAAGAAGGACGTCGCCCAGCTCTCAACGCTCAATGCTCAACGCTCAACTCAGTTTCACATGTACCCCGACCGCGACGAGCCTGGCGAACGGCTCTTCCTTCAGCTGAAGCAGGTGCTGCCCTGTCTGGAGCATCATCAGCTGCCCCCAGGTTGTAAGGACTTCGGCGAGTATTTCGTCAGGCAACGCGCTCAGGACTGCTGACGGACAAAAGAAAAGCACGGGTTGGTTTTTGATACCAATCCGTGCATTTTGTAGAGAGTGTGTGAGGGCTTAACCGTTGTTGTCGTCGTCCTCCTCGTCGTCGGCTCCGTAGTCGACGAGCTGGCCGTCCTTGACCTTCTTGGGCACTCCGTTGATGTCGAAAATCATGTTCTGGTTGAAGGCAACCTTGCTGAGCAGGGCGCGGCTGGTGATGTTGTCGTCGTCGCTACCCTCGGGCTGGAAGCGGATGTGAACACCCTTCAGATACTCGGCGATGTTGTAGCCTACAGGGTCCTCGGCGCCCTTGGCCTCCAGCGTGGGATAGAACGTTCCGAGACCGTCGAGCTTCACGGCGATGCCCTGCTGAACGAGCTCTACGAGGCAGGAGGTGAACTTGGTGAGCACACCCATCGTCACGTCGCGGGTGTAGACGGAGCCGTGGTCGCTGATGTGGTCAGAGAGACCGCGGAGGTTAAGCGTCGAGCGGCGGACTGCCTTGGGGAACCAAAGCATGTGAGCCGATGACTTGTCGTTGTTGAACTGGCGCAGGTTGTACTGCATCTCAATCTTTTTTGTTGCCATAAAAGAATGTGTTTTAAATGGTTAAATTACTAAAGTTAAATGTAGCATGTAACTCATGAATTACTCTACAAAGGTACAAAAAATAATTGAGATGAGCAAATTTTTGGGGGAGTTTTTTTTAGGGTTTTTGGGGGAGTGAAGGGGGAGTGAAAGGGAGTGAAGGGGGAGTGAAGGGGACGATACTAATGTGACAAGAGGGAGTGAAGGGGGAGTGAAGAGGGAGTGAAGGGGGAGTGAAGGGGACGATACTAATGTGACAAGGGGAGTGAAGGGGGAGTGAAAGGGGAGTGAAAGGGACGTTACTAATGTGACAAGGGGGAGAAAGAACGGATTTATCTAATGGAAAGAACGGCTTTTTCGGGTGGATAAAGCCGTTCTTTCTGATTTCTTTAGATGTCTTTTGGCAATTCATCCAAGCGGCCTTCATATTGCTTCTTTTTGGTAACGAAGACCGTACATGAGCAGAAGTCTGCCGTTAGATTGCATTATGGATTGCTTAGTTTGCAAGCTCAACAAAGATTGCTGCAAAGGTCGGAAAGCTGGGTTCTATCGCTTGTAAAAGTTGAATTTTTGTCCAGAAGCGATTGATTTAGCGCAAGAAAACAATATATTTCAAATCATCGTATCGATAAAAATCAAAATAATTTACATTTCATTTGGGCATCCACAGATTTTGCACTACCTTTGCACACCGATTTTTCAACATTGTCCTTAAAACTACGAAAAATCGGATATTCATAAAGAAAGATTTTAAGAATACATAACTTATAAATAAATAAAATGAAAAGATATTTATTTAAGAAAGCAATGCTCCTGCTATTTACCTTAATGGCAGGAAACGGAAGTGTAAGGGCAGTAGATGTGGAATTCGTTTTTTCGGATTTCTGGACTAAAACATGTACTTTTGAAAGTACACGCATCTCTAAATATGGAGTTGATATCGATTTTGCACAAAATGAAAGCACTAATAATATTTCTTATAATTCAAATTCCAATTCTATTTGGATGTATAAAATTTATACGTCCGACAAATCTGCGGCTACGATGACGATAACTTCAGCCATGACCATAACAAAGGTTGTGATTTCTTTTTCATCTGATAATCAAGCGGCAGTCTATAATAGTTACTTCAATAGTGGAAGCTACGCTTCTTCTAATACTGATACCACAACTCCAGGAACTTGGACGGGCTCTACAAATTCCTTGGTTTTGATGAACAAGCACACAGAAAAATCTAATCCAACTACTATCAAAATAAAAAAAGTTGTCGTCACCTTAGACGTAGAAAATGTGACCATCAACCTTAATAAAGCTTGCACAGACGGTTCAAAATATTACGGCACATTTAGCAATAGTATTCCTTTTGTCGTTCCCTCAGACCTGACGGTTTCGGAAATAACGGTTGCAAACGGCACACTCCAACTGGCTGACTACGCCACAGGCGACGTTGTTCCTGCCAACACGGGCGTGATGGTATCTTCAGCAACTGCCGGAGAGCATAGCGTGGCATTGTCTGGACAGGATGGCACATCAAAGCTCGGAACCAATAATATGTTGAAGGCATCTGGAAACAGTGGTATCAATGCCGTTGGTATGTCCACAGCCGCGCCAAGCTGCCTCTACTACCGTCTGACTATGCACAATGGCGAAACCATCGGTTACTATTGGGGAGCCAGTGATGGTGGTGCTTTCACACTGGAAGCCAACAAGGCCTACCTCGCCGTACCACAATCACAAGCACGTGAAGGATTCAACTTCTTCGACAACGACAGCCAGTCGATTGACGGCCTAATTCGTGAAGCGAACAATAACAATAGTGAGGTCTACGACCTTCAGGGACGGAAAACGGCGGTGAACAGCAAGCTAAACAAAGGCATCTACATCGTGAACGGAAAGAAGGTCGTCAAGTAAACGAAAACAAGATACCAACAATGAAAGCAACTTATATTCAACCAGATACGAAGTCGGTCATCATTAAGGCAACAGTTCTCGAAAGCGTTTCATCTAATGGCGTGAGCAACGGCGGTAAAGTGCACGATGTATTTAGCAGCAGTGACACATCGTACTCCCGTGGTAACCGCAGCTGGAACGAGGAGGACGACTTCTGACTATGACAGCAGTTGCGTGAGGAACACGTCGCTGAAGAGGATGAGCACGCTGCTACAGACAACGGCATCGGTGGAAGCCTTGCCCACATTGACAGAACCACCCTCGACGGTGTAGCCGAAGAAAGCCGGCACGCTGCTGATGATGAAAGCAAAGAACTGGCTCTTGATGATGCTCATCCACAGGAACCAGGGCGCGAAGTTGTGCTGAAGGCCCAGTGTGAGGTCGTCGGGTGCCATGATATGGCCAATGTAGGCCGTGCCGTAGGCTCCGAGGATGCCCATCGCCGAGGAGAATACGACGAGGACGGGCATGATGGTGAGCAACCCAAGGATTTTCGGGAGAATGAGATAGCAGGCAGAATTGACGCCCATGATTTCGAGGGCGTCAATTTGCTGTGTGACACGCATGGTACCAATCTCGGAAGCGATATTGGACCCCACCTTGCCGGCAAGGATAAGACACATGATGCTGCTGGAGAACTCAAGGAGCATGATTTCGCGGGTGGTATAACCAGCGACCCAGCGGGGCATCCAAGGACTCTCGATGTTCATCTTCATCTGGATGCAGATGACGGCCCCGATGAAGAAAGAGATGAGGAGTACGATGCCGATGGAGTCCACACCGAGCTGGGCCATTTCCTTGACATACTGTTTCCAGAACATGCGGAACCGCTCAGGAACCGAGAATGTACGGCCCATCAATATCAGATAACGCCCGAAGGTTGTGAGGGAATTAATGATCATACTAAGAGGTAATACAGCCTGACGGCGGTGCTTCGACGGGACTGCGGCAATGCCGCAGTATACCGTACATAGTTTGCAAAAAGCATTAGAGGGTGACTCCGTTTTTGAAGATGGAGATTTCACGGTAGCCGTTCTCCTCGTTGCGGGCGGGTTCGCCAGTAGCTACGGCAAGCACCTTGTCGATGAACTCAGGTAGGAGCTCCTTCATCGTGCGCCCCTCGATAAGCTGTCCGGCATTGAAGTCGACCCACGAGGGCTTGCGTGCGGCAAGGACAGGGTTGGTAGCAATCTTCATCGTCGGAACAAAGGTGCCGAAGGGCGTACCGCGACCGGTAGTGAAGAGGACGATGTGGCAGCCACAGGAGGCCAAGGCGGTGGCGGCGACGAGGTCGTTGCCGGGTGCCGACAGCAGGTTCAGGCCGTTGTGCTGCAGACGGTCGCCATACTCCATGACGCCGCTGACGGGTGCGCGTCCGCACTTCTGGGTGCAGCCGAGGGCCTTGTCCTCAAGGGTGGAGATGCCGCCGGCCTTATTGCCTGGCGAGGGGTTCTCGCCCACAGGCTCGCCATGCGAGAGGAAATAGTTCTTGAAGTTGTTGATCATCGAGACGGTCTGGTCGAACAGCTCGCGCGTCTCACAACGGTTCATTAGGATGGTCTCTGCTCCAAACATTTCAGGCACCTCAGTAAGCACGCTCGTACCCCCCTGGGCAACGAGCCAGTCGCTGAACTCGCCCACGAGCGGGTTGGCGGTGATGCCGCTGAAGCCATCGCTGCCGCCGCACTTCAGACCCACGCGCAGTTTGCTCACCGGCACTTCCTCGCGGCAGTCCTGTCTGCAGATGTCGTACAGCTCGCGCAGGACCTTCATGCCTTCCTCTACCTCGTCGCCGTCGACGCGCTGAGTGACGAGGAGACGTATACGCTCCTTATCATAGTCGCCGAGCATGGCCATGAAGTCCTCGGGCTGGTTGTTCTCACAGCCCAGGCTGAGCACAAGCACGGCACCGGCATTGGGATGAAGGCAGATGTCGCGTAGCACCTTGCGGGTGTTCTCATGGTCCTCGGAGAGCTGGGAGCAGCCGTAGTTGTGGTGCCAGGCGTAGACAGCATCTATTTGAGATTTGAGGGTTGAGGCATGAGACTTGATGCCAATTTCCTCGCGCAGCTTCTGTGCGAGTTTCTCGGCGATGCCGTTGACGCAGCCCACGGTGGGCACAATCCATATCTCATTGCGCACGCCAACATCACCGTTCTTGCGCACGTAGCCTTTGAAGGTACGGTTTTCGCGAGCAATGGTAAGCGGTTCGTTCACAGGCTGATATGTATACTCCAGCGTGCCGCTGAGGTTGGTCTTGAGATTGTTTTCGTTCACCCAGTCGCCAGCCTTCAAGTCCTGACGGGCATGGCCGATGGGGTAGCCATACTTGATGATGTTCTCGCCTTGACGCACATCGCGGATGAGCACTTTGTGGCCGGCAGGGGTGTCCTCGCTGAGGGTCACGCTGTGGCCGTCGACCTCGATGACATCACCTTTCTTCTTCGGTTGCAGACAGACCACTACGGAGTCTGCAGGGTTTATTTTCAAGAATGTTGCTTGCAGTTCACAGTTCATAGTTCACAGTTCTTCGATGGGACTGCGGCAGTGCCGCAGTATACGGTACAGAGTTCAGTTAAATTATCTCGGAAGATTGAAGGCCCGTGTCATCTCCTTCATCTGCTCTTCGCTCATGCCTTCCGGCTCAAAGCCCATGCAGCGGGCATTAATGTAGATCTTGGCACTTTTCGAAAGCACGTCTATCTGGTCGAAGGCATCCATCACGTCCTTACCCTTGGCAAAGACGCCATGCTTCTCCCACATCACCACGTCGTAGTCCTCGAGTTCCTTCAATGTCCCTTCGGCCAGCTCGTTGCTGCCAGGCAGGGTGTAAGGCACGATGCCCAGTCCTAAGGGGCAGAAAGCCTTCGTCTCGGGAATCATGCTCCACAGTATGCGTGTGAGCACATCCTTGCCCAGGAAGGCCCTGTTGTGGCTCATGGCCACCAGTTCTATCGGGTGTGTATGCACGGTAGCCTTGTATCCGCTGCCCGTCTCAATCTGCCTGGCGTGTACGATGAGGTGGCTGGGCAGTTCGCTCGTGGGCATGACGGGGCTGTCGGCGATGATGACATACGAGGCGCAGTCGTCGAGGATACGTATGATGCTGCCGTTGTCCATAGGCCACCGGGCCAGGTCGCGCATGCGCTTGCCCGTGCCCTTGCAGTAGAAGTAGCAGCCCTTCAGTGCGGGCAGGGTGATGCCTATCTGCTTCACGTCGCTGATGGCAGGAAGCTGCCGGATATCATCATCCACAAACTCCGTCACGTTCACGGTGATATTACCACCGTTGCGCTCGGCCCAGCCGTTCTGCCACAGGTAGCCGGCCACCTCGGCGGTCTTTTCTATCTCTGCCCTCAACGCCTGACGGCCTTCAAGAATACTATTCATTAGTTCGCAGTTCATAGTTCACAGTTCACAGTTAGTTCATAGTTAATAAAAATGGTTATCTCATCGGAGTGAATGGGCAGGGATGCCCATGTTCGGGTGCAAAATTAGCAAAAAAAGCGCAATTCCAAAAATAAATAACTATTTTTGCAGTTAAATTATTAAAAAGTATGGATTTCTGGCCTAATGGAAATGAAATGGACCGTACTATCAGACAACCGCTCGAATGACAGCCGATTTGAAACAGAGCATGGCCTGTCAATCCTGTTAGAGACAGCACATCATCGGATTCTGCTTGACACGGGAGCTGGCGATGTGTTTATCCATAATGCAGAACGGATGGGCATTGACCTCAATACCGTAGACTATGTGTTTATCTCTCACGGACATAGCGACCATGCAGGAGGACTTAGATACCTGATGGGCAGTTTACAGTTCAAAGTTCAAAGTTCAAAGTTCAAAGTGATTGTCTCGCCTCATGCCGTCAGTGGCAAATTCTTTTCAAAGAGGAAATGCCTGCACAGTATCACGACGCAGTGGCCGGAGGGATTACAAGACAGGTTTCTGATGGCAGACCAGACTTGCGAGATTGCCGAGGGTCTGCATATCTTGGCTCATATTCCTCAGAACCATCCGATGCCACAAGGAAACCGATATCTGTTTGTACAAAACACTGAGGGTGACTATGTGCCAGATGATTTCAGTCACGAACTGGCTCTTTATACTGAAGGTCTGTTGTTCACGGGGTGTGCTCATAGTGGAGTAGAGAACATTCTTGCTGCCTGTCCCTGGCCTGTCGATACGGTGGTCGGTGGTTTCCATTTGCTCGATGACCATGAGACAGAGGAAGAGCTCAGTGCCTTTGGCCAGAGATTGAGACAGGCCTATCCTCAGACGCAGTTTTTCACCAGTCATTGCACGGGCAGTAAAGTCTTTGCCATTCTTCATAGAGTGATGGGCAATCAGATTCAGCCTTTCTGTTGTGGAACGAAGATGGAATGTGCAAAACTGTGAACTGTGAACTCTCCCCGGGTTTCAAAAACATAAAACAATGCCTTTGTTTTAATAAACAATGTCTTTGTTTTAATAAACATTGCCTTTGTTTTAACAAACAATGACGTTGTTTTAACTTTGCCCCTGGCCTTGCACAGAGAGAGAACGGCTCTCTCTAACCTTTTCCCCGTACCTCTCTCAGTTTTATCGCCGACGATTTGAATGAATGGAAAAGAAAATCGGCTATGATGCCACTGAGCTCATAGCCGACGTTCACACTAAACTTTCAGGCAATATCTATGCCGATGACCAAGGGTTCCTTAAATGAACCAATAGAAATCACTCTCCGGCCATGATCGAAATGATTTTCGCAATGTCGGCCACATCGACGACGCTGTCACCATTGACGTCGGCGTGTTGGATGACAGAAGATGCGTATTGGTTGGGGGAGGCCATAACAGAGATGACAGTAGCAATGTCGGCCACGTCGGTGGTGCCGTCCTGATTAACATCGCCAGGAACCTCTGGAATATCGGGATTGCGGTATTCGATACTTGTAAGCTTAACAGTGGAGGCATTGCCGCCGACGGTGATGTTGAACACGAAGTTGGCGAGGGCATATTCCCTCGGAGTCTTACGGTAGCGCAGTGCCTGTCGAATGGTGTATGTGCTTCCCTCGGTGCAACGCGCAGGATACTGGCCCAGCGAGAAGGTAAGCATGGATGGGAGGAACTCGGAGAACACATAGCCGTTGGGATAGCTAATGACTCTTCCAGTAGCGCTGAACCAGTGGCCGTAGCCGTTGGCGGTGCTTCCGCTGCTGGCAAGTGAGCCGTCGGGGTTGACGGCGTAGAACATGATATGCCCGTTGGAAGGTCCCTGCGACGACCAGGTCTGCATCTTGGAGTTGATATTGGAGAGGGATAGTTGGAAAGCAGTTCCGAGGGTGGCTGCTGCCTGTCCACTGATGGTGACAGTGGTGCCATTGTAGCCCTGCGTGTCGCGGGGGAAGGTGACATCGTAGGTGAAGGTGCAGTCGCCAACGGAGCGACCGTCGAGGGTAGGCTCGGCATAGACTACGGCATTGGTGGCCAGGTCGGTGCCTTGGAGACTGAACCGGTAGGGCCACATGTCGTCCTTGTCTATCTTGTCATCCCAGCGGTGGGTGACATAAGTTTTAAGCGCGGGCGAGATGACGAGCCACAGCTGGCTGACGCCCTCGGGCATGGTCATGGAGAAGTCGGCAGTGGCCTGCTGGGCTCCCTGACAGTAGATGCTGTCCTCGGAGAAATACTGGCGTGAACCGTCCTGCATCAGGGCGACATAGCCCATGCGGAAACCGCGTGAGGCACGGGGACCGCCGTTGATGTAACGGCGAAGCTCGGACTTCTCATAGGTAGAACTCCCATTATAGAACTCGCCTGGGTCGTCGTCGAGCAACGGGGCGCCCACGATAAGACCGGTAAGCGTGGTCTTGACCTCAGTGCCGGCGGCAGGAAGCTCAAGGGGTATGACGTTGAAGCCCGTACCCTGTGGGCAACTGGCGAGGGCCACTTG
>ERZ809472.223-NODE-223-length-15044-cov-12.739142_pt1 | contig 15044 bp, 9 predicted proteins | sample MGYA00521274_ERZ809472 | MGnify/ENA primary metagenome ERZ809472 (study PRJEB31581, sample SAMEA3312791) | metagenome | study: EMG produced TPA metagenomics assembly of the PRJEB8939 data set (Metagenomic analyses of Rumen microbiomes reveals... | reverse complement strand
TCTCATGGCTTTGTGGCAAGAAAGAGTATGCACTTGATGCACGTGTCAAAGGTGGTGAGCGACACATCATCATGAGCGGCGAGTACGACCGTGTGTTGCCGATGGACATCTACGGCGAGTACCTCATCAAGGCCATCATTACTGGTGACATCGACCGTCAGGAGCAGCTCGGCATCTACGAGGTGGCTCCAGAGGACTTTGCCCTGGCCGAGTTTGTAGACTCTTCGAAACTCGAACTGCAACGCATCGTGCGTGAAGGACTGAATATCTTACGTAAAGAAAACGCATAAAGACTATGAAAGCACTTAGGAATTATTTGAATAAGATTAAGCCGAACTTTGAGGAGGGCGGCAAGCTGCATGCTTTCCGTAGTCTGTTCGACGGCTTCGAGACGTTCCTCTACGTGCCCAACGACACGGCGAAGAGTGGCGTGCACATCCACGATGCCATCGACTCGAAGCGCATCATGAGTATGGTGGTCATCGCATTGATGCCAGCCATGCTGTTCGGTATGTATAATGTGGGTTACCAGAACGCCCTTGCTGCCGGAGCATTAGCTACGACGGGCTTCTGGGAAATGTTCTTCTTCGGCTTCTTTGCCGTGCTGCCCAAGATTCTCGTCTCTTACATCGTTGGCCTCGGCATCGAGTTTGCCTGGGCACAGTGGAAAGGTGAGGAGATTCAGGAGGGTTACCTCGTTTCAGGTATCCTCATCCCGCTCATCATCCCCGTTGGCTGTCCATTGTGGATACTGGCCATCGCCGTTGCTTTTGCCGTGATTATCGGCAAGGAAATCTTTGGCGGAACGGGTATGAATATCTTCAACCCAGCTTTGCTCTGCCGCGCATTCCTCTTCTTCGCCTATCCATCGAAGATGAGTGGCGATCAGGTTTGGGTAGCTCAAGACAGCATCTTTGGACTGGGCCAGACGCTGCCCGACGGTTTCACAATGGCTACACCGCTTGGAGAGGTTGGCCAAGGTACGGCTGTTTCGGCTTCGCTCAACGACATGATTATCGGTCTCATCCCTGGTTCCATCGGTGAAACAAGTGTGATTGCCATCGCCTTAGGTGCTATTCTGCTGCTCTGGATGGGCATTGCTTCGTGGAAGACCATGCTGAGCGTATTCGTGGGTGGTGGTCTGATGGCCTGTCTTTTTGAGAGCCTCGGTATGACACCCATTGCCTGGTACGAGCACATTGTACTTGGCGGCTTCTGTTTCGGTGCCGTGTTCATGGCCACCGACCCCGTCACTTCGTGCCGCACGGAGAGTGGTAAGTACATCTATGGCTTCATCATCGGCGTCATGGCCGTGGTCATCCGCGTAATGAACCCTGGCTATCCCGAGGGAATGATGCTTGCCATCCTGCTGATGAACATGTTTGCTCCTACTATCGACCACTTTATTGTGGAGCGTAATATTTCAAAACGAATGAAGAGAGGAGGTACAAAATGAGTAAGTTAAATACAAACAGCAACGCCTACATTATTATATATAGTGCGATACTGGTGGTCATCGTGGCCTTCCTGCTGGCCTTCATCTTCAAGGCATTGAAGCCGATGCAGGATGCAAATGTGGCCCTTGACATTAAGAAGCAGATACTCTACTCGCTCAATATCCGCAATCTCGACGGCGCTGAGGCTGAAGCCAAGTACGCCGAGGTGGTGAAGAACGAGGGTGAGATTGACGGTCAGAAGTATTATGCCTGCGAGATTGACGGTGAGGACATCCTCGTCGTCTCCCTGAAAGGCATGGGACTCTGGGGCGGCATTAGTGGCTACATCTCCATCCACGGCGATGAGGAGCCCGTTGTCTATGGCGCTTATTTTAACCACGAGAGTGAGACCGCCGGCCTGGGTGCCGAGATCAAGGACTCGCAGAAATGGCAGGAGAAGTTCATCGGCAAGAGAGTATTCGTTGACCCTGGCGACGGTAGTGAAGTGGCTCTCGCTGTGGTCAAGAACGTTGACGACCCTGAGACGCAAGTGGACTGCGTGACTGGAGCCACACTGACCTCCAACGGTGTGAACGACATGATTAAGGTTGGACTGAAGGATGCTGGCAAGCGTTTCGTTCAACTATTCATGAGCTTTCAGTGCGTGAAGGACTCCGACAACGACTGCTGCAAGGATTCTACAGAGGTCTGCTGCAAGGACTCCACCGAAGTCTGCTGTAGCGACTCCACTGCCACAGCAATGTAATCAATAGTAAATTGTAAATTCGTAAATCGTAAATTACTATTATGGCATTATTCAGTAAACAAAACAAGGAGGTTTTTACTAATCCGTTGAACCTCGACCACCCGATATTAGGTCAGGTGCTGGGCATCTGCTCGGCCTTGGCCGTGACCTCGCAGCTGAAGCCCGCCATCGTCATGGGTTTGGCAGTAACGGTCATCACCGCCTTCTCGAATGTGATTATCTCTGTCCTGCGCAACACCATCCCCAACCGCATCCGTATTGTGGTGCAACTGGTTGTGGTAGCCGCATTGGTAACCATCGTCAGCCAGGTGCTGAAGGCATTTGTCTATGACGTCAGCGTGCAGCTTTCGGTCTATGTAGGACTTATCATCACCAACTGTATCCTCATGGGCCGCTTGGAGGCCTTCGCCATGCAGAACAAGCCTTGGCCCTCGTTCCTCGACGGTGTGGGCAACGGTATCGGCTACGCCATGATTCTTATCATCGTGGGTGCCGTGCGCGAGTTCTTTGGCCGTGGGTCACTCTTAGGCTTCCAGATTCTTCCTGATGCCGTCTATGAAGCCGGCTACATCAACAACGGTATGATGACCATGCCTGCTATGGCCCTCATTCTTGTGGGAATAGTTATTTGGGTACACAGAGCATATTTTTATAAGGAGAAATAAGTTATGGAACACGCAATAAGTCTATTCTTTAGGTCGATCTTTGTCGACAACATGATATTTGCCTTCTTCCTCGGCATGTGCTCCTACCTTGCCGTGTCGAAGACGGTGAAGACCTCCTTGGGGCTTGGCCTGGCCGTGACCTTCGTGCTCACCGTCACCGTGCCCGTGAACTATCTCTTGCAGACCAAGGTGCTGGGTGATGGATGCTTGGTAGAAGGCGTTGACCTGAGCTATCTCTCGTTCATCCTCTTTATCGGTGTCATCGCCGGTATGGTGCAGCTGGTGGAGATGACGGTCGAGAAGTATTCTCCGTCGCTCTATGCCGCCTTAGGTATCTTCCTGCCCCTTATCGCCGTTAACTGCGCCATCATGGGTGCCTCACTCTTTATGCAGCAACGTATTCTCATGGAGCCTGACAACACGCAGGCCATCGCCTCGGTTTGGGACGCTATCGTCTATGGCTTCGGCTCCGGTATCGGCTGGACGCTTGCCATTGTCTCGCTTGGTGCCATCCGTGAGAAGATGCAGTACTGCGACGTACCCCGTCCGTTGCAGGGATTAGGTATTACGTTCATCGTCGTGGGCCTCATGGCTATGGCAATGATGTGTTTCAGTGGATTAAACATTTAAGGAAGTATGGCACAGTTTATAGCATATAGCATTGGAGTATTCCTGACAGTCATACTCCTCTTGGTGATTATCCTGCTCGTAGCGAAGAAATATCTTTCGCCGTCGGGCAATGTGAATATTGTAGTGAACGGCGACCGCACACTCTCCGTGGCCCAGGGCAACAACCTCATGGCTACGCTTAACGAGAACGGCATCTTCCTGCCTTCTGCCTGCGGTGGTAAAGCCTCGTGTGGCCAGTGCAAGGTGCAGGTACTTGAGGGCGGCGGCGAGATTCTCGACTCAGAGAAGCCCCACTTCACCCGCAAGCAGATCAAGGAGCATTGGCGTCTCGGATGCCAGTGCAAGGTGAAGGGTGACCTGAAGATTCATGTAGACGAGTCAATTCTCGGTGTGAAGGAGTACGAGTGCACCGTCATCTCCAACAAGAACGTGGCAACATTCATCAAGGAGTTCAAGGTGCAGCTGCCCAAAGGCGAGCACATGGACTTCCTGCCTGGCTCGTATGCCCAGATTAAGATTCCTGCCTTCGACTGCATCGACTACGACAAGGACTTCGACAAGAGTCTTATCGGTGCCGAGTACCTGCCGTCATGGGAGAAGTTCGGACTGTTCCCGTTGAAGTGCAAGAACCCCGAACCCACTATCCGCGCCTACTCGATGGCCAACTATCCTGCCGAGGGCGATGTGTTCATGCTTACCGTACGAATCGCTACCCCACCCTTCAAGCCCGACAAGAGCGGCTTCATGGAGGTGAACCCGGGTATCGCATCCAGCTACATCTTCTCACTGAAGCCTGGCGACAAGGTGATTATGAGTGGCCCGTTCGGCGACTTCCATCCCCACTTCGACTCGAAGAAGGAGATGATCTGGGTTGGCGGTGGTGCCGGTATGGCCCCGCTTCGTGCGCAGATTATGCACATGACCAAGACCTTGCACACCACCGACCGTGAGATGCACTACTTCTACGGTGCCCGTGCCCTCAACGAGGTGTTCTATCTTGAAGACTTCCTCGGTCTGGAAAAGGATTTCCCCAACTTCCACTTCCACCTGGCCCTCGACCGTCCAGACCCCGCTGCCGATGCAGCAGGCGTGAAGTACACTCCGGGCTTTGTCCATCAGGTGATGCTCAACACCTACCTGAAAGACCACGAGGCTCCCGAGGATGTGGAGTACTACATGTGCGGCCCTGGCCCCATGTCAGCCGCCGTCGTCTCCATGCTCGACTCCCTCGGCGTTGACCCAGAGAGCATCATGTACGATAACTTCGGAGGATAAAAAACGAAACAAATCCTTCCTCTATTGGAGCAATAACCGTCCGGATGAAGAATTCGGACGGTTTTCTTTGTGCCCTACAATAGACAGGCCCAAAAGTTTAGGCCGCCCTATCCTGGAGAAAAAGCCGACTTTTCTATGAGAAAAAGCCGCTTTTTCTATAGGATAAAGCCGGTTTTTCTATGAGAAAAAGCCGTTCAAACTCTGAGCATGTCTTGGGTGGTCGCCCAACCGACTTGGTGAATTCGGATAATAATTAGCAAAAAAGACATTCTGTACTGGCAAGAAAAGCTTTTGAAACAAAACAAAAAGACAGACTATAGGAAAAGCAGTATTTTTGTCGCCAGTTAATCAGAATCCCTATTTACAATGAACACACTATTGAAGAAAACGCTCGACGTGGTGCGTGAAGGTGCTGCCTGCAAGAGACTTGTAACACTATTCGCCGCCCTATTAATTGTGCATTATGCAGCACAGGCCCAAGGCGTGAAGCCGCTGCCCTCGCTACATGTGGAAGGCCGGTGGCTGGTAGACTCACATGGCAACCACGTAGTGCTCCACGGAGTGATGGACACTCCTAACATGTATTTCAACGGCTGGCGATGGGGGTCCCCGTGGGATGCTAACAACCGTGCGAACTACGATGCCAACGGTGCCACAAAATGTCTGGCATATTTCGAGAAGCTCTTCACGGGACTGGAGGAGGCCAAGTGTACCATATTCCGTCTGCACCTTGACCCTGCCTGGACCAATGACCCTGACACACTCTATGTATACTCCGGCTCGGAAGGACAGGATGCCGAGGCCTCCGGCGAGGCCGATATAAAAAGATTCAACCCCAAGCGTCTGAAGACCTTCCTCACCTCGCTTTATTGGCCGTTGATGCAGAAGTCAATGAACCACGGAATGTACGTCGTGGTAAGACCTCCAGGGGTCTGCCCTCACAACCTGAAGGTGGGCGACTACTACCAACAGTACCTGATGACCGTTTGGGACCTCGTGACGCAGAACACCAACGTCAAGAAGTATGCCGGACAAATCAGCATCGAGTTAGCCAACGAGCCAGTGAACATCAGGAACGCCAACGGCCAAGACGATGCCAAGGCCCTGCACGACTACTTCCAGCCCATCGTCGACAAGATTCGAAGTAATGGCTTCACCGGCATCATCTGGGTGCCCGGCACGGGGTGGCAAGCCAGCTATCAGAGCTATGTCTCGTGGCCCATCGAGGGTTACAACATCGGCTACGCCGTACACGACTATCCTGGTTGGTATGGATGTAGCGACAATACCCCCAACCCACAAGACAAGATAGAGCATTTCCATAATCAAGTGCCCGTGGTCGATACCAACCCCATCTTTGTCAGCGAAGTGGACTGGAGCCCTGAGAACCCCAACGGAGAAGGACACTACGACGAACACGGTAACTGGGTGCTCCCCAACTTAGGCACCTGGGGCACGGGCAGCACGTCGAAGTATGGCAAGGCTTTCAAGGCCTGTCTCGACCATTACGGCAACATGTCGATGACCCTCACCCATCCCCACGACTTTCTCGACCTTGACAAGCTGATGGCCGACGGCACCGTAACCCCTGCCTTCGACGGTAACCCTGAGGCCTGCGCCAAGGCTTGCATGGACTGGTATGCCGAGTACTACAACGAAGACTGGCCGCACGCCGACTTCACAAACCTTTCCATCAGCGACTTAGGCAACGGCAAATACCAGAATCCCGTGGTCTTTTCCGACTTCCCCGACCCCGACGTTATCCGCGTTGGCGATACCTTCTACATGGTATCCACCACCATGCACCATTTCCCCGGAGCCACTATCCTGAAGTCAAAGGACTTGGTAAACTGGGAATACTGCGCCCAGCCGCTCACCCAGCTCTCGGCCAGTGACCGATACTCGCTACTGAACGGGCAGAATGCCTACGCCGCTGGTATGTGGGCCTGCTCCATGAAGTACCACGATGGGCAGTTCTATATCCTCATCAACGGCAACGATGCTGGCGGCTTCATCCTCACCGCCTCCGACCCCGAGGGCAAATGGGAGATGAAGAAGCTGTCGCGCATCTACTACGACCCAGGCATGCTTTTCGACAACGGAAAGGTCTACGTGGCCTGTGGCATCGGCAACATCCAGATGTGCGAGCTCGACGAGGACTTCAACTACATACAGGAGAAGCGCGTCATCAGCAACAAGGACGGACTTGAAGGGTGCCATCTTTATAAGATAGGCGACTATTATTACATCTATGCCACCTACGGCGGCTGGCCATCCGGTCAGGCTGTGTTCCGCTCAAAGAACATCTTCGGCCCCTACGAGGAGAAGATGCTGCTTGAAAAATACATCAACGGTCAGGTCAACACCGTACACCAAGGTGCGCTCTTCGACACGACCGAGGGTGAATGGTGGACCATCCTGCAGGAGGACAAGGGTGCCTTGGGCCGCATGCCCAACTTACAACCTGTGAAGTGGACCGACGACTGGCCCCTCATAGGCAATAACGGTGTGCCCTACACCACGTATAACAAGCCTAACACGGGAACGACCGTTCCACGTGTCGCCCTGCCCACCAACGACAACTTCCGTAGTTATCCACTTGGCATGCAATGGGAGTGGAACCACAATCCTGACGATGCCGGCTGGAGTCTCTTCGAGCGTCCTGGTTTCCTTCGGCTGAAGGCCCTCCCCGCCAACCGCCTCACCCAGGCCCGCAACATGCTCACCCAGCGCATCCCAGTCATCCACAATAAGCAGAGCACACCCGCCAAAGGCACGGTATGTCTGGACATCAGCAACATGAAAGAGGGCGACCGAGCCGGCATCTGCGTGTTTCAGGATCCCTATACCTTCCTCGCCGTTGAAGTGAAGGACGGACATCGGCAACTGGTATGGCGGAAGGACACCCTGCGTACCGACAATAATTTCAAGCCAGATGAGGAGACGCTTGACCTTGACGTCGACACCCTCGTCTATCTGAGGGCTGCCGTCAACTATAGCAGTAGCACGGCCATCTTCTATTATTCGCTCGACAACAAGTCCTTCAAGCGTTTCGGACAGAGCACCAAACTGAGCTTCAACCTCACCGTATTCGTGGGTGCCCGTTTCGGACTCTTCTGCTATAACACAGAGGACACGGAGGATACAGAGAGGGGTTACGCCGACTTTGACTGGTTCACCACCGAGGACAACTACGAGGAAGCGACCTACCACCCTGCCGAGTTCGAGGGATTCAGCGAGGACATGCTCACGGCTAAGTCGTTGACGCTCTCCGATTTTGCCTCCGAGGTGATGGTAGGCAACAGCGGACAGCTTCATGTCACCGCTACCTTCCTCGACGGCCACACGGAAAACGTGGCAGCACAGGCACGTTATGAAACCGACAGCCAAGGGGTCATCGAGATTCGAAACGGGCGCATCTTCGGCCTCAGCGAAGGAACGGCCACCGTCAATGTCTACTACACAGACCCGTTAGGCAATGAACTGACCCTCAACTTCTCCATCCGCTCCACGTTCTTCCCCTTCGGAAAACAGTACATCAAGACCGACCTCTTTGCCAATGGCACTTACACAGAGAGCACCCACACCTTCAAACCAGGGCAGTGGGGACAGATGGGTTGGGAATATCCCAACGGTGCCGACATGTCGGGCTACAAGTACCTTGTCATCAAGCTCAAGAGCACCAGCAGCGACTCCCACCTGAACATCTTCACTGAAAACAGCATCTGGAGTCCATGTTGCAGCACACCAGACTTCGGCTCGAAGAAGCAGATCGTGCTCAAACTCAGCACTGCCAAGTACACCAGCGACGGCAATAAGAAGGGACAGCCCTTGGACACGAAGAACATACGCATCGTCAGCTTCTGGGGAACTGGCAGCAAAACCATCGTGGTCGATGACATGTACCTCACCAACAACGACGACTATACCCGCGAGACACCTAACGGCATTGAGGATGTGGTCAATGAGAGACTCACGGACGACACGACGGTCTATACCCTCAGTGGCCTTCTCGTCAAGTCACCTCGCAAAGGTATCTACATCAAGGGTGGCAAAAAAGTACTGGTAAAATAGGGGAACATAGCCCTCCTGAGATGCCGTAAAGCCTCACTTTGAGTGCAACAACCGACCGTCGCTGGTAACCCCTGCGGCGGTCATTCTTATGCGCGTCTCCTTACCATTGTTGAAGAAATTGGCAATAAAGGTTCCTTCCTCATCAGTCACGGCATTAGGATTCCAGTAGAGCGTGCGACGATAGTCAGCAGGCAGACTGTCAGCGGGCAGGGAACTGTAGTCAGGCTGGTAGAAATCCTCTGCCATATTCACCCCATGATAGACGAGGTGACGGTCCCTGAATACAGTCTGAACACCATCATTGGGAATGGGAACCATATCGACGGTGGCATCGGCAGTATAACGGTCCTGCACCATGAGCGTGTCCTCGCTGCGAGGTTCAAAGTCGCTGAACACACGCACATCCTGCAACCGTCTCAGGTGCAGGTGATTGTATATCCACGTGCCTGTGCGGTTGGCCCTGAAGAGTCCAGAGGTAGCAGCCTCGTTGGCCTCAGGAGGCAGCGGACTGTAACTGCGCCAGTAGGTATGCCCTTCCAGACGGCCATCCACGTTGTAGCTCACCTTGCGATTCATGTTGCCATAGAGGAAGTGGCACACCTGCAAAGGGAACTGCCTCATATCATACTTGCCGAAGGAGATGCCACGGTCAGTAATCTCGTTATACATCTCGTAGGCATCCATCACGAAGGCAGGCTTCTTCCAGTCTATGGCACGACGTCCACGCCGACGGCCCTTGACGTCGACGTTGCCTAACTGGTGGACATCGTTCTCCATCGACCACTCTGAAAGGGTGTCGATGAGCAACTCCGCGTCGTAGTCAGGCTGGTGCTTCTCATAATAAGTATAGTCGTGGGTGAATACAGGCCAGAAGAGGTCGCGCTTAACGTAGTAGTCAGGGAAGGCATTCTCGTCAACGATACCCCTGTCTTTGTGCGACGCCATGTTCTTCTTGATAGAATCGCTCTCCTTGTAGGCCTTGATGTTGAGGAAGGCATCGCCGTAGAAAGGTGGCACCTGGAAAAGGAAACGGCCGTTCTCCGTCTTCTGTATGCCACCTACGAAGCGTCCATCAACAGAAATCTCGGCCTCCACAAGCACCTCGTGCTTCAGGTTTCCGTGGTTCACACCTAAGTGGGAGTTTGCATCGCCTATGCCGCCATACTCTATGTTGCTGAAGTCGGTGGAGCCATAGCTACCTGAAGAACCATAGACGCCACTGGGGCTGTTTTCCCATGAGTTACCGATTATCTCGTTGGCCGTGGGGTCGGAACCAGCGGCTGAAGGGTCTTCAAACTCTATGTCACTGCTGTTACCCACCATGCCCGTACCGTCCTGCCACTTCTCTATTTCGTCAGGTTCCACGTCGTAAATGCCAAGAGTCTTATACACAGCGCCCTCGATGGTCAACGTCGTCTCAGGCATGTAGCGCATCTCACGGGTGGGGTCGGCCAGGTCCTTCCACTTGTACTTGCGCCATCCCTGAACCATCATCAGCAGGTCCAAATGGCGACGATGCACTTCATCGTCGGCCTCGAAGTAATGGGCAGGACGTGCCACGAAACCTTTCAGGTCGCTGGAGAGCAGGAGGTCGGTCATCAGGTTTCCATCATCGTAGGTAGGCTCGTCGGTATTGGTGTCGTGAATGGCGAGAGAGAAGGTCGTCGGCTCGCCGACTCCTGATATTTTCACCTCAACCGATTTCTGCTCGTAGGGCGACAGGGTATTGTTTGCCACAATGTCGGAAGTAATGAGCAGCGAGTCGTGGTCGTGGTGGTTGACGAAGAAAAGTCGGTCAGCCCAGATGCGCCCGTCGTTGTCGAAAAGGGTTATCTCGTTCACGCCAGTAGGGAAAGAGTCGATGGGAAGAGCCAGCCCCTCACCCGAAGGTAGGGAAGAGAAGAATTGCACTAACCTTCCACGACACATCACTGAGAGACCATACTCCTTGTCTTGCGGAAGGTCACGAGTAAGTATCGACAACTGTCTGCCGTCATTGAGCCGCAAGGCAGCCCCCTGGGCCTCTGCCTTGGGCAGGTCGGCAGTCCAGTCCTTGTTGCGCCAGGTGAAACGTGCCTTCAGCCGCTTCTGCGTGGGAGTGACAAGAAACGAGCCTCGTCCCATGTACTCCGTCTTGAGTGCAATCGTCTGGCCGTCGTCAGTCTCGACGGTACCCTTCACCGAAACGGCTTCGCCATGCTGGTCAGTAACCTCAAAAGCCACGTGGTTCTCCACGCCCTGCACGAGATGGCCCCCTTCAGGATAGAACGTCACCCTCAAGTCGTCTTTCTTCTGACGTGGCAGTCGAGTCTTGGGACGCTGATACATACGGCGGGCATCATAGTCGCCAGGAGTCTCAGGTTTGCTGTAGACAGGAAACACGCGCGAGTAGAGTCCGTCCCAGACACGGAAGTAGTCGGCAGCCATCCGACGGTTGTAGAACCACCACGTGTCATCGAGTCGATAGTAATGCGGACGCACGTTGAAGTTAAGCATCCAACGGGTGTATGCCCGCAGTTCGTAGTAGCCGCTGTAGAGCGAGTCGCGCAGGGTGAACTGTCCGCAAGTGTAGCCCTTGGGACTAACGATAATCGTCTGGCGCTCTACAAGCAGACCATCTGGAGAGAGCAACTCCACGTAGAGCAGACGGCTCATGTCCGTAGGTCGCAGGTCGTCGGCACGCACTACGTAAGCCTTGTACCACAAGGTATCGCCCACGAAGTAACACTGGTTATCGGTATGCACATATACTTTCTCCTGTACCTGCGCAGCACTGCCCTGCTCCAAGGCCTCGCGCAACTCGTCAATACTGCCGGCACGCACGGTAGCGACCAATGCGAAAAGCAAAAACGAAACGATAAATAAATTTCTAACTCGCATGATATTCAGGGTTTTGCTGATTTTTCTGCAAAATTACGAATAAATTGTATATTAGCAAGTTAATGTAACAAAAAAATTTTGCCTCGTATGTTTATTTTATGTAATTTTGCCGCGATATACTAACTAAAACAACCAACTACCCCATGAAACAAAGCATGATTCTGGCCCTCACGCTGCTATTGGCATGCACTATGGCCAACGGAAAGAAGAAGATTGAAAAACAAGAACTGTGGCCCAACGGTGAGCCCATCTCCGAGTGGTTCAGTGACACAACGAAGGTGAAGATTGCAGACCTGGGCCGACAATACGTGCTCACCGACTACGGCGTACGACAGGGTACCACCGACATTCAGACGAGTCAGATACAGGCCGTCATCGACAAGGCTGCCAGCGAGGGCGGTGGTGTCATCGTCGTACCAAAGGGAACGTTCTACTCTGGCAGTCTCTTCTTCAAACAAGGCACACACCTGCACCTCAGGGAAGGTGCCGTGCTAAAGGGCAGCGATCGCATACGCGACTTCGAGATTCGTGAGACACGCATCGAGGGCCAGACGTGCAAATACTTTGTGGCCTTAGTGAATGCCGACGGGCTGGACGGCTTCACCATCACTGGGCAGGGTACCATCGACGGCAATGGTGAGTCGTACTGGGAGCAGTTCTGGATTCGTCGGCAGTGGAACCGCCAGTGTACCAATAAGGACGAGCAACGCCCACGACTAACGTATATCTCCAACTGCAAGAACGTCACTGTTCAGGACGTGCGCCTCATCAACTCACCTTTCTGGACGAACCACGTCTACCGCTCAGACCATGTACGCTACCTCGACCTTTACATCTACTCATCCACGCAGGACATCAAGGGGCCTTCGACCGATGCCATCGACATCGACGTGTGCCACGACGTCCTGGTGCGTCGCTGCTACATGAACGTCAACGACGATGCCGTGGTGCTCAAGGGCGGCAAGGGTACCTTCGCCGATAAAGCCCCTGAGAACGGCCCCTGCTACAATATTCTGGTGGAGGACTGCGAGTACGGACACGTTCACGGATGCCTGACGCTCGGCTCAGAAAGTATCCACGACTGGAATGTCATCCTTCGTCGCTGTAAGGTGGGCGAGGCCCAGCGCGTGCTCTGGCTGAAGATGCGCCCTGATACGCCTCAACACTACGAATATGTGACCGTCGACCAGATGGAAGGCAACACCAAGTCGTTTCTCGTATGCAAGCCCTGGACACAGTTCTACAACAAGGAGGAGCGAGAGGACATGCCTCTATCCCAGTGTAACAACATCACACTGAGCAACATACAAATGGTCTGTTCTGTCTTTTTCGATGTTGATGGTTCAGACAAGTACGCCCTGAAGGACTTCACCTTCGAGAATATCAACGTGACCGATAAGGCCAAGGTGAAAGCCTTCTCCGTGAACCCCATCAAGGACTTGCAGCTCAGAAATGTCACCATCAATGGGGAAAAGATGGAGCAATAGCCTGTTTATGGCATAGGATCACCCCATCACTTCACCACGACTTTTTTGGTTGTGCCGTCATTCATCCTGATGATGTTCACACCTCGTTGGGGGGTAGCCAAGCGCTTGCCGTCCATAGTGTAATACTGCCCAGCAGCCACGACGTTACTGTCTGTACCTCTTATGCCCGTGGGGATGGGATCGTAGTCTGTCAGGGGAACGATGTACTGGAAGCCACTCCAGGGAGCAGTGTTTGCATAGTCGTCGATGGAACTGGCAGGGACATGCAGCGTGGCTTTTTCGATATACGAGTAGTCAAAGAGAGTACCGTCAGATGTGTCAGGAACTTGTTCGGCATAGCAATAGACATTGGTCAGGTCACAGAATCCGAAGGCCAAAGCTCCGATGCTTGTGACGCTATTAGGGATGACCACGGTGGTCATGCTCATGCAAAAGCCGAAGGCATACACTCCGATGGAAGTCACGGAGTTGGGGATAATCACTGAGGTCAGACCAGTGCAGTTAGTAAAAGCATAGTCTCCAATCGTAGTCACTGAATGGGGAATGTCCACCGAGGTCAGGCCACAACCGGAGAAAGCAGCCACTCCTATTGTTGTAACAGAATTAGGGATGACGATAGTGTTCAGATAGTAGCAACGGTAAAAAGCAGACTCTCCAATTTCTGTTACACTATTGGGGATAACCGTGTTTTGGCAACCGGCAACCAATATGTTGGTATTGGTCTCAATGATGGCATTGCAATTATTCCGAGAGTCATATTTCGTGTTTCCGCTCTCTACCTTGATGGAGGTCAGGTTGAAGCATTTATCGAAAACAAGGGGAGCAATAGCAGTCACGGAATTGGGGATGACTACAGAGGTCAGAGCTTTGCAACCACTGAACGCTCTTGCCGCGATACTCGTCACGGTGTACTCCACACCCTCGTAGGTAATCTTTTCAGGAACGTTAACCGTGTCTGACTGGTAGGTGCCGTTTTTCCAGACGGTGAGCTTCCCTTCTCCGTTATTCTCCAAAAGGTAGATTTCCTCTACAGAATACCCGCCTCCTGAGAAGAGCAGATGGTGGTCATCCATTGTGTCTAATATCTGGTCGCCAGCGAGGTTGACGGTGAGGGTCCATGTGCCGTCGCCATTGTCAGTAAGCAGTTCGTTGCCTGGCTGTATATCGCTCCCTGTCCATAGACAGCTCCACCAGCCATCCATGATGCGCACCATAGGATTAGCACCCTTGACGGTCACATAGAACGTCTCTGTCTTTAGTCTCTCCCAGATGTCCATGGGAACAACATAGCACTCTTCGCCAGTGGAATTGCTCTCTGGGGCGAAGCGATAGTCCATACTCCAGTTAATCTCACCAAGCTGATAATGCAGAAACGCCATCTCAGCCACCTGTTCGTCTTGATTCAAGTTGTAGCAGATGCCATCTATTTCGGCATCATAAGCGCTGGCAAGAATTGGGAGGGTCAGCAGCAATGTTGATAACAATAATGTCTTCATACTCTTCTATTTTTCGACAAAGGTACAGACTATTTGGGGAACTGTCAAATTCAGGGTGTTAAATAACACAAATAGTTCGGTATACGGATAAAATACTTAAAATTTGCAAACAAACCTAACTAACTGATAATGAATGAATCTGTTTTTTTCTTTAACATATAATTGCCATGTAATTTCTCATATAATTTCGCTACGCGCAGCCATTAATGAGTAATTCGTGGTAATTCGTGTTAAAAATGACCATTAATTTGGCAATTAAGATAATTTTGAGGTTTTTAAGTATTCAACTTTCGCAAGCTCCGCAAAGACAGCCAGCGCTCGACCTTGTTCGCTTG
>ERZ809472.222-NODE-222-length-15071-cov-7.150107_pt1 | contig 15071 bp, 13 predicted proteins | sample MGYA00521274_ERZ809472 | MGnify/ENA primary metagenome ERZ809472 (study PRJEB31581, sample SAMEA3312791) | metagenome | study: EMG produced TPA metagenomics assembly of the PRJEB8939 data set (Metagenomic analyses of Rumen microbiomes reveals... | reverse complement strand
CCTGAGTGTGTTCATCATTACTAACTAATAACCTAAAACCAACTAACAAACAAATGAAAAAGCAATTAACTAAAAACCTAACTTATGTATGAATCTTAAATCTGATGCAAAGATAGGGGGATTTTCGGCTGGCTCCAAATAATTCATCACATTCTTTCTCAGTTAGTTGCGACAACCTCACAGGTTTGCGTCAAACAGCCAGCAAGGGATAATAATCTGTCGCATATAGCAGAAAAAAGGCAAATAAAAGCCTACATTTGCAACAGCAAACGGGTGATGCCTACGGCTTCGAAGAACAGGGCGATGCCGAGGTGGATGATGATGCCTCCCCAGAGATGGTGGGTGCGCCAGGCGAGTACACCAAGGATATACCCTCCGATGACGGATGAGCACAACTCGAGGTCTGGCTTTCCGAGGTGGATGCACATATACGCCAAGGCCATCGGCAGCACGGCCCTGCATCCCAGCCATCGCGCCATGCCTATCACCAAGGCGCCTCGGAACATGCCCTCCACACCAATATAGTCGTTGATATAGAACGTCTCGAACAGTCCTATCAGTTGCCAGCGCTCCCACCCCAGGGCTCCATCGTAGAAGTCGATGTGCATGATGGGATAGAAACTGAGAAACTGCGGGGTGAAAGACACCATCAGGAACATCGGCATCAGCAGCACGTAGATGAGGGCATAGACGCGCAGGTATTTGCCTGATCGCTTCAGGCCAAAGAGTCCGAAACGTCCCTCCGTCAGCCAACGGAACACGCAGAGCGACAGCACGATAAACACGGATCGGAACATATACGATCCCAAGAGTCGCAAGTAACACTGGTCCTTCAGTGTAACGCCATGCGCCTCAGCCCAGTGCACATAGCCATAGAAACCCTGTCCTGCCCCATCGATGGTGAGCAGAATGACGGGAAACACCCACACCTGCCAGCGTCGCAGTCGCCACAGTTCATGGTGCATGGCCAACGAGGGTATCAGCACCAGGAAATACACCATAATAAAAATAAGAGGTATGCGGAGCATCGAGGTGCCATCGTCGAACGTCGGAGCAATGATGAGATCGTAGATATGGAACTTCAGTTGTGCGATGATGATCAACACTGCCAGCACCAAGGCGAAGAGATATTTCCCCCATAGGAAATCCTTCTTGATAAATGCTGTAATGTCTCCAAAAAAGGAACCAATCTCGTGCAGCAGCGAACCCTTAGGTACGAACATCATCCAGGCGAAGGATTTTCTGTGGTGACGATAATCCAAGTCGCTCTCCATCAGATAAGCCTCGCGCTCGAAATAGAGATCGTGATAGGCCTTCATCCAGTTACGGCACTTGGCAAAACGCCACAGCCATTCGATGGAGTACCATAACATAAACCCAACGAACAACAATTCGCGCTGCTGCAAGGTGTGGATGTATTCGTGATTCTTGTCGATCTCACTCAACCGTCCCTTGTCGCTCCTGCAAAAGATGATTCCGAAGATGTTCGTAGCCAAAAAACTGCCGAACGGGAAATATTTGTTGTAGATGACTTTCATCTGCTGTTTAGCGCTGGTCTGCGCCCCACATCATTTTCTCGCGGAGGGAATCGAAGTAACGATGCTCAGCGCGCTTCACCACATTGATATCGTAGGGGGCGCGGCGCAGGGTGAGTTTGGTACCCTCCTTGCACTTCTCCGAACGACCGTCGATGGCCACAAGGAAATTATGACTGCGGCTCTCCACGTCGAGTTCGATCACGGCGGAGTCAGGTAGCACGATGGGGCGTACGTTCAACGAATGAGGAGCGACAGCCGTCATTGAGAACACCTTCGTGCCTGGGACGATAATAGGACCACCATTGGAGAGGGAATAAGCCGTAGAACCCGTAGGCGTGGAGATCACCAGACCGTCGGCCTGATAGGTGTTCAGGTACTGGCCGTTGATGCTCGCACGGACGGAGATCATCGAAGCCGTATCACGCTTCAGGATAGCCACCTCGTTAAGGGCGCAGTTATAACCCTCAAGGGGCTCCACATCCGTCTCCACCTTAATCAACGCACGCGACTGGATGGCGAAATCGTCGTGGTAAAGGGCTTCCAGATGGTGCTCGATATTGTCAGGATTGATATCCGAGAGGAATCCCAGACGGCCCATGTTCACACCAAGGATGGGGATATTCTTCTCACGCACACGACTGGCAGCCTTCAGGAAGGTACCGTCGCCACCCATCGAGATCACGAAGTCGGCATCAAAGTCGTTGCCATAGAACACGTTGTCGGCATGCACGTTGATTTGCAGGTCGTCCTTCAGGAAGTCATAGTACTCCGCATCGACATACAACTCGGCGCCGAGTTCTGAGAGTGTCGATAACACTTTCTGAATAGAGGCAGACTTATTCGTCTGGTAGATATTGCCGAAAAGGGCGAATCTCAGTTTACGGTGTTCCATATTTTTGCTTTTATGGCTGCAAAAATACAAAAAAAGAGTTATATTCAACAGATTATCGCAGATTTTTTGTATCTTTGCAATCAGAAAACGCTTAAAACAAAGAATTATGGCAAAAGTTTATGTATTCCTGGCAGACGGCTTCGAGGATGTCGAGGCCCTGATTCCCATTGACGTGCTGCGCCGTGGGGGCGTGGAGGTAGTAACCATCAGTACGACACTTTTCCCGCTCGTAGAGTCGGCCCATGGTGTGAACATGGAGGCTGACCTGCAGTTTGATCAGGTGGACTACTCAGATGCTGACCTGCTGATGCTGCCTGGTGGTATGCCTGGCGCCAGCAACCTCTTCGCCCATGAAGGTGTGCGCGAGATGCTGATGGCCCAGTACAAGGCAGGCAAGAAGATTGCCGCCATCTGTGCGTCACCTGCCGTCGTACTCGCACCGTTGGGTATCCTCGAGGGTAAAAAGGCCACCTGCTATCCTGGTTTCGAGAAAGCACTCGCTGAAGCAGGAGCCACCTATACAGGCGACCTCGTCACCGTCGATGGTAACATCACTACGGGTGAGGGACCAGCCGCCGCCTTCCCATACGCTTACGAACTGCTCACACAACTCGTGGATAAGCAGACCTCTGACCAGATTGCAGAAGGCATGCGCTACAAACACCTCATGGCCTGATGGATTATGTGATTATCGTGGCAGGCGGAAAGGGTCTGCGGATGGGGAGCGATATTCCCAAACAGTTCCTGCCCATTGGTGGAAGACCTGTTTTGATGCGGACGCTCGAGAGATTCCGCGCGTACTCGGCGGATCTGCAGATCATCCTCGTGTTGCCTGAGGCCCAGCAGGACTATTGGCGGCAGTTGTGCGAGGAGTATCATTTCGATGTGGAGTATCAACTCGCCAACGGTGGACAGACGCGTTTCCACTCCGTACAGAATGGTCTCGCCCTCGTGCCTGACGATGCGGAGGGCGTAGTAGGCGTCCATGACGGTGTGCGTCCCTTCCCCAGCATCGAGGTCATAAAGAATTGTTACGAGACGGCCCGCACAGCCAAGGCCGTGATCCCCGTGATTCCCGTCGTCGAGACCGTCCGCCACCTTGAAAAAGAAGGTTCTGTCACTGTGCCACGTGATGAATATAAGTTGGTGCAGACGCCTCAGACTTTCGATATCCAGTTATTGAAAGCCGCCAATCGTCAGCCCTATAACGATGGTTTCACGGACGACGCCTCCGTCGTGGAGAGTTACGGCCACGCCATCACGCTCGTCGAAGGCAACCGTGAGAACATCAAGATCACCACGCCTTACGACCTCACCGTGGCCGAAGCCCTACTAGCCCCTCACCACTAACCCCTAACCCCTCATTCGTGGATATCCTCGATCAAGACATACAATACCTGCCAGGTGTGGGACCTAACAGGAAGAAGATACTGGGTGACGAACTCGGTATCCACACCTATGGTGACCTGTTGGAGAACTATCCCTATAAGTATGTCGATCGTTCCAAGGTCTATACCGTCCACGACCTGACGGGCGACATGCCCTTCGTACAGATCGTAGGACATATCCTGAGTTTCGAGACTTTCCAGATGGGACCTCGCAAGGAGCGCGTGGTGGCCCATTTCTCCGATGGTACGGGTATCGCGGATCTCGTGTGGTTCCAAGGCGGCAAATACGCCAAGGAGAGTTATAAGATCGGTGTGGAGTATGTGGTCTTTGGCAAACCCACCGTCTTTAACAACCGCATCAACATCACCCACCCCGACATCGACAGAGCCGACACACTGGAACTCTCCACGATGGGTATGCAGCCCTACTACTCCACCACGGAGAAGATGAAGAAACGCGGACTCTCCTCGCGTACCATCGAGAAACTGACGAGGGCGATGCTGGAGAAATTACCGCCTCTGCCTGAGACCATCCCAGACTTCATCACAGGTCCCCACTATCTGATGGGGCGCGACGAGGCCCTGCGCACCGTCCACTATCCCCAGAACCCCAGAGACCTGGAGCGTGCCAGGGTGAGGCTGAAGTTCGAGGAACTGTTCTTCGTGCAACTAAATATAGTAAGGTACGCCAGCGACCACCGTCGCAAATACCGTGGGTATATTTTCTCACAGGTGGGCGATGCCTTCAACACCTTCTACAAGAACAACCTACCCTTCCCACTGACGGAGGCCCAGAAGCGCGTGATCCGTGAGATCCGCAAGGACACGGGCTCAGGGCGCCAGATGAACCGTCTGCTGCAGGGTGATGTGGGCAGCGGCAAGACCCTCGTGGCCCTGATGTCGATGCTCATTGCCATCGACAACGGCTACCAGGCCTGTATCATGGCACCTACGGAAATCCTCGCTGAGCAGCACCTGGCGACTATCATGGCCTTCCTGAAGGACATGAATCTGCGCGTGGCCCTGCTGACTGGCATTGTGAAGGGCAAGCGGCGTGAGGAAGTGCTCGAAGGACTGCTCGACGGTACGATCAACATCCTCGTGGGCACCCATGCCGTCATCGAGGACTGGGTACAGTTCGCCCGTCTCGGCTTTGTCGTCGTCGATGAACAGCACCGTTTCGGTGTGGCCCAGCGCGCCAAACTCTGGAACAAGAGCGCGAACCCTCCCCATGTGCTCGTGATGACGGCCACCCCCATCCCACGTACCCTCGCCATGACACTCTATGGCGACCTCGACGTGAGCGTCATCGACGAACTGCCCCCAGGCCGTAAACCCGTACAGACCACCCACGTCTTTGACTCCCGTATGACCTCGCTCTACGACGGCATCCGTCAGCAGATCAACGAGGGCCGTCAGGTGTATATCGTCTTCCCCCTCATCGAAGAGAGCGAGAAGAGCGACCTGAAGAACCTCGAGGACGGCTTCGAGGTGTTGAAACAGGCCTTCCCGGAGTTCCGTCTCAGTAAGGTGCATGGTAAGATGAAACCCAGTGAGAAGGAAGAGGAGATGCAGCGCTTCGTCAAGGGTGAGACACAGATCCTCGTGGCCACCACCGTCATCGAGGTAGGTGTGAATGTGCCCAACGCTTCCGTGATGGTGATCCTCGACGCCCAGCGCTTCGGACTCTCCCAGTTACATCAGCTCAGAGGTCGCGTGGGACGAGGTGCAGACCAGAGTTACTGTATCCTCGTCACCCCCTATAAACTCTCTGAGGACACCCGCAAGCGCATCGATATCATGTGCGACACCAACGACGGTTTCCGTATCGCCGAGGCAGACCTAAAACTGCGTGGTCCTGGTGATCTCGAAGGTACCCAACAGAGTGGTATGGCCTTCGACCTGAAGATCGCCGACATCGCCCGTGACGGACAACTCGTGCAGATGGCCCGCGACGAGGCTCAGAAGATCATCGAGGAAGATCCGGATTGCACATCACCACGCTACCAGATGCTCTGGAACCGTCTGCGCCAGTTGCGTAAGACCAACATCAACTGGGCGGCTATTTCATAGGTTTTTAAGAATTGTCAAGCGGAAGGGGTTGAGTGTTAAAACAACCCTAATTTTGTTAACGCGCACCGTCATTGTGTACGTTTTCAAAAAATTATGCCTATCTTTGCACCAATCTTTTTCGTATAAACCCAAACCCTGACAAATGAAGAAAGTATTCTTATGTGCATTATTGTTGATTTTTTCCATGAGCGAGATCGCCAATGGAAAGACCGACAAGCCCATACAGATTCAGGAACCAGATGAAGAAGAAATCGGTAATTTCGATTTCCTCTATGGGAATGGTGATCAGGACTTCGACATCATGGAATTGCTGATCGAAGAGGCCTTCTCACATCTCGGCACACGTTACCGTTCCGGTGCCAAGGGTCCCAGCGCTTTCGACTGCTCAGGTTTTACAAGTTACGTCTATAAGCAGCAGACAGGCATCTTCGTTGGTGCCTCATCGCGCGACCAGTATGCTCGTAACACTCCCATCCGCCGAGACGAGATCCAGTGCGGAGACCTGGTGTTCTTCACCAGTCCCAACTCCGGTCATAACGTAGGTCATGTGGGTATCGTGGTTGATGTGGATCCCGTCACACTCGAATTCACGTTCATCCACGCCAGCAGCAAGAACGGTGTGAAACTCAGCAGTTCCACCGAACCCAATTACGCTAAGCGATATGTAGGTGCACGCAGAATCTCTGAACTGAGTGCCTTATGAGAATCCGCCTGCTTAGTCTGACGCTCGCCGTTTTCGGCATCCTCCCTTTCCATGCCCAGACTCTGAACATCGCCATGACAGGCGATATCATGATGGGTACCACCTACCCCAGTATCATGCTCCCTGCCAATAATGGCAGAGATCTCTTCCGTGATGCCAAAGACATCCTGGCTGGAGCAGACCTCACCGTAGGTAATCTCGAGGGGGCCATCTGCGACGGTGGCAGAAGCACCAAGGGCACTGGTCCTAATTCCTACGCCTTCCGTACCCCCACGAGTTACGGACACCTGCTGAAGGAAGCCGGTTTCGACTTCCTGAGCATGGCCAACAACCACGCCAATGACTTCGGTCTGGAGGGTATCGAATCGACAGAAAGCGTGTTAGATGAGCAAGGCATCCTCTACTCTGGCATAGCCGGACGTGTGGAGAGTGCCGTCATCGAGCGCAAGGGTCTGAAGATTGGACTCTGTGCCTTCGGACATAACAGTTACACACTGAAGCATACAGATCTCAATACCGTTGGTCGTATTGTCGATGATCTCGTCAGCCGTTGCGACCTCGTCATTGTATCCTTCCACGGTGGTGCTGAGGGACGTACGAAGAGCCATCTGCCCTATGGCCCAGAGACCTTCCTTGGCGAGAATCGAGGTAATCTTCGCCAACTGGCACATTTCTGCATCGACCATGGCGCAGACGTTGTATATGGACATGGCCCTCACGTGGTACGTGCCATGGAGGTCTATAAGGATCGTTTCATCGCCTACAGCCTTGGCAATTTCTGTACCCCCTATAACGTCAGTCTGACAGGCATCTCTGGGTATGCCCCCGTTGTGGAGATCAACATCAATGCCGACGGCTCGTTCATCGACGGCAAGATCCACTCCTTCCTGCAGACACGCGGCATCGGACCCCGTGAGGATGCCACAGGAAGCGTTGCCCGCGAAATCAGGAATCTAAGCAATACAGACATCCCCCAGAGCCAGGCGACTATCGATGCTCAGGGCTACATCACACTGAAGTAGAAAACGCTAAAAAGCGACTGAAAGTGTTAAAAGTGCACAAAATACACCCAATAAATTGCATATTTTCAGTATTAATTACTACCTTTGCACCGAATTTTTGCTATTTGAACATTACAATCGTATGAATATAAATATTAAGAAATTTATCTTTTTTGCGTTCACAGCCTTGGCAGCAACCTCTGCCACAGCACAGGATCTGTTGGCAAAACAGGCTCCTATTGACCGCAAAATGAAAGCCGTTGATTCCATCGTTCTCAACAAACTGATCGTCGAAGAGGAGCGTTACAATCCTTCTACCGACCTCTATGAGGACTGGAACAACGTATATGCCCATCGTGAGACTGCACTGCCCGACTCTTTCCGCATCGACCTCCGTGGTTTCTGCATGCCGACACCGAGTCGCGTGGTGACTTCTAACTTTGGTGCCCGTTGGGGACGCCAGCACAAGGGTCTTGACATCAAGGTCTATGTGGGTGATACCATCCGCGCTGCCTTCAGCGGTAAGATCCGCATTGTGAAATACGAGCCCAAGGGCTATGGTAAATATGTCGTGATCCGTCACCATAATGGTCTGGAGACCATCTACGGACACATGTCAAAGCATCTGGTTGTAGAGAATCAGGAGGTGAAGGCTGGTGATCCTATCGGTCTCGGTGGTAACACAGGCCGTAGCACAGGTTCTCACCTGCACTTCGAGACCCGTCTCTGTGGCGTAGCCCTGAACCCGGCCCTGATGTTCGACTTCCACAATCAGGACGTAACAGGCGACTTCTACAACTTCCGTCGCAACCGTTATGCCGCCGAGTCTGCACAGGCTACCCGTCTGCGTGGCGTCAATGGCAGCAGCAAGAGTAGTATCAGCGGTGACGATGAGGATTCCGACCTCGCTGTTACAGCCCCCAAGGCTTCCTATGCAAAGGCTTCTCGCTACCACAAGGTGAAGAAGGGTGAGACCCTCCAGTCTATCGCCCGCAAGTGCCACACCACCGTGGATGCCCTCTGCAGAGCCAACCGCATCAGCAAGACCAAGCGTCTGATGCCTGGACAAATTCTGAAATACAATTAAACCCAAGATAAAGGCTCCCTGTTGGGGAGCCTTTTTTTCTAAAGACATAATACTAAAAACATAAGACTATGTACGACAAGGAAAGAGGGCTTTACATCGCCCATTGCGCCAACGGAGCGCTCAGCATTACAGGTAAGATGGCTAACCGTCATGGACTCATTGCCGGTGCCACAGGTACAGGAAAGACCGTTACCCTGCAGGTGATGGCCGAGACATTCTGCCAGGCAGGCGTACCCTGTTTTATGGCAGACATGAAGGGCGACCTGAGTGGTATCTCACAGGTAGGAAAGCTCAGCGGATTCATTGAGAAGCGTATGCCCGAGTTCGGCATCGAGAATCCCGAGTTCCAAGCTTGTCCTGTACGTTTCTTCGATGTCTATGGCGAACAGGGCCATCCCATGCGTGCCACCATCTCCCAGATGGGCCCGATGCTGCTCAGCCGTCTGCTGCAGTTGAACGAGACACAGGATGGTGTGCTGAACATCGTGTTCCGCATCGCCGACGACCGTGGTCTGCTGCTGCTCGACTTGAAGGATCTGCAGGCTATGCTCGACTGGGTATCCAAACATGCCAAGGAATATACCACGAAATACGGCAATATCTCCGCCCAGACCATCGGCGCCATCCAGCGTGCCCTGCTCCAGTTGGAGACTCAGGGAGCCGACAAGTTCTTTGGTGAGCCGTCTTTCGATATCTACGACCTGATGCAGACTGAAGGCGGCAAGGGTATCATGAACGTGCTGGCAGCAGATAAGCTGATGATGCAGCCGAAGCTCTATTCCACCTTCCTGCTGTGGTTGCTCTCCGAACTCTACTCCACCCTGCCTGAGGTGGGTGATATGGATCTGCCGAAACTCGTGTTCTTCTTCGACGAGGCCCACATGCTCTTCACCGACACCAGCAAGGCTCTGCTCGACAAGATTGAGCAGGTGATCCGTCTGATCCGTTCCAAGGGCGTGGGTATCTACTTCATCACCCAGAGTCCTACCGATATCCCCGAGAATATCCTCGGACAACTCGGTAACCGTGTGCAGCACGCTCTCCGTGCCTACACGCCAAAGGATCAGAAGGCTGTGAAGACCGCTGCCGACACCTTCCGTGCCAATCCTGAGTTCAAGACCGACGAGGCCATCATGAACCTGGAGACGGGTGAGGCCCTCGTAAGTTTCCTTGATGCCAAGGGAGCCCCTGGTATCGTGGAGCGTGCGAAGATCCTGTTCCCGTTGTCACAGATCGGTGCCGTCACAGAAGGTCAGCGTCTTGACATCATCAAGCAGAGCCGCATCTTCGGTAAGTATGACACACCCATCGATCGTGAAAGTGCCTTCGAGGTGCTGATGGCCGAAGCCGAACAGCAACTCGCCGAACAAGAAGAGGAAGCCGCTGCCAAGGCAGAGGAGAAGGAGGCCGCCAAGGGTAAGAAGAAGTCAGGTATGATGAGTAAGGTATGGAAGGCTGTCATCACAGCCGTCACCTCTACCCTTGCCACCATCCTCGGCACCTACGTCAGTGACAAGGTAACGGGTAAGAAGACGAAGTCAAAGACCTCCGCTACGGGCCGTGTGGTGAAGAACGCTACCAGCGCAGCCACCCGTTCCGTCACCAGGGAACTGACACGCGACATTCTCGGCAATCTCATCAAATAAGGCAAAAGCAGCCAAGCCCTTATATGTATATGAACTTATCAAGAGCAATCGTCATTACTCTGATAAGTATCATTATGCCCATTGGTGTAATAGCGCAGGAGGCTATTGCCGACAGTACGAAGCGCCCCTCTGGCGACAGCAACAGGAATGTACTGATGAATGCGGACTTCGCGTCACAACCACGGCAGATCTCCTTAGGTCTGCCCATTTCTGGTTATGCCTATATCTATGAGGACGGCCTGCCCGTGTCCTACTATAATTATCAGGTCTATCCCTATAAGTCCTGGCATAGTGGTGTCAGTCATGAGTCCGTGCGGACGATGGGGCCGCAGGACATGGCCCTGAAATATGGTGTCATCACCTATAGCGTCGATAGCAGGTCGAAGTTAGCCGGTGATAAGTTCGAGGGGAAACTGACCTATACCTTCAATCACCATGGCCGTCACATGGTCGATGCCAATGTCTCTACGCCTATGGGCAAGGGATGGGGCCTCAGCATCGGCACCTATCACAACTTCGACCCCGGCAGCAACCATCTCGACATGACCAGTCTGCAGGAGAGTTCGCATTTCTACAAGGCAGCCCTCTCCAAGACATGGAACGACGGTCGGGGAAAGGCGGGCCTCATCTACCAGTATTCACAGTTCAAGGAGATCATCGAGAACTATGGTCCCTTCATCTTTGTGGGCGATGGTAGCGTGAAGGAATACGAAGGGTTCAAGTTGGGTACTGACCAGTACCGTCCTGACAACAGAACGGTGAGATACCTGGATGTGGTAACAGGCAAGATGGAGGAACAGGACATCGACGATGCGAACACAAACAAAGTCCACAACGTGAACTTCGTGTTGGATTACAACTGGGACAATGGCATGAAACTGGCCATTCACAGCAAGTATAAACACGGCCACTCCTTCCGTTCCTGTCCGACGGTGATGGGTGTGAGCGATGCTACAGAAAGCAGCGGTTATACCTACGAGGACGGCACACCGTACGTGGGTAAGGTACAGACGCGCCGCATGCTGCATTTCGACGGTCTTGAGCACTCATGGATGACCAATGCCGCCCTGACAGGCCAGTCTAAGGACGGCCGCCATAAATGGTGCGCTGAGATCGACTACTGGCTCAATCACGGAGGTGTCAACACCTCCATGTACCTGCTTGGGCATGAGGTGAAGAAAGACCCGAAACAGTTGTTACACAATGGCAGCGACGGCTATTCCTACAACTCCTACGCCGAGTATTACGACGGTCATGAGCATAAACTGTTCGGACAGGTTTCTGACCAGTGGACCATCTCACGCCGTCTGTGGCTCTATGCCGGTGTCAGGGCTGAGTTCATCAACGTTCAGGGTGACGCGGCCAACGATGTGTATGCGGGCAATGCCCGTCATGTGGGTTTCAGTCTGGCAGACAAAGGCGTCATCAAGAACCATTTCAACGACAGCCATTTCAACTATGCCTTTGTCGGCAGTACGCGCTTCGCTCTGGTGCGTGGCTTCGGCTTGCAGGCGGAGTTCTCCACCGCCACCATCCACTCCCAACTGTTCAATTACGGTGCATATAACTATCCTTCACAGGAAAGCATGCCTACCAGTTATTTCCGAGGTGGCATCTATTGGAAGAACAAATGGATAGACCTCACCTCGCAGATGACCTACATCACCATGAAGAACTCGGAGGAACGTCCTAACCTCAGTCATGTGCTGACCAAAGACGTTGGCGACATGAAGGCAGGCATGATCGAGTCGTTCACCCCCTCCTGCTACTATGACATGGCCACAATCGGTTGGCTGACAGATGCCATGATCACCCCAATCAACGGTCTGAGCATCCATGTAATGTTCACCATCCGCGACCCCAGGTATAAGAACTTCAAGATCACCCCCACCTTCAGCGACGGTGTGACGGAGGAATACAACTTCACCGACAAGACCATCACTGCCCTCTCGAAGATGGAACTGGAGATCGAACCCAGTTACCGTTTCGGCGACTGGCGCGTATGGCTCAGTGCCAGGTATTTCAGCAAGCAGTACGTGAACAAGACCAATACGCTGTATTTCAACGGACGCTGGGAGACCTTCGGAGGCGTGGAGTATAAACTCAACCGTCACTTGAGTTTTGCCGCCAGCGTAGTAAATATCCTCAATCAGAAAGGTGCCAGCGGCAAGATCACTGCCGCCGATCTGATAACAGACCCGACACTTTATGAGAACTACGTCATGTCAGGAACGTTCATACGTCCCTTCACATTTGAGTTCACCACAAAGATCAGCTTTTAATCGCGATTCTCACAGACCGTATAGATATAGTTATCCTTCTCTACGGTAGTATATTGATAGCGCTGTGTGTCGATCACGGTTTTCATGTCGTTGCTGATGCCCGTGCCGATAAGTTTCATCGTAGCCTCCTTCATCGTCCAGAAACGGATAAAAGTAGAGGCAGGATTCTCTGAAGACTCAATCTGATGGATCTCCTCATCGTTCATCGTATAACGGACGAGACCATCCTTATATTCGCGGATACTTTCCACATCGACACCGATGGGCTGATCGTGGACCACGCAGACAGCCGCCTCCTTGCAATGGCTGAGGTTAAAGAAGATCTCAGGATGGCCAACGATAGAGGGCTTGCCATGCTCGTTGTATTCGAAGACGGGATTCTCCGTGATGCCGTATGCCTCGCGCAGTCCCTGCTTCAGCAACTGATAGGCGAGTACACAGAGCCGCCGCCCCTGTTCGTGCTTGAACTTCAGGGCCTGCTCCCTTCGCTGCTCCGAAATCTCCTCCAAAGCCGCCTCGAGGTCAAAATCCCATATCTCTTCCGACACCAAGGTAATCATCATTACTAATTTCTAATTCCTAATTACCTATTATTCGAGTCCCACCTCCGGCATGGGGATCTTACGGTTCGCATTCTCCTTGGCACCCAGATCGACGAGTTCGCGCCCCTTCTGTGCCACACTCTGACGACCAGTGATCAATTTGTTGTTCGCACTGTCGTAGGCCTCCTGTACCTTATGGAGTTTCTCGCCGAGGTCATTATAGCGTTGCACGAAGTCGCCTAAGCGATCCAACAACTGCTCCGCCAGTCCGAACACCTTCTCCTGATTCTCCGCTTGCTGGTTCTGTACCCAGGCGATATGGATCATGTGAAGGATGCCCAAGAGGTTCTGCTCACCCGTGACGAACACCTTCTTCTCAAACGCCTCGCGCCAGAGCGTGGGGTCATTGGCTAATGCCAGTTGCAGCGACGACTCGAAGGGTACGAACATAATGACGAAATCCACCGTCTCACGCCCATTCTTGATATACTTCGAGTAGTCCTTGCGCGCCAGTTCGTTCACATGCTGACGCACGCTCTTGATATGATCCTGGAGGTAGCGTTCCTTCTCCTCGGGTGTCTCGGCATTCACGTATTTCTCGTAGGCCACGAGCGACACCTTCGAATCGACGATGGCATCCTGTCCCTGCGGATAGTGCAGGATCACGTCTGGCTGCATCTCCTTACCTGTCTCGTCATTCTTCAGGGGACGGCCCAACTCATCGCGGAGCCGTGCCTGCACCTCGTAGTGAATACCCTCTGTCAGTCCCTGACTTGCCAAGAGATCGCCAAGGATGATCTCACCCATGTTACCGCTCACCTTATTGTCGCGACGCAGCACGTTAGCCAGTCCTTCCGTTTTCTCACCGAGTTGCTGGGTCTGCTGCATCATCTGCAACATCTGTTCACGGAAGGAAGCCGAGTGGGCCGCACTCTCCTTCTGGGTCTCATTGATAGCCTTCTGCATGTTGGCGATGGCATCCTTCAGGGGTTGGGTGATACCCGTCATCGCCTCCGTGTTCTGCTCCTTCAGTTTCGAGGCACTGGCCTCCATCAACTGCTGCGCCATGTTCTGCAACTGCTCACGGGCCGTACGAAGCTGTTCCTGGAACTGTTCGTCGCGCCGCTTCAGTTCCTCGCCCATCTGCTCGCGCACGAGTTCCAGTTCCCTACCCTGTGTCTCCGCCTTGGCATGGAGCGTCTTGTTCTCCTCCTCCAGATGGGTCACGCGACTCGTGGCGGCATTCAACTGCTCACCCTTCATCGAGAGTTCAATATCTTTCTGTCCCCCGGCAATGCGGAGGGCATCCATCTTACGGTCCATCAGCAGGTAGAGCACCACGGCACCCACCGCTACACCTATCAAAATATATAAGGCAATCATCATCACTTTCACTATTTTGTTGCAAAAATACAAAAAAAGACACATAATTCACCGTTTATTCAGGAAATTTTGTATCTTTGCCCCAACAAACCCAAATTACAGTCAACTAAAAACTTCAAGATTATGGATTACAAGATTATCGACATCGAAGGTGTAGGCGACGTGTATGCTGAAAAGCTGACAGCCGCAGGTATCAACAAGGTAAGTGAACTGCTCGAGAAGTGTGCTGATCCCAAGGGCCGCAAGGCTTTGGCAGAGGCTACGGAGATCAGCGAGAAACTGATTCTGCGCTGGACGAACCATGCCGACCTGTTCCGTATCAATGGCGTAGGTCCCCAGTTCTCAGAACTGTTGGAGAAGGCTGGTGTGGATACCGTGAAGGAGTTCCGTCACCGTGTGGCCGAGAACCTGCAACCGAAGTTGGAGGAGATCAACGCCCAGTACAACATCTGCGGTCGCGTGCCCTCTATAGCAGAGGTACAGAAGATGATACTAGCAGATCGGAAGAGCGTCGTGTAGGGAAAGAGTGTAGATCT
>ERZ809472.218-NODE-218-length-15147-cov-5.570037_pt1 | contig 15147 bp, 11 predicted proteins | sample MGYA00521274_ERZ809472 | MGnify/ENA primary metagenome ERZ809472 (study PRJEB31581, sample SAMEA3312791) | metagenome | study: EMG produced TPA metagenomics assembly of the PRJEB8939 data set (Metagenomic analyses of Rumen microbiomes reveals... | reverse complement strand
TTACCGCCCTGATGAACGACTTCCGCAACGTGGCTGCCGACCAGAAGAAGACGGTCGGTATGAAGATCAACGAACTGAAAACCCTCGCCACCGAGCGCATCAACCAGTTGCGTGAGGAGTGTGAGACCCAGGAGAGCGGCGACGAGGCCATCGACCTGACGCGCACCCCCTACCCCGTTCAGCTCGGCACGCGCCATCCGTTGACTATCGTCACCAATGAAATCATCGACATCTTCTCGCGCATGGGCTTTGTACTGGCCGACGGACCTGAGGTGGAAGACGACAAGCATGTTTTCACCAAGATGAACTTCGCCGCCGACCACCCCGCACGCGACATGCAGGACACCTTCTTCGTATCGCAGCATCCTAATGATGTGACCAAGAATATCCTGCTGCGCTCGCACACCTCTTCTGTACAGGCCCGCGTGATGGAACAGATGCATTCTGAGGACGGCAAGTTGACGGCTCCTATCCGAGTCATCTGCCCAGGCCGCGTCTATCGCAATGAGGCTATCACAGCCCGTGCACATTGCTTCTTCCATCAGGTGGAAGGACTCTATATCGACAAGAACGTCTCGTTCACCGACCTCAAGCAGGTGCTTCTGTCGTTTGCGAAAGAGATGTTCGGCGCCGACACCAAGATCCGTCTGCGTCCCAGCTATTTCCCGTTCACGGAACCAAGTGCCGAGATGGATATCTCCTGCTTCATCTGCGGCGGTGAGGGTTGTGGATTCTGCAAGCATACCGGCTGGGTTGAGATCCTCGGTTGCGGAATGGTCGACCCCAACGTGCTCGAACTCTGCGGTATCGACTCGAAGATTTACTCAGGTTATGCCTTCGGCATGGGTGTCGAGCGTATCACCAACCTGAAATACCGCGTCTCTGACCTCCGCATGTTCTCTGAGAACGACACCCGCTTCCTTGAGGAATTCGAAGCAGCCAACTAAACCGACAAGCCTATGGCTTTCCGTTTTTCCAGCACAGGCAACCTCCGGCGGATAGTCTTTGTACTGACCTTGCTACTCTCGCTACAAGCCGGAGCACAGGCTCTCTATGTGGGGTCTTATAACATTCGATATCTGAACGACGAAGATAACAAGAACGGCAATAGCTGGACACAGCGTTGTCCTGTAGTTTGCGACCAACTGAACTTTGAGCATCCTGATATCTTCGGTGCACAAGAAGTGCTGGAGCCTCAACTGCAAGATATGCTGGCCCGGCTAGACGGCTACAACTATATCGGCGTGGGGCGCGAAGACGGCAAGACAAAAGGGGAATATGCCGCCATCTTCTACGACCAGCAGAAAATGCTGTTGCTAGATAGCGGACATTTCTGGCTCTCGCAGACACCCGACAAACCCAGTCTGGGATGGGATGCAGCCTGCATCCGCATCTGCACGTGGGGGCTCTTTGAGGAATCTATGACTGGATTAAGGTTTTATTTCTACAACCTGCACATGGACCACGTGGGAGTGACGGCGCGTCGCGAGGCTGCAAAACTTGTGGTGGAGCGTATCCGTCAAATGGCAGGACTGGCTGGCATCCCTATTGTGCTGACAGGAGATTTCAACGTAGACCAGGAGGACGAGATATATACCATTTTCACGCAATCTGAACTTTTGGTCGACAGTTACACACAGGCTCGAGTGCGCTTTGCTGAAAACGGGACCTTCAACGCCTACCATCAGGAGCAGAAGACCAGCAGCCGCATCGACCATGTGTTTGTGTCGCCACAGTTCGTAGTCAACCGCTACGGTCTCCTCACCAACACTTATTGGGCGGACAAGAGACGTTTACCGTCTGACCATTATCCCGTGTTTGTGAGACTTTCTTTCAATGCACCGTCCGATCAAAGGCAGCTTTCTACCGAAGGGACGCAAGAATGCACTATGCACCGCTCAGCTCTGCCGCTTTGCTCGTCGAAGAATACACAATCAACTCTCACCGCTGAGGTCAACCCTCGGATAGGTACTGGCGGTCACGGTCATGTATTCCTAGGTGCCAACGTTCCTTTCGGTTTTGTGCAACTGGGTCCCACGAACCGCAAAGACGGGTGGGACTGGTGCTCCGGCTATCACTATAGCGACACGACGATTATCGGCTTTTCACATCTGCACCTCAGCGGTACAGGCTGTGCCGATTTGGGCGACATTGCCTTCCTGCCAGTGTTCGATGCCGAACAGCAGTGTGTGGGCTTTTCGCACCAGGCGGAGTATGTGCGTCCCGGCTATTATTCTGTGATGCTCAACAATGGCATCCGGGTGGAACTGACAGCCACAGAACGTACAGGACTGCATCGTTATACCCTACCCGCCGACGCCCCAGCGGGTTTCCTGCGTCTTGATCTGAACCAGGGCATCGGTTGGGATAAGGTAACCGACTGCGAGGCCCGTCAGGAGAGTCCCACCGTTATCTCCGGCTACCGCTTCTCCAAAGGCTGGGCCAACAATCAAAAGGTGTTCTTCGTGGCCGAATTTTCACGCCCCGTAGAACAATATACAATGCCCAATGCACAATCCTCGATTCTAGATTCTAAAACCATAACGGTGTTGCGTTTTGCCGGTAACGACCAGCCGCTACTAGTGCGTGTAGGACTGTCGTCTGTCAGTATCGAGGGTGCCAAGGCTAACCTGCGTGCAGAGCAGCCGGGTTGGGATTTCCGGGGCACGGTGGCAAAAGCCGACCACAAATGGGAAGAGCAACTACAAAAGATACAGATTAAGGACGGTACACCCGACCAGCGCGCCATCTTCTACACCGCCATGTATCACACCATGACTGCTCCTTCGGTCTTCTGTGATGTTGACGGTCAATATCGCGGCTCCGACGGCGAGGTACACCAAGGAACTTCCTCCAATTATACGACCTTCTCACTTTGGGACACCTATCGCGCTGCCCATCCGCTGATGACCCTGATTCATCAGGAAATGCAAGAGGATATCGCCACTACGATGCAGAACATCTGGCGCGAGCAAGGTAAGTTGCCCGTGTGGCACCTGATGGGTTGCGAGACCAACTGTATGGTAGGCAACCCTGCTATCCCTGTGCTGGCCGACCTGGTGCTCAAAGGACTGACAAAACAGAAAGAACAGGCCTTCGAGGCGATGAAGGCCTCGGCGATGCTTGACGAGCGAGGACTGAAGCTGCTGAAGGAGTATGGCTATATACCCTGCGACCTCTTTAAAGACAACGAGACCGTAGGACGCGGACTGGAGTATGCGTTGGCAGACTGGTGCGTAGCCAGAGTGGCTCAACAATTAAAGAAAAAGGCCGACCAGAAATACTTCGACCTGAGGGCACAGAGCTACCGCAAGTATTTCGACTCTGCAACCGGCTTTATGCGAGGCCTCGACAGCAAGGGCCGTTTCTCGTTTTCGGATGCTTCGAATCCTTTCAATCCCTTCCACTCAGCCCCCAAGAATCGTGACTATACCGAGGGCAACGCCTGGCAATACACATGGCTAGTACCCCACGATGTCCACGGACTAGTATCGCTCTTTGGTAGCGAGCAGCGTTTCATCTCGAAGCTCGACTCGCTGTTTATCGTTGATGGCGACTTGGGGGAGGAAGCCCCACCAGATATCTCTGGTCTTATCGGACAGTATGCCCACGGCAACGAGCCCTCGCACCACGTGCTCTATATGTATAACTATGTTGGCCAGCCTTGGAAGGGGGCAAAACTGATTCGTCAGACATTACGAGAACTATACCGCAACGCCCTAGACGGTCTGAGCGGCAACGAGGACGTAGGTCAGATGTCGGCGTGGTATATCCTGTCGGCGATGGGTCTCTATCAGGTAGAGCCCGCCGGTGGCAAGTACGTCTTCGGCTCGCCCCTGTTCCCTGAGGTCACCATGAAGGTCGGCAATGGCAGGACATTTACCATCAAAGCCCTTGACGTGAGTGAAGAGAATATATACATTCAAAGCGTCCAATTCAATGGTAAGCCCTATACACGATCCTATATCATGTACGAGGATATCATTCGTGGCGGAGCCCTTGAAATCCAGATGGGTCCGCAACCCTCCAAATTCGGAACCAACAAAAAAGACCGCCCATAAAGCGATCTTTTCTATTTCGTGGTCTGTTTACTTAAATATCTCTGCCAACTTGGCTTGCAAGCCTTCGCCTCTGAGGTTTCGAGCCACAATCTTTCCCTGCGGGTCGATGAGCAGATTGTCGGGGATGGCCCATACCTTATAGACTTCACAGACAATAGACTTCCAACCCTTCAAGTCGGAAAGGTGCGTCCACGGCATCTTCAGGTTGCCGATGGCCCTTACCCAGTTTTCTTTCTTGTTGTCTAACGACAGACTGACAAAGACGATACCTCTATCGTGGTATTTCTCATAGGCCGCCACTACATGGGGCATCTCAGATCGACAGGGACCACACCAGGAGGCCCATATATCCACAAACAGCCAGTGGCCATTGCCTACATACTCACTCAGTTTGTGCATGTTGCCTAAGGTGTCGGCCATCTCAAGGTCAGAGAACTGCTTGCCAACAAATGCCATTGTCGCAGCTCTTCTTTCTGCATCTTTGCTATGGTCTGATTTTACCACAACCGGTGTCAGTTTCCGAGCAGGTACAGTTGTTGGGACTTTTTCTTCCTGTGCCCCTGCCGTCATGGCGGTCAGCAGCCCAACACACATTGTAATCAGGTTCTTTCTCATTTTAATGATAGATTAGAGTTTTCAGGTGCAAAGATACTGATTTTTTGGAAAACAAAACCATTTGTTAGCTTTTATTATTATCTTTGTACCCAAATTACGCGAAGTATGAAGAAATTGTTTGTTTGCATTTCATGGACTGTGTTGGTGGTGCAGGCTGTTAGGGCGCAGGAGTCTAAGCGACCTGCAATAGAGGATCGGCTGTTCCGTTCAGAGGTTATCGACCGGAAGATTGAGGAGGTAAAAACATTGCTCAGCGACAACCCAAAGTTGGCTTGGACGTTCGAGAACTGCTTCCCAAACACGTTGGAAACCACTGTTCATTATCGCGTAATCGACGGCGATGACGATACTTTCGTCTATACAGGAGATATCCATGCCATGTGGCTGCGCGATTCAGGTGCACAGGTATGGCCCTATGTGCAGTTTGCCAACCAGGATCCGAAACTCCGGAAGATGCTTCGCGGCGTTATCCTGCGCCAATGGAAATGCATCAATATTGACCCCTATGCGAATGCCTTCAACGACGGTCCTACCGGTGGTGAATGGCAATCAGACAAGACGAACATGAAGCCAGAGTTGCACGAGCGGAAATACGAGATTGACTCAGAGTGTTACCCTATCCGTCTGGCCTACGAATACTGGAAGGTGACTGGAGATACTACCATCTTTGGCGAGCAATGGTTACAGGCTATTGACCGCATTCTAAAGACTTTCCGTGAACAACAACGCAAAGAGAATAATGGTCCATACAGATTCTTAAGAGTCACCGACCGCGCCTTCGACACTGTCGGTTGGGATGGCTATGGCGCTCCTGTGCGTCCTGTGGGACTAATCGCCTCAATATTCCGTCCCAGCGACGATGCAACAGTCCTACCTTTCCTCGTTTCCTCCAACTTTATGGCTGTCAGTTCGCTGCGCAAGGCTGCAGAGATACTGAAAAGGGTGAACAAACGTACTGACCTAGCACAATCGTGTATCTCATTGGCCGACGAGGTAGAACAGGCCCTGCGCCAGTATGCTATTGTAGAGCATCCGAAATATGGAAAGATTTATGCGTACGAAGTTGACGGCTTTGGCAACCATCTGTTGATGGACGATGCCAATGTCCCTTCGCTATTGGCGATGGGTTATCTGGGCGACGTTCCGATGGACGATCCCATTTACCAAAACACCCGTCGATTCGTATGGAGCGAAGATAATCCCTGCTTCTTCCGTGGCAAGGCCGGTGAAGGTATTGGCGGTCCACATATCGGCTACGACATGGTGTGGCCTATGAGTATCATGATGAAATGTTTTACTACTCAAGATGATGATGAAATCCGTCATTGCATGCGAATGTTGCTAACAACCGATGCCAACACAGGGTTCATGCACGAGTCATTTCATAAGGATAATGCCACACGCTTTACCCGTCCATGGTTTGCCTGGCAGAATACGCTCTTTGGGGAACTAGTACTTAAACTCATCGCCGATGGCAAGTCTAATCTGCTCAATCATTGCCTCGACGAGTGAGCCTATTAGTTAGCCTATTACAAAAAAATACAACATAAGATCATCTAGGCGGGGGACCCATGCGCACAGGTCCTCGGAGCATCGCGCGGTCGGGCTTGCCGAAAAATATCTGCTTAAGAATGGGTCCCAGATCAAAACCGATTTTCTGATGGCCATTCAACTTGAAATATGGGCTGATAATAGGGTCGGTCTCCCATTGCCCGGTCATGGGGTTCATATAGCGTCGTACACCGGCATCAACACCAATATTCTTATTGATATGGAAATCTGCAAAACCGCCATAGTTGGTTGTTGACAAATACGGATTAACGGCAGGCGTAATCATCGAGGCACCAGGATAATAATAGCCAAAAGCATGGAGTGTAAGAGCATTGCTGACCCAGTAGTTCACCGTTCCACCAACACCATAGTTGGTCTGGAGAAAGCTCATACCCACGAAACGGTACTTATCTGCCAACGCAGAGGCAGAGAACGACCAACGGCCGAGATTCTGCTGGAACGTCAGGGCTCCCGACTCGCGATCGAGCAGTCCTGGCATGGAGTCGGCACCGCCTGAAACTATAACGTAAGCACTGCGCCAAGGATTAAAGAGCTTTCCTCCCTGTAATGTATTGATTTCCCAACTACCTCGACTATTATCGTAGAGGCTAGGGTCAAGCGAGAGACTTGTAGCAGCCTCAGCAGCGCGAAGTGCTGGCATCGGATGACGGTATAATAGCGAGGTACTATCAAGCAAAAGCGAGTCGGCATACTGTTCACCAACAATCTGCATAGAGTCTTTTGGCAGCGTCTTTTCGTTGTCTACCACGACATTCTGGGCAGTTGCGCCGATAGCTGTCGTTAACAATATAATCGTCAGTATTTTCCTCAATTACGTCTGATCTTTAGCAGTAACGACCGTTACAATATAAGCACTTAGCAAAACAAGGGCACCCGCAACAGGTTTGTCCCATGTAAGGATGTCCTGACCGAGAATGATAGCTACGAATGAGGCGATGACGGGCTGAAGGTTAGTATAGATAGAAACCGTCGTAGCCTGCAAATACTTCATAGCAAAGGGGATGAGGAAATAGCCGAGGGCCGTGGCACAGATGACGATGAAGGCCATCTCAAGCACGCCGTCCCACCCCCAGGCTTCTGTATAGAGAGCATTGGCGGGAAGTTCAGGGATTGCAATGGGCACGGTAACAATGGCTGAGATAAGAAACACATACTTCATCTGTGTCACTGGAGTGTATTTTGATGCCACATTTCGGGTTATTATCAAGTAGACAGCCCATGTAAGCACACTAAGAATGGCCAACGTGATGCCCAGCAAATCGTTCTTTCCAGACCCAAGCGACTGACTCATCAATACCATCAATATTGCACCGCCGATACCAAGCAGAACTCCTACAAACTTCATCGGAGTAATCTTCTCGCCAATGAAAAGAGCAGCGCAAAGCATTACAGCTACTGGTGTTAGCGTTGCGATAAGCGAGAAATAGACAGGACTGGTGTAATCGAGGGCCCATGCAGTAAGTGTCTGAGAGATAACAAAGCCAAGCAATCCACCAAAGAGGATGGTAAACAGGTCGCGACGCTCTACCTTCTCCTTGGGCAGGAATGCTGCTATAATCCAAAAAAGAATGCAGGCACCAAGGCTGCGCGAAGCCATATAGCCCATAGGTGTTACCCAATCGTCGAGAAGTAGCTTGGTAACTGGTACACCAAGACCAAAAATTGTGTTGGCAATGAAGATGGCGCTATGCGCCTGTAATTTCTTGTTCATGTCGTTATTTCTGTTTATGGTTATTCTGATACATGCAGAGACGCTGTTTCCAAGGCAATTTGGCATAGATACGCCATTCTTCTGCCCCACCCTCACATCGCTTCAGATAGTCGAGATCGTGCATCCGTCGGTATGCTTCCATCTCGAAAGGATTCAACAGATAGGCGGCATGCTTCATCCTGCAATTCATCCGCAACCCCTTCAACCAGTACCATATATATAATAGGTAGAAGCGAAGCCACGAGTCGCCACAGGACTGTGCCTGTCGAAGGTGGATCATCTCGTGGTTTTTCAGGGCAGAAAAACCTGCATTGAAGCGGTCGGCATCATCTTGCGAATGGGTCAATATCGTGCCAAAGAAAGTCAATCCCTCGTAACCCTTAGGGAGCCAGAAGGTATTGACGACAGCTGGCATATCTGCAACCTTACTGGGTCGCACAGCCCGCCACATCAGGGGTATAACCTGGAACATCATCAGCATACAGGGGACAAAGGTACAAAGAAAAAACGAAAAAATGAAAAGTAATCATAATTTCTCATTTTTCGTTCTTCATTTCTCATTATTATTTTGTACCTTTGTCGCCAAATATACAAAAAATGGACGAAAAAGCGAGAATAGAACAACTACGTAAGGAGTTGCACGAACATAACTACCGTTACTACGTGCTGAACCAGCCGACCATCGGTGACCAGGACTTTGACTTCCTGATGCATGAACTTCAGAACCTCGAGGCCAGGCATCCGGAGATGGCAGACCCCAACTCACCCACCCAACGTGTGGGTAGCGACCTTAACGAGGAATTCCAACAGGTAGCACATAAGTACCCCATGCTCTCGCTGGCCAACACTTATAATGAACAAGATGTGGCCGACTGGTACGAAAGTGTCAGGAAAGGGCTGGCTGGTGAAGACTTTGAGGTTTGCTGTGAGATGAAATATGACGGGCTGTCTATTTCGCTGACATATATAGACGGCAAACTGGTACAAGCTGTCACCCGAGGAGATGGTGTCCATGGTGATGATGTCACCTCGAACGTGAAAACCATCCGCGCCATCCCCCTCGTTCTGCCTGGAGAGGGTTATCCCCACGAATTTGAGATTCGCGGTGAGATTCTAATGCCTTGGGCTGTTTTCGAGCGTCTGAATAAAGAGCGCGAAGAAGCAGAAGAGCCTCTTTTCGCTAATCCGCGCAACGCCGCCAGCGGTACCCTTAAAAGCCAGAAGTCAAGTCTGGTGGCTTCACGCCAACTTGATGCATACCTCTACTATCTATTGGGAGAGGAACTGCCGGCCGAAGGCCACTTTGAGAACTTAGAAGCAGCCCGTTCTTGGGGCTTCAAAATCTCCGAAGGTATGAAGAAAGTCAAGACCCTTAAAGGGATTTACGACTTCATTAACTACTGGGATACTGCACGTAAAAGTCTTCCTGTAGCCACCGACGGCATCGTCCTGAAAGTAAATTCATTACAACAGCAGCGTTCGCTTGGGTTTACGGCAAAAAGCCCTCGTTGGGCTATTGCATACAAGTTCAAGGCCGAGCGTGTCTGCACCCGTCTCAACGAAGTCACTTATCAGGTAGGCCGTACAGGTGCCATTACTCCAGTAGCCAATATGGAACCTGTCCAACTCGCAGGCACTACCGTCAAGCGAGCCACTCTTAATAATGAAGACTTTATCAAGAGTTTCGACCTCCATATCGGCGATTATGTCTATGTAGAGAAAGGTGGTGAGATCATTCCGAAGATTGTGGGTGTGGATATTGACCAAAGGCCTCTCATCGCGTTGCCCGTACAGTTTATAAAGCGTTGTCCCGAATGCGGTACTCCACTGGTGCGATACGAGGGTGAGGCAGCATGGTACTGCCCGAACGACACGGGCTGTCCTCCACAGATTAAGGGGCGTATTGAACACTTCATAGCACGCCGTGCAATGAATATCGACTCGCTGGGTCCAGAGACCATCGACGACTACTACCGTCAAGGACTGATTCACAACGTGGCCGACCTCTACGACATCCAAGTGCAGCAGATCAATGGAGATGGCAGTCGAACGAAATCCGCTCAGAAAATTATCTATGGTATACAAGCCTCAAAGAAAGTTCCCTTCGAACGTGTTGTCTTTGCCCTCGGCATCCGCTTTGTCGGCGAAACCTCCGCCCGATTGTTGGCAAGGCATTTCAAGAATATCGATGCCCTGATGTCTGCAGACCTCGAGGAACTTCAGGAGATTGAGGGCATCGGCGAGGTGATGGCCAAGAGTATTATCACATATTTCCACGACGAGAAGAATCTGGAAATTGTAAACCGTCTGCGTGGCTACGGCCTACAGATGGAATTCTCTGCCGTGAATTCTCAACTATCGACAAAACTTGAGGGGCTGAGCATTGTCATCAGTGGTGTCTTCACCCATCACAGCCGTGACGAATATAAGGCTATCATCGAACAAAACGGCGGTAAGAACGTGGGCAGCATCAGCGGCAAAACATCCTTTATCCTAGCCGGAGAGAACATGGGGCCGTCTAAACTCCAAAAAGCCGAAAAACTTGGCATACAAATCATGAGCGAAGATGAGTTCCTTGAAAAATACGACATAGAATGATTACTACCGATACATATCCCTATATCAAAGTGCAAGGACGGAGGGCCTTCTTAAGAACGCTCTGTCTATTTGTGGAAATTTGTGCTTCCATTTCTTCCCAAGCTCAGATTATCATGAACGAGCCACAGACCTATAAAGGCCCAATGGACGCACGTTGCCTTGACATTATGGGTGTTCCCCTCGAAGGCCCAGACACCGTCTTCATACCAGCCCTTACCAGTGCAGGCTTTGAACAGGTGACCGATGATGACGACGAGCCCGACACCTACTATTTCCACGGGGATTTCTATGGTATCAAATCCAAATTGACCGTCAATGTTGACGAGAAGTCCAAACTGCTTTCATCTGTTCTTATCACCGCTGGTCCTTACCGCACCTTCGCACTCTACGACCGCAACAACCGATATCTGCTATTGAAACTGCAACGGCAATACGGAAATTTCGATGCCAAGGGCGACGGTTCTCTGCACACAATGACCAACCTGGGATACATCAAACTTTCTAACACACTTCACACCGACAAGTCACGCACCATCAAGGTATTCTATCTGAACACCACCCCCTATTACAAAGATGCCCAAAGCATGGGGCTGAAGGGGAACGTACAAGAAATCATCACAGAGAATCCCATCTCTGAGGGAGCCATGGAACACTACGACCAGTACGGCAGGAACACGACAACCGACATTATTGACAGAGAATATAACGAGATTGGCTACCTTGTCCGAGGTGCTATGCTCGAGCCCAGCGGACAGAAGAGCAGACTCGAATATGAATACGACGAGGAAGGCCAGCTCATCAAACGCACACTCATCAATGTGGCAGAGAAGATCAAATCGGTCAATGAATACACCTACAACGACGAGGGCGAGATACGCAGTCAAAGTCAGAAGGTTTTTGACAAAACCAACGAATGCGTCCTCTCTATCAACATCAAGAACGAATACACTGACCATGATGAAAACGGGAACTGGATACGCAACGAAGTAAAACTGATGTACTGGGAAAAGGGGCGACAAGCTCAAAACATGAAAATCACCCAGACACGAACCATCAGTTATTGGGAGGAAGACTGATTCTTCACAGAGTTTTAGTAAACAATCCCCCTTTTTGACTTAATTAATGTTAAACACACGAAAAATATACATTGTTTAAAAAAATTATTCATATCTTTGTATCTCAATTATCATATAATAAAAACTAAAACGTAAAGATATTATGCTAAACGAAGGGTTAGTATTCGCCGAGAGATATAAGTTTATCAAGCAGTTGGGTCGTGGTGGTTTTGCTGAGGTATGGCTTGCTGAAGACACTATGACAGGTGTACAGGTGGCCGTCAAGGTATACGCGCCGGGAGCCGGTCTTGATGACAATGGTATCAAGATCTTTACCCAGGAGTTTTCCATCGTGTTCGACATGAACCATACGAACTTACTTCGTCCTACGCATTTCGACACATGGGAGCGTATGCCATATCTGATTATGCCGCTCATCAAGAACGGATCAGCCTTCAAGTATATTGCTGATGGTCAGACAATTCCGGAGGATGAATGCTGGAAAATGTTGCACGACGTGGCTTCTGGTCTGGCCTATCTCCACGAAAAGACGCCACCTTTGATCCATCAGGACATCAAGCCCGATAATATCCTCATTGATGACGAAGGCCGCTACCTGATTACCGACTTCGGTATCAGTGCCCGTGTACGAAGCACCATCCGTGGCGGAAAAGCCCAGGAGCAGAGTGGTGGCACACTGGCCTATATGGGACCTGAGCGCTTTAGTACCAATCCTAAGCCCATCATGGCCAGTGATGTCTGGTCACTCGGTGCTATGATGTACGAGTTGATGACAGGCTTGCCCCCCTTCGGCAATCATGGCGGTGTACTCCAGAAGAACGGTGCCGACATTCCCATCATTGAAGAAGACTACTCACAAGACCTGAAGGACATCATTTATGCTTGTCTTTCTAAAGAGACGTGGGACCGCCCGTCGGCCAAGAAGATTGAAGAGCAGACCTACAACAAACTACATGGCATTGTTATGCCTACAGAGACTAGCCAACATATAGAAGAAATTCCCGTCATTGAGGAGCCTGCCGCAGAGCCCAAGCCAACAGAAGAACCTACACCAAAGGAGAGTGCCGCTCCTGTATGGGATGCTACTAATACAAAACAGCCGCTAGAGGCTTCTGCTAAGAAATCCCAGCCCCTGACACCAAAGAAAGGCATCAACAAGAATATCATCATTGCTGCTGTTGCAGCTGTTGTCGTATTAATCGGCATCATTGCCATGTGTAGTGGCGGCGGCGATAGTGAAGAGCCCGTAGTAGAAGATATCGTTGAGACCGTACCCGTCATCAACTACGACTCACTGGCACAAATCAGTCTGGCCGAGGGACAGTCTCTCATCGAACAGGCCGACACATTTATTACCAACCACGAGGAGGATAAGTTTGATGACAAATATGACAAGGTGGAGGAAATCTATGTCAGCGCCCTCAAGAAGTTCAACGAGGCCCTGACCAATAAGGATAGTCTCTCGGCACAGGTATCCTCCGATGCTGTCATCCAGCAGACGACCACCAAGGGAAAACTAGTGGAAATCTACAAGGAGTTTGTAGAGACGGCCACATCCCTCAAAGATGCAGGTGTCACCGATGCAGCCGAGAAGTTCGAGGCCCGGGCAGAAGCCATCAAATCATACATCTCAGATTTAATTGAAGAAACCACTAACGATAATAACAATGAATAGAATTCTGCGAATACTGACGGTCGTCATCATGATGACCCTGACACCGGCATTCGTCTACGCACAAAGTGCCAGTGAATCATACGACAACGGTATGGCCTTGATGAAAAAACAAGACTATTCTGGAGCCATTGCCAGTTTTAAGGCTTCTATGGCTATCAATAAGAGTGCCGCCAATGTAAAGAAGTGTAAGGCACAGATAGCCAAGTGTCAGAAGCTGATGAAGAATAGAGGCAAGGCTGCCACACCTGCTGTTGTTGAGAAAAAGCTCAACATCCCGCATCCCATCCTTTCTGTTCCTGCCAATCCGACAAATGACTTAGGTGTACAAATTGAGGTCATTCCTGAAAGTAATGATTGGACTGCCAGTCTTGTGGGTAATGTCAATTGGATAGAACTCTCTAAGTCAATGGATGGAAGATATCTTGTGCTAAAGGTATCCCCGACAGACAAGACCATTGTGCGCCATGCAGAAGTGAACGTCGTCTACGACAATCTGGAACGAAAAGTACGCATTAATCAGGCTGGAAAGGCTGTAGAACTTGTGGCAGGCGAGCTTTTCACAAAGTTTAAGAAAAAAGGTGGTCAGATGCTGATCGACGTCAGTTGCAATAGCGATACGGTATACGCAAACAATACTAACTGGTTTATCGTAAAGTCTCCCGACTGGTGTAAGGCTGAAGGCACTAGCACAAATCTGGTGTTAAAGGTAGAAGCCATCGATAAGAAAGATCCTTTCTACAAAACAGGCCGTACAGGTGACATTATTCTTCGCAGCCAAGACCAGGAATGTGTCATTCGTGTTGACCAGAAATAACAAACATTATCCAATAACAATAATTTAAAACATAATTGTATGAGATGCAATAATTGTGGTTGGGACAATGCTCCCGGAAGCAGTACTTGCGTGAAATGCGGCCATCCACTTCAGATGGACAATGCCGGTTACGGCAACAACAATCCTTATCAAGGTGTTAACGTACCTAATTATAATCAAGGTGCAGAACAACCACCCAAACCGACGGTTATCAATGCTCAGGCAGCAGTAGAGCCGGCACCCCGTCCTACAAGGATGGTTAATGCCCCAGGCAATGCGCAGCCACAAGGAGCGCCTGTAGCCCAGGGACCCAAGGCGTGTCCCCATTGTGGTTATCCTGTCATTGGCGATTTTACCAGTTGTCCGAATTGCGGCGCAAGCATTACTCCTGCGCCTGTAGCGCCAGTTGCTCCAGCAGCACCTGCCGCTCCACGGCCCACCGTCATCCAGCGTCCCGGACAAGAGCCTGCTGCAGCACCTGTCCCCCGTCCTACCGTCATCCAACGTCCTGGTCAGGAGCCCGCATCCCCTCAGGCATCTGCTCCACAGCCTGCAGTGCAGAAGATCAAGAGCGAATTGGCCGATTTCGGTATCGACGAAACAGTGAAATGCGACAAGTGTGGCGCAGAGGTGTCTATTGACTTCACATTCTGTCCCAAGTGCGGCGAACGTATCCACTTACCGACAGTACGTGCCATCCGTCACAAGCCAACGCCGGCTCCAGAACTGCCTAAACCACACTGCCACTTGACTCTCATCCCTGAAGAAGACGAGCAGACCGAGGCTGTCAAAAATGATTATGAAGGTCCGTCAGTGATCCTCACCCGTGAGAATACAGAAGCCAACAACCGCACCATCACCTCAAAGGAACAGGCAGAACTGATTTGCGAGGATGGAAAGTGGTTTGTATTAAATAAGAGTGAACTGGGCTCGACCTATCTTGAGGCTAGCCGCAAACTGGAATTGCAACAGGGCGACATCATCGTCCTGGGCGATAGAAGATTCAAGTTCGAAGCAGAATGAAC
>ERZ809472.217-NODE-217-length-15208-cov-15.378077_pt1 | contig 15208 bp, 11 predicted proteins | sample MGYA00521274_ERZ809472 | MGnify/ENA primary metagenome ERZ809472 (study PRJEB31581, sample SAMEA3312791) | metagenome | study: EMG produced TPA metagenomics assembly of the PRJEB8939 data set (Metagenomic analyses of Rumen microbiomes reveals... | reverse complement strand
CCGAGATCTACTCTCTTTCCCTACACGACGCTCTTCCGATCTGCTAGTATACCCTCCATTGCAATATCGGCATAGCCTTAATGGGACGATGGGACGATGGGACGTTGGGACAATTTTGTTTGAGCCGTAGAAACTACAGGAAAGAACAGGACGATCGGATGGTTTGAGCAGTTCATTGTCTATGATGCAAGAAATTCGTGAATTGAAGGGCTAATATTTGGCGTTTTCAAAATTAGTTATTACCTTTGCACGGAAATCTTAAAAACTATGAGAGCAGTCATACAAAGAGTAAGCAGGGCAAGCGTCACCATCGAAGGGGCGGTAAAGGCAGAAATCGGGCAGGGATTCCTGATTTTACTGGGGGTGTGCGACGAGGATTCGGCAGAGGATGTGGAGTGGTTGGTGAAGAAGGTGGCCAACTTGAGAGTATTCAACGACGACAACGGCGTGATGAACCGTTCCATCATCGAGACAGGCGGCAACTGCTTGGTGGTCAGTCAGTTCACTCTCTTTGCCAGCTACAAGAAAGGCAACCGTCCGTCGTGGTTCAAGGCGGGTAGCCACGAGCACTCCATTCCGCTCTACGAAGCCTTCTGCAAGCAGCTTTCAGAGGCCATCGGAAAGGAAATAGGCACTGGCGAGTTTGGTGCCGACATGAAGGTAGAACTCATCAACGACGGCCCTGTAACCATCTGTATGGACACGAAAAACAAGGAATGATATGACGATAAAAGAGGCACAAAAAGCGGTCGACCAGTGGATTAGAGAATACGGCGTGCGCTATTTCTCCGAGCTGACCAACATGGCCGTACTGACAGAGGAAGTGGGCGAACTGGCACGTGTGATGGCCCGCAAATATGGCGACCAGAGCTTCAAGGCGGGCGAGGAAGAAAACCTGGGCGACGAGATGGCCGACGTGCTCTGGGTGCTGATCTGCTTAGCCAACCAGACGGGCGTAGACCTGACCGAGGAATTCAAGAAAAACCTGGAAAAAAAGACCCGTCGCGACTCTCTCAGACACATAGGAAACCCTAAACTTAAAGCATAAAATACTATGGCAGAACATCACAATCACGAACATTGCGAGTGCGGACACGAGCACCACCACGCACTCCCCACGAGCCGCATAGAAGAGGCTCTGAAGAAGTACAAGCTTGACATCAGCGACGCCGAAGTGAGCGAGGCGGTAAGGAAAATCATCGCCGAAAAGGTGCATGAGAACGACACTCAGGAGGTGAAGAAATTCTTGATGGGCAGCGTGGAACTGACCACCCTGAAAACCACCGATAGCGACGAAAGTGTACTGGCCTTCACGGAAAAAGTGAACCAGTTTGAGGAGGCCTACCCTACCCTACCCCATGTGGCCACCATCTGCGTCTATCCGAAATTTGCCAAGATCGTGAGCGAGACATTGGAGGTCGAAGGCGTTGAAATAGCCTGTGTGTCAGGTAGTTTTCCAAGCAGCCAGTCACTCATAGAGGTAAAGACCATTGAAACGGCACTTGCCATCAAGGACGGAGCCACGGAGATAGACATCGTGCAGCCCGTGGGCGCTTTCCTTGCCGGTGACTACGAGACCGTCGTCGACGAAATCCAGCAACAGAAGGAGGCCTGTGGCGACCACGACATGAAGGTGATTCTGGAAACGGGATGCCTCAAGACGGCGAAAAACATCAAGACGGCCTCCATTCTGGCCATGTATGCCGGCGCCGACTATATCAAGACCTCGACTGGTAAACTGGAGCCAGCAGCCACGCCAGAGGCCGCCTACGTGATGTGTCAGGCCATCAAAGAGTACTACGACCAGACGGGCATACAAATAGGTTTCAAGCCCGCTGGAGGCCTTAATTCGGTGATGGATGCACTCATCTACTACACCATCGTCAAAGAGGTTCTGGGCGAGAAATGGCTCACTAACAAATGGTTACGATTAGGCACCTCACGCCTTGCTAACATGCTGCTCAGTGAGGTTATCGGAGAGGAAACGAAGTTCTTCTAATAATTCCGTTGCATCACATAGTCGAGATACGCATTTAGAGCCTCGCGTATCTCGGCTTTTTGTATAGACGACACATATTCCTGGGCCATAGCACGGTAATTCTGCATGGCCTGCTCTGCATAATCGATGCCCCCCTGTTGCTTCGTAAACTCCACAAGAACAGCGATTTCATCCTTGTTGATGGTTCCTGCCTTTACCTTGCGCGCCAGGTTCATCATCGACTCGTAGGCACTGTTGTTCAGGGCGTAGATGATGGGCAAAGTCAGCTTTCCTTCGGTCATGTCGTTGCCCGTAGGCTTGCCTATGGCCTTGGAATCGAAATAATCAAAAATGTCGTCACGAATCTGGAAGATGATGCCGATATTCTGACCAAACTGACCAGCAAGTTTGACATCTTCATCAGAGGCACCAGCCGACAGGGCACCAATGGCGGCACATGCTTCGAAGAGCGCGGCCGTTTTCTGCTTAATCACCTGATAATAAACATCTTCCGAAATCTCCTGATTGCGGATGTTCGATAGTTGAAGAATCTCACCAGAGGCCAACGTGCGGCCTAATTCGGCAAGGTTTTCAACGATACTTCGCTTACCCGTATAAGAGACGTGCAACAAGGCGGTAGACAAGATATAGTCTCCGACGAGAACCGACACCTTATTATTAAAAGAGGCGTTCACCGACGGTTGTCCACGACGCTCACTACTCTCATCCACCACGTCATCGTGTACAAGCGAGGCCGTGTGAAGCAGCTCCAGACCGATGGCACTATGCTGAGTAACTTCCGTCACCTCACCATAGTTCTTGGCCAACAACATCATAAGAATGGGTCGCATGCCCTTGCCCGTACGCTTGCGTATGTGGCCAAGCACTTCGGAAAGGAGTCCATCGGTATGTGAAAGGGAATCGTGAAACAACTCAAGAAAAGTCTCAAATTCACGTTCGATTGGTCGTTTGATGAGCGTCAAATGGTTCATATCGTAAAATTTTGTGACAAAAGTAGTGAAAAAATTGCAGTAATAGGAATTTTTTTAGTAATTTTACACGAAAATTCTGTAAAACTATGGATAAACTATTCCTACTTGATGCCTACGCGCTCATTTATCGTTCCTATTACGCTTTTATTAAGAACCCACGTATCAACTCCAAAGGGCTGAATACATCGGCCATCATCGGCTTTGTGAACACACTCCAGGAGGTCATCGAAAAAGAGCAGCCCACGCATCTCGGCGTGGCCTTCGACCCACATGGCCCGACGTTCCGTAGCGATGCCTTTCCTGAATACAAGGCACAACGTGAAAAGACTCCTGAAGACATCACACGCGCCATCCCCATCATCAAGGATCTGCTTGCGGCCTATCGCATACCTGTGCTTCAGGTCGATGGTTACGAGGCCGACGACGTGATAGGAACATTGGCAAAAAAGTGCGAATCCATCGACGAAATTGAGACTTTTATGCTTACGCCCGATAAGGACTACGGCCAGCTGGTGTCTGAACGCTCGAAAATCTACCGTCCGCGTCATGGTGGCGGCTACGAGACGATGGGGCCTAAGGAGGTATGCGAGAAGTATGACATCCCCCACCCTATCCAAGTCATAGACCTGCTGGCACTCATGGGCGACTCGGCCGATAACTTCCCAGGTTGTCCTGGCGTGGGTGAAAAGACGGCAACAAAACTCATCAATGACTTTGGCTCGGTGGAGGAACTTTTGAAACGGACAGATGAATTGAAAGGTGCATTGAGGAAAAAAGTGGAAGAACACGTCGACGACATTCGTATGAGCTATTTCCTTGCAACCATCAAAACCGATGTTCCGATTGACCTCGACCTCGACTCACTCCGCATGACCGACCCCGACGAGGCGGAGCTGGCAAAAATCTTCGAGGAACTGGAGTTTAAGAGCCTTGCCAACCGAGTTCTTAAAAAAACTGAAACAAAACCAAAAACCGCTAATACACAACTCTCCTTATTTGAAGAATTCACTCCCGACGTGCAGGAAACGGAGAAATTTTCGAGTTTTGAGACCCTTAAAACCACCTCTCACGAATACAAACTCGTTGAAAATGAGGAAGAAATGCGTCAACTTTGTGATTTTTTCTTTACAAAGGAAATCTTGTGTTTAGACACGGAAACCACTTCTACCCATCCAATCGATGCAGAATTGGTCGGTTTAAGCTTTTCCGTAGAGCCTCACAAGGCATTTTATGTCCCTATTTCCGCAAATCGTGAAGAAGCGTTAAAAGTTCTTGAAATCTTTAAACCGCTCTATGAAGATCCGAAAATTTTGAAGGTCGGACAGAACTTGAAGTACGATTTAGAAGTTTTAAGAAACTATAACATACGCTTACAAGGGCCGATGTGGGACACGATGATTGCCCACTATCTCATCCAACCCGAGCTTCGTCACAACATGGACTTCATGGCCGAGGCATATCTCAACTACAAGACCATACACATTGACGAACTGATTGGCCCGCGAGGGAAAAGTCAACGTTCCATGCGCGACCTCTCCCCTACCCTTGTCTATGAATATGCGTGCGAAGACGCCGACATCACCTTGCAACTAAAAGGCAAGCTGGAGCCGGAATTGAAACGGCTGGAATGTGAAAACCTGTTCTACGAAATAGAAATGCCACTCATGCCCGTGCTGGCCGAAATGGAGATGAACGGCGTGTTGCTCGACACGGAATCGTTGAAGCAAACGTCAAAAGATTTGACAAAACGGATGAATGAAATAGAAGCACATATTTATGAGCTGGCGGGCGAGCGGTTCAACATTTCTTCGCCGAAGCAAGTAGGTGACATTCTCTTCGCAAAGATGAAAATCATAGAGAAACCTAAAAAGACCAAGACAGGACAATTCGTCACCAGCGAGGAAGTGCTGACACAACTGGCCGGCAAGCATGAGATAGTAGCAGAAATACTGGCTTTCAGAGGATTAAAGAAACTTCTTTCTACTTACATAGACAACCTTCCGTTGCTTATCAACAAGCGTACAGGGCATATCCACACCTCGTTCAACCAATGCGTCACGGCCACTGGACGTCTCTCTTCCACCGACCCGAACCTTCAGAACATCCCCATCCGTGGAGAGGACGGAAAGGAGATTAGAAAAGCCTTTGTACCTGAGCCAGGATGTCAATTTTTTTCAGCAGACTATAGTCAGATAGAACTACGTGTCATGGCCCATCTGAGTGGCGATGAAAACATGATTCAGGTGTTCCGTGAAGGCAAGGATCTTCATGGGGCTACGGCGGCCAACATCTACAAGAAACCTATCGAGGAGGTGACGCGAGACGAACGGACGAAGTCGAAACGTGCCAACTTCGGCATCATCTACGGCATCACCATCTTTGGCCTTGCCGAGCGATTAGACATCAGCCGCGATGAGGCCCGTCAGCTCATTGACGGCTTCTTCGAGACGTTTCCAAAGGTGAAGGACTACATGGAGAAGGCCAAGCAGGAGGCACGCGAAAAGGGCTACGTGGAGACGCTTTTCGGTCGTCGACGCTATCTGCCAGACATCAATAGCGGTAACGCCACCGTGCGTGGCTTTGCTGAGCGTAACGCCATCAACGCACCCATTCAGGGCACGGCCGCCGACATCATCAAGGTAGCGATGATACGCATCCACGAGCGCTTCCTGCGTGAGGGCATCAAGAGCAAGATGCTCCTACAGGTACACGACGAACTGAACTTCTCCGTCTTGCCAGAAGAGCAGGATAGGGTAGGGGAGATTGTCATCCAGGAGATGCAAAACGCCATCGCCCTCGCCGTCCCCCTCGTAGCCGATAGTGGCTGGGGTGATAACTGGTTAGAGGCTCATTAATGCCGTTCAGTATACCGCTTCGTCCGCACCAAGATAGAGAGGCATTTGGGGTAATAACAAATAAAAAAACATAGAACTATGGAGAGAAACCAAGAACTACGCACGGCATGGGAGTTTGTGGAGAACACAGGCCATAGCATCTTTCTCACAGGTAAAGCAGGAACGGGCAAGACGACCTTCCTGAAGACCGTCGTAGAGCATTCGCGCAAGCGGCCTATCGTGGTGGCACCTACGGGCGTAGCCGCCATCAATGCCAATGGCGTCACCATCCACTCCTTCTTCCAGCTACCCCTGTCGCCCTTCGTGCCAGGTGCCAAGACCCAGGAACGCTACGACTTCAGCAAGCAAAAACGTCAGCTCATCGCCTCCGTAGACCTGCTTATCATCGACGAGATTTCGATGGTTCGTGCCGACCTCCTCGATGCTGTTGACAACGTACTACGACATCACCGCGACCACTCAAAGCCCTTCGGAGGCATGCAACTCCTCATGATTGGCGACCTGGCCCAGCTGACACCTGTGGTGACTCCCAGCGACGAACAATTGTTGAAACACTATTACGACACGCCCTACTTCTTCGGCTCGAAGGCTCTGCAACAGACCGACTACGTCACCATCCAGTTAGAAAAAGTATACCGTCAACAGGACGAACACTTCCTGTCCATCCTCAACGATATACGTCAGGGCCACCCCTCGGCCCAGACCCTACAACTACTGAATAGCCGCTATGTCTTGCCACCAGCCGGACAATCCTTTATCCGCCTCACCACCCACAACCAGCTGGCCGACCACTACAACGAATCGGAACTGGCTCGTCTGACAGGCAAGATGTTCTGGTACAAGGCCGAGGTAGAAGGCATTTTCCCTGATTATTGCTTCCCCACGACAAGCACGATGGTGCTGAAGGTGGGTGCCCAGGTGATGTTCATCAAGAACGACCCTACGGGCAAGCACCGTTACTTCAACGGCCGCATAGGCAAGGTGACCTACGTCGACGAGAAAAAAGTGCTTGTGCTTTGTGAAGGCGATAACGACGCCATCGAGGTAGAGCCGTTGGAGTGGGAGAACGCACGCTACTCGCTCAACCCTGAGACACGTGAAATCGTGGCCGACGTACAAGGCACCTTCCGCCAGCTGCCCCTGCGCTTAGCCTGGGCCATCACCATTCACAAGAGTCAGGGCCTGACGTTCGACCGCGTCGTCATCGATGCCGGCATGTCGTTTGCCCCAGGCCAGGTTTACGTTGCCCTGAGCCGTTGTCGCACGTTAGAAGGCCTCTTCCTGGCCTCGCCCATAGAAGCCCACGCCGTCATCAACGACCAGCGTGTGGATAGCTATATCGCCCACCAGGAACAGGCCGCCCACGAGAGCATAGAACAGTTGCCACAATTGCGCCAGGAGTACGAGCGATACCTGCTAATACAGCTCTTTGACTTCCGTCAGCTATTCCAGGCCGAGGAGTCGATGGTACGACTTATGGCCGAGTATTTCATACGAAGCCATAGCGACCTGATGCAACTTCACAACCAGACGTATGCCTCACTACGCCAGAAGGTAATGGATGTGGCTACGAAATGGACTTTCCAGATAAAAAACATGCCGCTCGACGACCTTCGTCAGCCTACGTTCCTCGACCGTGTGAAGCGTAGCGCGGCCTATTTTGCCCAGCAGATAGACACCCTGCTCATGAAGCCTATCCACCTCTCGGCATCCATCACGTCAAACAATAAAAGGGCACAAAGCCGTCTCTCTGACGTACTGCCCGAACTACGACAACAATGGTTCCTCCACCGCACGCTCTTAGGCAAGATGGCCGAAACGGAGTTCACTGTGAGCATCTATCTGAAGGAACGTCAGATGGCCAGGCTCGACGCGGCCGACGACCAAGCACTACGCCGTCTGCTAAAGCCGAAGAAGGAAAAGACCACAGATATTACCCTGCGCCTCTTCAACCAGGGAATGTCACCTGCCCAGATAGTCGCAGAGCGTAGCATCAGCTTGGGCACGGTGATGAGCCATTTGGCAACGCTGGTGGAGGAAGGACGGTTGAAGATAGAACAGGTCATCGCTCCAGAACGTCGGCAGAAGATAGAAAAGGTTGTACGTGCCGTCGGCCTCGACAATGGCCTCACCCCCATCAAGAACCTCTGTCCGCCCGATGTGGGATGGGACGAGCTACGCATGGTCATCGCCAATATGCCCTCGTCGAAGAACGAAAATACAACCTTGTAGTTTGAACCGTTCTTTCTCATAGAAAAAGCCGTTCTTTCCCATAGAAAAAGCCGTTCAAACTATTGGTCTGAACGGCTTGGTTTTTTAGACTCCTTTATCAAAGCTTTTTGTACAATAGGAAACGGTCGATAAACGACTGTACCAAAGGCCACTGGCTCTGCGGTAGCTGGCAATGGCCATGACCGCCTACGATGTCGCAATCAAAGCGGTCGGCAATGCCAAAACGCTCCCACACCTTCTTGGCAGCCTCGGCCGAAGCCTGCATGGCAGGGTCGGAGAGCCAGGGATAATCAGGATTTCCCAACAGGAGCAACGCGCGCGGACAGACCATCGTGCAAAGCTCATGCTGGTCGTAGGGCAGACGGTAGACGGAGTCACCTTTGAAGTTCTCGCGCTGACTCTCCAAGAACCAGTGATAATCCGTCTTGTCGATGTCCTCTACATTCTCCGTCGACTCGTGCGACTTGCGCCACGCCGCGGCACCACCACCGCCAGGCTCCTGGGCGATGGTCAGGGCCACACGCTCATCGAAGGCACCACAATAGAGCGCCATCTTACCAGCGTATGAACAGCCTGTCACACCAATGCGCTTCATGTCTATCTTCGTCACCTCAGGTCCTAACTGTTGCAGACCATCGAGCAGACGGCTGAATCCCCAGGCCCACTCGCTATAGGCACCATTGTCCTTCAGCTCAGGATAGAGACGGTCGAAGTCGTGTTCACCTCGGTCGTGGTGCCCACGCCGCCACTGGGAGTAGTCGTTCACCTGACTCTCGTGATAGTTCATCAGGGCAATCGGTTTTCCGTTGAACAAATCCTTAGGAAGCGCGTTCATGCTGGCCCCAATCATCAGGGCGTAGGGTGGCTGACCTTCCTTGGGATATTGGATATTAGAGCGCAATGTGAGCGTCTCGTTGCCCACCGTCACGTCGACCACCAAGGCCGTGTCGCCTTCCATTCGGGCCTTTACCTGTTCTGGTTTTACGGCAGGCTTGCGCCCGATGCCATAGTGCTGAATCATGTGGCCGATGTCACTACGCCGACGGCTCCAGTCATCGAAACCTTTCACGCCCTCGAGCGCATCGGGCAACTCATGTATCTCCTTCAGCTGGTCAGGTACAGGCATCACAGGCACCATGTACTGGCTACCTGTATTCTCCACGTCATACACTAACGGTCTCTCCTGGCTCAGCCCCGTCATACTGACAAGGGCGAGCAATGTCGTTGTTAATAATAGCTTTCCCATAGTTGTTAATGATTAAGTATTGGGCGACCCCACCAGTATGCGGGCATCGACGGCAATGATGTCGTCGCCGTCGGCTAAAAGGGGGTTGATGTCCATTTCCTTGATTTCCGTAGCGAAGCGGAGTAGGGTAGAGAGGCGCACAATGATTTCTGCATACTTGCGCTCGTTGATGCCCTTCTGTCCGCGTGTGCCCTGTAGTATCTTATAGCCGCGCAAGGAGCGTATCATGGAGAAGGCTTCTTCGTAGGAGAGGGGAGCCAGGCCGCTGCTCACGTCACGCAACACCTCTACGAAGATACCACCCAGACCGCAGAGCACCACATGGCCGAACCGCGGCTCGTATTTCGCTCCGATGAAGAGCTCCGTACCACGCAACATCTTCTGCACCATGACACCCGTGGCATCCTGTATCTGCATCATGCGGTCTATCTCGGCACTGAGCACTTCCTTGCTACGTATGTTGAGGGCCACGCCTCCTACATCGCTCTTGTGTACGGGCCCTACCACCTTGGCCACAACGGGGAAACCTACCTTCTCGGCAAAGGCCAGCAACTCGGCCTTGTCTGCACTGACAAACTCAGGCACGGTGGGAATGCCGGCGGCGGAAAGGAGGTCATGAACCTTATCAGGGCTTATGTAGTCCTCAGAAGGGTCGGAAGCAGGTCTGAGACTATCTATAATCCTTCTTATCTTGGGTACGTCCACACCATTCACCACGACGTTCTGGTCGGCAGGAGCAGGAGTCTTCATTACTCGGGTAAGGGCAGTGGCCATCGTCACCTCGTCGCTGAAGTTCACGTGACCTTTACTCAAGAACTCCTGTACCTCTGGGCCGGCTGTTTTCACGCTGGGCAGGATGGGGAAGATGGGCTTCCTGCAGGTGAGCATCTTCTTATGAAGCACGTCGTAAGTCTCAAATACCTGTACCAGACCTGGTGTACCAAAGATTACCATGATGGCATCGATGTTGTCGAAACGGTTCTCACAATAATCTATCGCCGTGGCCAGATGTTCTGGCTGTGCTGTTGCCAGAATGTCGATGGGATTGGTCACCGACGAGCCAGGCAGCAGTTTCTGCTTCAGTTCATTAGCTGCCTCACCCTCTAATTTCGGAACGTTCATGCCGCCCTTGGAGAGTGCATCGGTGAGCATCACGCCTGGGCCGCCGGCATGGGTGACAATGGCAAAATTAAATGTAGCATCTAAACTCTCTACCCTTGACTCCAAACTCTTGAAGATGCACCCCACCGTCGTCAGCTCCTCACGGCCGAAGCAGCGCACAATGCCTGCCTTACGGAAAAGTGCCTCTACGGCTGAGTCGCTACTGGCCATAGCGCCCGTGTGGCTACTGGCGGCACGGCTTCCTGCTGCCGACGAGCCAGCCTTGATAGCGGCAATGCGGCAGCCCTTGCGGATGAGCGACGTGGCGTGGTAGAGCAGCTTGTCTGGGTCGGCAATGTTCTCAATGTAGAGCAGTTTAATCAGCGAGTCGTGCTCTGGGTCGAAGTGCTCGTCCATATACTCTAATACCGCCTCGATACCTATCTGGTGACCATTGCCTATCGACCAAACGCTGTTGAACTGTAGACCCTTCGTCACGGCACTCTCTAAGATGAACACCGCCGTAGCTCCTGAGCCGGAAATAAAGTCCACGCCCTTGGGGTTCAGTTGTGGTATGGGTTTCGTAAACACGGAGTGATGCCAACTGTTGAGCAAGCCTATGCAGTTAGGGCCTATCAGCGCACAGCCATAGCGCTCACAGATATCGATGATCTTCTGTTCCAACGCAGCCCCTTCAGGTGTCTCCTCGCTGAATCCTGCAGAGATGATGATAAACGCCCTGACAGACTTCTCTGCTGCCAGCAGCTCCACGTAGTCAGGACAGAAACGGGCTGCCACGACGAGAACGGCTAGGTCGGTGGGCGGCAGCTGGTGCGCATCGTGGAAGGCCTTCAAGCCCTGCACCTCGTCCTCCTTAGGGTTCACCACACGCAGCGTGCCCTTGTAACCGCCGCTCAGAAGATTGCGTACCACGGCCCCGCCAGGTTTATGCACATTGTTAGAGCCGCCGATGACGACGATGCTCTCCGGCTGTAAAAGTTGCTTGTTAATCATAATTCAGTCTTGAAAATCTCTGCCAGCTTCTGACCCAACATCCCGCCACGCAGGTCTATGTCGATGATTTTTCCCTCGCCGTCAAGCAGGATGTTTGCAGGAATACTTCGAATACCGTAGATCTCGGCACCTATGCTCTTCCAGCCTTTCAAGTCGCTGAGATGAATCCACGGCATATTGAGACTCTCGATGGCCTTCAGCCAAGCTTCCTTCTGCTGGTCGAAGCTGATGCCGATGATGTCGAGTCCACGGTCGTGGTATTTCTCGTAGCAGGCTACGACATTGGGCATCTCCGTGCGGCAGGGGCCACACCACGACGCCCAAAAATCGATGAGCACATAGCGTCCCTTGCCACACCACTCACTCAGCTTGTGCTCCACACCATTGGCATCGGCCATGGTCATGTCGGTAAACATCTTGCCTATGGAGCGCACACTGTTGCCTGTGAGGAAGTTCAGCCGTTCGCGTGCCGAGGCCATCTCTGGAAGATTGTAGTAGGGTGCCGAAGGCTTCAAGATGGCTTGCAGGTCGCCTACCGGCAATTGGTCGGCAATCATCGGCACGAACACTGCGGGCAACATCGTGTCAAGGTTGTCCATCACGGCCTTGCGTATCATTGTCAAGACTTTTGTCTCGTTTTCCGGCGTCTTTTCCTGATTCACAAACTGCAACAGTCCGTGTACCGTCTCATTCATCGCCACAGCGGCTTTCGAGCCTTTTACACTGCCTTGTGCAAGGTCGATATCCATGGCCGCTGAGTCGACAAGGAGAAACATCAGCTTGTCCGATGCCTGCTGAGCGCTCGTTTTATCGTCAATTACGGCCATCAAGTATTGACTGGCGGGCCTCACAGCCTCGTAGTGCCACTTGCCGTCCTTCACGGCCACGCTGTCGGGCGTACCGTTGAGGTTGAAGTTATTATAGATGTAAACGGTCTTTGCCCCCTCAGAAGCCGTTCCGCTGAGGTTCACCTTTGTTTGCGCCGTGACTGTCGTTGCAGCCAAGGCAATAAGTGCTGTAATAAATGTTTTCATCGCTTAATTATTAAATGTATGTAGTTTCGCAGCCTCCTTTTCCAACTTTTTCACTACTTTGTCAGGCCGCCAGTTGCCAAAGACGTTCTTCACCGTATAGCGTGCCGCCTCCTTCTTGCTGATCACTGTCTCATGCCTTGCCCGCTCTTCCTTCGCTAAGAACTCTAATACGTTCGACTTGGGTGTTATGTTGCGGCCTTTAGCATCAGTCGTGCCATACTCACTAAATACCACGTCCGTCGTCCTTAGTCCCTGCGGGTCATAGTGCGTCGGCATCAGCAACTCCGGCTGTTCCACCCTCGTATAGAGCCAGGCGCAGCGGGGATGCGTGTGCCAGGCACGGGCAAAGGCAAATACCGACTCTATGCTACGTATGGTGCAGTCGTAGAACACGAAGCCCCAGTTCGAAGTGGATGTTCGCGGAGCGACTATCACGTTATAACCACTGCCGTCAAGCGAGCGCTTCTCAGTGACGAAGGTACAGCGGTTGAAATAGATGTCGCCCGCACCACAGATGAAGTCTACCGTCCCGTGCACCTCCGAGTCCTCAAAATAGTGCTGACATTCCTCGCTGTGACTGTAGTACGTGTCCTGATATGACAGCATCCTCACACGCTTGAACATCGCACGGAAACCCTTGTCCTGCCAGCAGACGGCACGTCCAGCTGGGCCGGAGTGATAGAAGTCTAGGTCGTTCTTCAGCGTGAGATCCTGTATATAAGTATTGTGACCGCGGTTCAATATCGTCGCCGTCGTGCTGATGCCTTCTTTTTCCACAGGCGGTGCATTGCGGATAATCGTACCCTCCATGCTCTCCCCTATCAGCGCAATGTTGTGGCCCAGTATCGGTGTCAGTGCCGTCTCGCCAAGGTCGTAGAAGCCGTTGGGAATAAACACGAAAAGCCGCTCCGAAGCGGAATCGGCATTGAGCGTATTCGCCTTCTCAAGAGCCTCCAAGAAACCTTCGCCATTGTTTTTTTCAACAATGATAACTCTCTTCTGGGCTATCAGGGATGTCGCTACAAGCAGGACAAGGAGTAGGTTGATAGGTCGTAGTAGATTCATTTATAGTTAGTAATAGTAGGTTAATCATATTGTCATCTTCAGTCTCTCAATCTTGCATTGATGCTCTTTCGTTTTCTTGTCGTAGCTGATACCGACGAGGAGCATGTCGCCCGTATATTCAGCTACCTTGTCAGGATATTGGCGGTTGTGAATCTGGTCGATAGCCGTATCAGTCGTGTCAATATATTTCAACTCGACGATGATGGCAGGCGTACTTGTGTTCTTACGCGGCATAAGCACCAAGTCGGCATAGCCAAGACCCGTCTGGTACTCGCGGTGGAAGATATAGTCGCCGTGGGCATAGTAATAAGCGATGGCGAGCACACAGGCCATGCTGTTTTCATCGCTATACTTGATGATGCTGGTGTTCTCCTTGTGTGCCTCTGCCACCAAGCGTGCCACCATCTGCTCGTCTCCGCGGAATGTAGCCTCCAACAGGCGTTCCGACTGCTGCAGAGCGTTGGCGATGGCCGTCCATCGGACGCTCTTAACGGCATTTATCATCTCGCCCGCCACTTCATGGTTGGGGATAAAGCACTCATCACGCCGCCAGTCATAACTCAAGTAGCCTAAATGGATAAGCAGGGTAAGCACGTCATCACGGCTATGCACCTCTGACATATCATTCTGGAATCCCGTGGGGTCTACCTTTGCCCGTCCTCCGGCAAGCATCTCGATGATGTCCTCCTTCAGTCTGTCGAAATTCATGTTGATATATCCTGATACGCTGTCGAAAGCACCCGTGCTGGCCCAGAAACTGCGGCAACGACCACGTGTAACAGCCTGCATCACAGAGTTGGGGTTAAACATTGAGAGCTGCGGACCTATCTGGTAGCCGTCATACCACTTCTCCAGCTCGTCAAAGTCCATCCCATGCTTTGCTGCCAGAGCCTGCACCTCCTCCTTAGTGAAGCCGAAAAAAGGAGCCATGTTGCCTGGTTCCACCATCGAATACTCCCAGAAATTGTTCATCGCCGACTGCGTTCTATACTTCTTGATCGGAAGTATACCCGTCATGTAGACACCAGCAAACACTTGCATCGACGAACCAGCCTTGAACATACGTCGGAGCCAATTCACGTAATCAGCGGAAATCAGCGGAGCAATCTGCTTGACAGTAATGTCAACACTCTGTGCAGTCTCACGCAGAATGGCGTCCCACTCGTCTATGATGAAGATAAACGTATCCCCTGTGGCAGCATTGATACGGATAAGGTACTCCATGAGGTCATCATCTTCTTCTGTGGGTATCTGTGGGTAGGCATTGTGCACGTCTATAATAAGGCTTCTATTGATCCTGTCCATAATCCCCCTGTCCACTTTGCGCGTCACGAAGTCGCTCAGGTCCACGCTGATGACTGGGTACTTGTTCAGGTGCTCTTCAAACGTGGGGTCCTCTGCAATCTTCAGGTCGGCAAACAGGCTTCGCGAGTCGCATGAGCGGTCGTAATAGGCGGCGAGCATCTTTGCTGCCATCGACTTGCCGAAGCGGCGGCAGCGCGTTACGCAGGTGAAGCTTTTCTCAGAAAAGAGCGTCTGGTTAACAACTGAGACAAGCCCCGACTTATCGACGTATTCACTGTTGCGACTCCGGCGGAAGCCTGCGTTCCCTTTGTCAATGTAAATACCCATCTCTTGAATTACGAATTATGAATTACGAATTATGAATTACGAATTATGAATTACGAATT
>ERZ809472.216-NODE-216-length-15310-cov-12.885284_pt1 | contig 15310 bp, 9 predicted proteins | sample MGYA00521274_ERZ809472 | MGnify/ENA primary metagenome ERZ809472 (study PRJEB31581, sample SAMEA3312791) | metagenome | study: EMG produced TPA metagenomics assembly of the PRJEB8939 data set (Metagenomic analyses of Rumen microbiomes reveals... | reverse complement strand
GAGATTAAAGGTATCCTTGAGGGTACGGGAACGCCTGACTATGGGTCTTGTGTGGAGATTTCCACCCGCGCCGCCCAGAAGGAGATGATTTTCCCCTCGCTGCTTGCCATTGCCATTCCCATCGTCGTGGGCTGCGTGCTCGGCGTGGCTGGTGTACTGGGTCTGCTTGTGGGCGGACTGACCTGTGGCTTCACCCTGGCCGTGTTCATGGCCAACGCCGGTGGTGCCTGGGATAATGCCAAGAAGATGGTTGAGGAAGGAAACTTTGGCGGCAAGGGCAGCTTCGCCCACAAGGCTACCATCGTAGGCGACACTGTCGGTGACCCGTTCAAGGACACCAGCGGTCCGTCACTGAACATCCTCATCAAGCTCATGTCGATGGTCTCCATCGTCATGGCAGGACTGACCATCGCCTTCTCGTGATAACTACCATTTCCATAACGAATACAAAAAAAGAGGATACCTGATGGCATCCTCTTTTTTTGAGCCTCTTGTCGGATTCGAACCAACGACCCCGAGATTACAAATCACGTGCTCTGGCCAACTGAGCTAAAGAGGCGGGTGGGCAAGCGAACTGTATCGCGCCGCTACGACCAAGTGCCTTTGCTACGTTCCCGTCCTGGAGGATTCCCCGGGAGCTGGCCGTACAGGACTTGCCCATGTTTCAAAGTTTTGTTGCTTTACCTGGATCGCTTTTCCAGATTTTTTTCAAAAGCGGGTGCAAAGGTACGATAAAATTGTGAAAGCGTAAAAGAGGAAAGCAAAAAAACGCCCTATTTTAACTTACTTTTGCAAGTTTATAATGCCTATGTGGGGGAAAATGACTAATTTTGCACCGTAAATGCGTATATAATAGCTAAATAGTTCATTGTATTATCGTCAATTAAGCTTGTGACAGCACCGGAATATATTCAGCTGAAAGCATTCGCCCGTCTTGACGGAGCACGGCTCTCCCTGTTGTGGATGGCCAGTTTTGCCCTTTATCTGGCGGGGCTGAAGTCGCCCGGCTATGGCTTGGCAGCCATGATACTTGCCATAATTACTCCCTTTTTCGTGGGCAGTCGTCTGCGCCGCTTTCGTGATGATGGTCTTGAAGGCAGCATTTCTTTCCTGCGCGCATGGGCTTACACGGTGTTCGTGTTCTTCTATGGCGGACTGATATTCGCCTTAGCGCAGTGGGCCTACCTCACCTACATGGATCAGGGATACTTGATGAACACCATTGCCGAAGCGCTCGCAGCTCCTGAGACCGCTGAGACCCTGAAGAGGCTGGGCATGACCGAGACGCTCGACGAGAGCCTCGACATGCTGGGACAGATGCGGCCGATAGACCTCTCGCTCAACATGCTTACCACCAATATCATGCTCGGTATGTTCTTAGGGCTTCCAATAGCAGCAATCTTGCGCAAGCCCCCCAAGTTAGGGGGATGGGGGTCTGAACAGACTCCGGCAAATGAATAGTTTTTTAATCAATAAAGTGGGGAATGAACAGGTAAGACGTTCAGCCCCCCAACTCCCTGACTGAGGGGGTCAAGACAAAATGGATATATCTGTTGTAATACCATTATTTAATGAAGAGGAGTCTATCACCGAACTGTACGGCTGGATAGAGCGCGTGATGAAGGAGCATGGCTTCTCCTACGAGGTCATCTTCATCAGCGACGGCTCGACCGACCGCTCGTGGGACATCATTGAGGAGTTACACCAGCAGTCTGCCTGTGTGAAGGGCATCAAGTTCCGCCGCAACTACGGCAAGAGCCCGGCCCTCTACTGCGGTTTCAAGGAAGCCCAGGGTGACGTGGTCATCACCATGGATGCCGACCTGCAGGACTCGCCCGACGAGATTCCCGAACTCTACCGTATGATTAAGGAAGAGAAGTACGACCTCGTCTCTGGCTACAAGCAAAAACGCTACGACCCGCTGTCAAAGACCCTGCCCACGAAGCTTTTCAACGCTACGGCTCGTAAGGTGAGCGGCATCAAGAACCTGCACGACTTCAACTGCGGGCTGAAGGCATACCGTCGGGACGTGGTGAAGAATATCGAGGTCTACGGTGAGATGCACCGCTACATTCCCTTCCTGGCCAAGCAGGCTGGTTTCTCCAAGATTGGCGAGAAGGTGGTGCAGCACCAGGCACGCAAGTACGGTGAGTCGAAGTTCATGGGCTGGAACCGCTTCGTCAACGGATACCTCGACCTGCTCACTCTCTGGTTCCTCTCGACCTTCGGCAAGAAGCCGATGCACGTTTTCGGATTCCTCGGTTCGCTGATGTTCTTCATCGGATTCCTGGCTACCATCATCATTGCCATCGGCAAGTTGCTGGGGCTGCTCTGGATTACGGACTCGCCCTATTTCTATCTTGCCCTGACCACGATGGTCATCGGCACGCAGTTCTTCCTCACCGGATTCCTTGGCGACCTCATAAGCCGCACGTCGCCCAACCGCAACGACTATCAGATTGAAGAAGTGCTTACAGAAAGATGAGAGTCCTGTTACTATCAAGCATATTGTTCCTGTTTGCCTGTTCAAGCATTGACTGTCCGGTGGAGAACACCGTTGCCGTCTATTACGGCATCAAGCACTACGATGCAGCGGGTGAGCTTGCGGCCGACACACTACGCGACACGCTGTGGGTGTGGACGCAGCGCGCCGACGGTGAGGACACGCTGCTCCTCAACCGTTGCATAGACAAGGCCGAGTTCTCACTGCCCATCAGCTATCAGCACCCTGAGGACATGCTCGTTTTTGCCATCAGGGACACAGCTTTAGTCTTGACGGTCGACACGGTGTGGCTGAAGAAAGACGACATCCCCCATTTTGAGTCTGTAGACTGTGCCGTGCGCTATTTCCATCAACTTACGGGTGTGAGCTGCACCCACAAGGGCATCGACTCCATCACCATCAACAACCCTTCGGTGACCTTCGATACGGGTGTCACCAATCTCAACATATTCTTCAAGGAACGTCCTTGGCTACAAAACGTAAACGACCCTGCCGATGAAGATACTGAAGAATAGATTCTGCTGCTGGCTGATAAGTCTCATGCTGCTGCCCCTGTCGGCACAGGCCCAAGACCCCTTGAACCTGCTTCCCGACACGCTGCCCTTCTTCCGTGGCTTTGCTGTCTCTTTCGACCTCGTCGGAGCCATGCAGATGCAGTTCGGCGACTACGGCCAGTACGAGGGTGCCCTGCGCGTGAACCTGCGTAACCGCTACTTCCCCATCTTCGAGGTGGGCTACGGAAAGGCCGATCGTAAAGAGGACGTTGTCACGGGCATCTCCTACCGCACCAAGGCTCCTTTCTTCCGTCTGGGCTGTGACTTCAACATTGCAAAGAATAAACGGTCATCTAACCGTGTCTATGCCGGTTTCCGTTATGCCTACACCAACTACAAGGTCGACATCTTCCGGCCACCTTTCCCCGATCCTTATTGGAAGTGGGACACCACCTTCGACATCGAGGGCACCAAGTGCTGGCAGCACTGGGCAGAGGTCGTATTCGGCGTCGACGCAAAGATCTACGGGCCGATGCATCTGGGATGGAGCGTGCGCTATCGACGGCGTCTCTTCCACGAAGACGGTATCGCCGGTAAGACATGGTATGTGCCGGGCTTCGGTACGCAGGACAGCTCCAACCTCGCCGCAACATTCAACGTAATTGTAGATATTTAATGCCTGTACCCAGAAAGACATCACTGTGGCTATTGCCTCTTGTGGCCGTCGCTGTCATCGCCATCTTTTTCTTTTTCAGGAGGAGCACACCGGCGACAGACGTGTGGCAGCGCAACCAGGGGTTCATCTTTGGAACCCTCTATAACATCACCTACCAGTACGATCGCGACTTGCAGACCGAACTGGAAGCCGAGCTGAAGAAAGTCGACCAGGAGTTCTCGATGTTCAACGGCGAGTCCACCGTGGCACGCATCAATCGTGGTGAAACAGACGTGGAGCGCACACCCATGTTCAATGAGGTGTTTGACCTCGCCATGAGAATCACCGCCGATACCGAGGGGGCCTTCGACGTTACTGTCGCCCCGCTCGTCAATGCCTGGGGCTTCGGCTTCAAGCACCAGCAGCTGCCCACGCCTCAGCAGGTGGACAGTCTCTTGCAGATACGTTCGCAGATGGACTTTGCCGCCATTGCCAAGGGCTACGGCTGTGATGTAGTGGCTCGAAAGTTGCAGGAGTACGGCATCGGCAACTATATGATTGAGGTGGGCGGAGAGATAGCCCTGCGTGGCAAGAACAGTCACGATGAGGACTGGCGCATAGGCGTGAACAAGCCTACAGAGGACTCGCTGTCCGTTCACGGAGAGTTGCAGGCCATCCTGAAACTGACGGATGTCTGCATGGCCACCAGCGGCAACTATCGCAACTTCTATTATAAGGACGGGCGCAGGTATGCCCACACCATTGACCCCCGCACAGGCTATCCTGTGGAGCATGAGTTGCTCTCGGCCACCGTCATTGCCCCCAACAGTGCTACTGCCGATGCATACGCCACTGCTTTCATGGTGTTGGGACTCGATGGTGCGCGAAAGGTGCTCAGTCGTCACCCCGACATGAAAGCCTACCTTATCTACACCAATCAGGATGGTGAGTTTGCCGTCTGGCACTCACCGGGTCTCGACATCGAATGAGAATCTACGACCATCTGTTGCAGTTTCCCCTGTTCCAGGGACTCAGCCGCTCGGAGTTGCTCCAGATGGCGGGCAACACTAAGTTTGGCTTCCTGAAAGTCCCAGCGGGCCACAATGTGGTCACCGACGGGATGCCATGTACCCAGCTCTTCTTCCTCATCAACGGTCAGCTCACGCTCACCACCAGCAGCAGCGACCACGGCTACAGCGTCACCGAACAGCTTGCCGCGCCGTGGCTCCTGCAGCCCGAAGCACTCTTCGGACTCTCGCCGCGCTACACCTGTACGGCTACCGTCGTTAGCGGGGATTCGCAATCCCCAGCCGAGGCACACTTCATCACTCTGTCGAAGGACGAGGTGCTGCGCTTGCTCGACGACTTCCTTATCATCCGCCTGAACCTGCTTAACCTCATGGCTACGCTGGCACAGCGGCGCACGCGCCAGGCATGGCACCGGTGCCCCTCGTCGCTGACTCAGCGTATCGCCCGTTTCATTACCGACCATTGCACCTATCCCGCCGGTCACAAGACCATCCTCATCCTCATGGAGCGCCTTGCACAGGAAATCAACGACAGCCGCCTGAACGTCTCGCGGGCACTCAATGCCATGCAGGTCGACGGACTGCTCACCCTCCACCGTGGCCGCATCGAGGTGCCATCGCTCGAAAGGCTCTTCATGTAAGTCCCTACAGATGTTGCCAACCAACCTTTCCCTATTGTTTCAAAATATTTACTGCCACATACAATTTCCGGCTTTTTTTGTTTTTTTTAACATCTTGGGTAGTTTCTGTTTCATCGAATTTGAGTAATTTTGCACGATATTCTGTAAAAGTGCATAATTATGACTACAATTACTGTGTGAAGGCAAAAAGGACAAAAGCTGCAAGGGGTATTAAAACATTAGATATTTATTTTATTAATCAACTTTTATTATTAACAATTAATTTTAGCTTTATGAAAAAAATTACATTCTTGACGATTGCTCTTCTGGCAGCCGTGGTGACCTTCGCCGCGCTGTTGGGCAGAGAGTCTGAGTCTCCGTTTAAGACATTGAGCAAAGCGGAGATGGTCAAAGCACAGAAGCTTATTCCCGCCACCAAGGCACTCGACCGCAAGGCCATGCCCAAGCGCAATGGTGTGAGAAAAGCTGAAGCAGAGCTGGTCACCCCGCCGGAAACGGCTACAGAGGAGACCTATTACACCGCAGGCGGTAAGTTCTATGCTGGAACTCAAGACGGATGGTCGGATGCCACCAGCTACATGGCAACCGTCAATGTTGCTATCGATGGAACAGACATGTACATACAGGGTCTGGCGTATTGGTTCAATGATGCATGGGTCAAGGGTACCATCGACGGTGCTACCGTTACGTTCCCCAGTGGCCAGTATCTTGGCTCCGACGATTACGGCGATGAATTCTTAGTCGGCAGTGATGATGGTGAGACCGTGACTGAGAATATCATTTTCAACTATGACAGCGAAAACGGTGTTCTCACGGCTGAAACTGATTATATCCTTGAGAGTGGTGCAGCTGATGAAGTTTCGCCTTACTGTTACTGGATTAGCCCGGTATTTAGCACAACGGAGCCCGAGGTAGTAGCTCCCGAAGTTGTCGAGGCACCCGAGGGCTTGGAGACCGAGGAATATGTCATCTCGGCCCGCAACTATAAAGATGATGCCGATGTAAGTGGCTCGGTGCTCGTTGGTTTCGACGGCAGCGATGTCTATATTCAGGGGCTTTGCACCTATATTCCCGAGGCTTGGGCGAAGGGCACACTCGACGGAGCTACCGTCACATTTGCCACAGGCCAGTATTTCGGTACTTACGCTAGCACCTACGATATGTACCTGAATGTACTTATGGGTGAGGACGTGGTGTTCGACTACGATGCCGAGGCAGGCACGCTTACCGCCCAGAATGAATTCTTCCTGGTGGACAATGATGAATACTATTTTGACTCTTATCGTGGTGCCGTGCTGAAGAAGGTCGTGGAGAAGGCTGCCATGCCTGCCAACCCCGCTATTACTGCTCTGACGAACGGTAGCTACGGCTGGTACATCACCTTCAATGTGCCCAACGTGGACACTGAGGGCGATGGCCTCGCATCTTCGAAGCTGTCGTACATGATTTATACCGACATCGAGGGTGAGATTGCCCCGCTAACTTTCACTCCGGAGACGCACACCTATCTCACTGAGGACATGACCGAGATTCCCTTCGGCTTCACTGAGAACTGGGATTTCTACGATAACAGTATCTACCTGAACGAACTCTACTCTGAGGACTGGAACAAGATTGGTATCCAGAGCATCTACCGTGGTGGTGGTGAGGAGAACGTGACGGAGATACAGTGGTTCCACATCAAGGACTATGCTGCTCCTGCTGGTGGCGAAGCTACTTTCAATTTTACTGAGATGGATCTGCCTATGTCATGGAGTGCATCTGTTACAGGTGGGGAAGCCAGCACAGCCGGTGACATCACTGAGACGGTTGAAATGACGGAAGGCGATGTTACGTTGGCCATTTCACCTGCCGATGTAGGTGCTTCGAATCCCAATCGTTTCTGGAAAAACAATAACAAGCCGCAGTTGCGCTGCTACAGTGGTTCGCTGACCTTCAACGTTCCCGAGGGCTGTACAATAACGCAGATTGTGTTCGACCATGCAAGATGGAATACCAACAACTCTTTCGACTCTGGCGAATACGACAGTGCTAGCAAGACCTGGACTGGCGAAGCTCAGACCGTGGTGCTCTCTATCGGTGGTAACACCCAGATCAACAGCATTGTCGTGACTGTAGAGAAGGAGGGTGGCGTTGAGCCAGTCAATCTCGATACCTTTGTCTACGACTTCGAGGACGGCACCATGCAGGGCTGGACAACCATCGATGCCGATGGCGACGGCTACACTTGGTTGCTTGGCGCTTCACCGTCAATCAACACTGTCAACGAGAGCAGCTACTCTGTATATTCACAGAGCTACGCAAGCAGTGCCCTGACTCCTGACAACTTCCTTGTTTCTCCGCAGATGAAGCTCGACGGCAGCATCTCGTTCTACGCTTGCGCACAGGATGGTGAATGGCCCTCAGAGCATTTTGCCGTAGCCGTGTCAACTGCAGGCAACACCGATGCTGCAGACTTCGCGAATGTTGAGGAGTGGACTATGACCGCTTCGCGCATGGGCAATCCGATGAACGCTTCTGGCAAGTTCCGTGGCCCGCGCAAGACTCCTGGAGCATGGTATAAGTACACTGTTGACCTGAGCAGCTATGAGGGTGCTGAAGGCTATGTCGCCATCCGCCACTTCGACTGCACAGACTTCTTCTATCTCGTTGTCGATGACATTGAGATTGTAACCTCAGAGATTATCCTAGCCGACTACGCCATCACTCCCGCCGAGGGTGTGGTTAAGAGTCTGAGTGACTTTGAAATCACCTTCAACAACTATGACATTACAGTTGCTGATGATGCTACTGCCACCCTGACCAACACGACCACTGAGAATACTTACAATACCAGTATCGAAGTGGTAGAGAACGCGGTTCTCATTTCGTTTGATGATGAGATTACCGAGCCCGGTGACTACACGCTGACCGTGGTAGGCGTGAAGACTGCTAACGGCGAACCCATTGAACTTTCCTTCAACTACACCATTGAGGCTAAACCCGATGTGGTCGTTCTGCCCGAAGGTCTGGAGGCCGAGACATGGTACTTCTCCGCTACGGCATCTGAGTCTTCAGTCAGGAACCAGGAGGTTGCTGTTGCCATTGATGGCAGCGACATCTATATCCAGGGTCTCAATATTGACTATCTGCCCGAGGCTTGGGTGAAGGGAACCATCGAGGGTAACACCGCTACCTTCCCCACTGGCCAGTACTTTGGTGCTTTCGAGTACGAAGGAGACGATTACGACATGTTCTTCGTGGGCTATGATTCTGAAGCCGAGGAAATCGCCGACGTGGTGTTCGATTTCGACGCTGAGGCTGGCACGCTGACCACCGACACTTGGATTGTAATTAGTTCACAAGCAGACGCTGTTCGCTTCTACGAATATTACAAAGGTGCAACCATCACTCGCGAGATTCCCGAGACTCCCGACCTCGTGACGCTTCCCGAAGGTGTTGAGACTGAGGCTTGGACTATCGACGGCACATTTAATGACAGTTACGGCAGCGAGAACATCGTGCGTGCTACCGAGGTGGCCATCGACGGCAACGACATCTATGTGAAGGGTATCCCCTTCTACTTCGAGGACGCTTGGATGAAGGGTACCATCAATGCTGAGACAGGCATCGCCACCTTCCCCACCGGACAGTTCGTGGGTGAGGATGAGTATGGATGGGAGTTCATGGTCGGCTCGGACGACTTCGATACTCTCTGCGACATCGAGTTCGCATACGATGCTGATGCCAAGACGCTGACACAGCTGACTCCGTACATCATTGAGAACGGCGAAACTCCCGACGAGATTGTCGCATACGGCTACTGGAGTGATATGTTTATCTATGCCGGTGAGCCCATCATCGTTGATCCTATTGAGGCTCCTGAGGGCCTGGAGACAGAGAGCTATATCTTTGCTGCCTATGAGGAAGTCAACAAGGCTCGCAGAGCTGAAGGCGATGAGCAAGGTGACGAAGTGACCTTCGACTTCAACACAATGGAAGTCGCTACGTCATCGAACAACAGCCACGATGGTGACATCATCGAGGCACTCACGCTGACCGAGGGTGACGTGACCCTGACTATTTCTCCTGCAGACGAGCATTATACCAATGCAGCCAATCGCTTCTGGGGGACCAATGCTGGACCGCAGCTGCGTGTTTATAGCGGCACACTGACTGTTGAGGCTCCCGAAGGCAGCAACCTGACTCAGATTGTGTTCAACCACAATGGAAAGTGGGGTGACACCAACAGTGCCGATTCTGGCGAACTGACCAATGATGCAGAAGCCAATGCCGCTACTTGGACTGGTGAAGCCCAGAAGGTTGTGTTCACTATTGGTCAATATAACGAAAGCACTGAGAATTACACTTCTGGTAACAGCCAGATCAACAGCATCGCAGTGACCGTGAAGAGCGAGAGCGGCTTAGAGCCTGAGACTCCCGAGAGGAACTACAGCTACCAGATGCAGGTTGGCTTCGACGGCAACGACGTATACTTCAAGGGCGTTTCCGACGACACCTCCAACCTGTGGCTGAAGGGCACCCTGAGCGAGGACGGAAAGACCGTCACCATCCCTGCCAACCAGTACATGGGTCAGGCCACTGTTCTGTGGTACACGTTCGACTACTACTTCACCGCTGTTGCTGAGGATGGCGTGACGATGGAGGACATTGTGCTGAACTACGATGCTGAGAACAGCAAGTTCACCACCGACCAAATCTTGGTGCTCCATGACGGCAAGCGTTCGCTGGGCGAGCCTTACCAGACATTCTCCGACGTAGAGATTACGAAGATGGAAGAGTTTGCAGCTACGCCTGCTGATCCTTCAATCGACGATTTTAAGCTTACAGACACCTCTTATCCTAAGGCATACTTCGTCATCCCCACTGAGGATGTGGACGGTAATCCTCTGATGACCTCGAAGCTCTTCTACACCGTATGGTACATGGAAGAGGGCAGCGAAGAGGAGAAGCAGTTCATCGTGGTTGCCGGAAATGATGCTTACTCAAAAGTTCCTGAGGACATGATCGAGATTCCTTACGAGTATGAAGACAGCTGGGACATCTACAAGGGTGGTTCAACATTCTACTTCAATCCCGTTGAAGTGGTCGCTACTTGGACGAAGTTCGGTATCCAGAGCATCTACTACGGTGGCGGCGAGCGTAACGCCTCGACTATTGTGTGGAGCGATGACACTGTCACCACTGGCATCAACGAAGTGGCTGTCAAGACTGCTGACAGCAATGCCCTCTACGACCTCCAGGGCCGCCGCGTGGCCAAGACCGTTAAGGGTCTCTACATCAAGGACGGCAAGAAGGTCGTAGTGAAGTAAGACTCTTTGAAATGAACATGCTTCCTGCATGTTCACCTATAAATGAACAAGGCCTGTCGCTATCGCGGCAGGCCTTGTTTAATTGGTGGATGGGACAGGTTCCTTGTCTGCCCGCTCTTTCTGTTACTCCACCCGGAGCGTGATGCTGTTTGAGAGCTTTCGCTGGCGGTCGGTGACCTTTAGCGTGACGGCACCGGGGCTGTTGCCTGCCTGTACGATTACGACCAACTGACCGTTGAAGAGCTTCATCGTCGGCTCGGTGAACGGTTCGAGGCTGGTGGCGTCGCCGTTGCAGACGGCACGGAAGGTTCCAGCCCCCGAGACCTCAAAGGTGAGCTGGTCGGAGGCGTTGGGGATGAGCGTGCCGTTCTTGTCAACCAGCGAGACGGTGACAAAGGCGAGGTCTTGGCCGTCGGCATAGAGATTTGAGGTTTGCTGAGTCCATGCGTCGAGCTGCAGACTGGCGGGCTTTCCGGCGGTGCACACGGTCTTGGTGCCGGCGGCATTGCCCTGCTCGTCGTAGACAACGACCTTCAGTTCGCCTGGCTCATACTTCACGTCGTTCCAGCGCAGACGGTAGCGGTCGAGACGGTCTTTGCCGTCCCATTTGCCTTTCTCCTCCTTCACCTTCTTGAGGCGTCCCTGGCTCTTGCCGTTGACGAAGAGCTCGGCCTCGTTGTAGTCGGTGTAGCAATAGACAGGCGTCACCTCACCCTTGCGTTCTGGCCATGTCCAATGGGGTAGGAGATGGATGGTGTGTTTGTCCTTGTTCCAGTGGGAGCGGTAGAGGAAGTAGCGGTCCTTAGGCAGTCCAGCGAGGTCGCAGATGCCGAAGTACGAGCTGCGCGACGGCCAGTACTCATCGAAGGGCGTCGGCTCGCCTAAGTAGTCGTAGCCCGTCCACACGAACTCACCGATGACCCAGTCGTAATCCTCCTGCCAGCGCCAGTCGTCGTCGGGCAGGTTGGACCAGGCGCAGTACTCCACGTCGTAGCCCGAGCACTGGCCGTCGGCCTCTGCAATGGCCTTGGGGTCGTAGCCCTCAGCCCAGGAGGAGTAGCGTGCGTTGTTGTCGGGCTTGACGGGGAACTTATACACGCCGCGTGAGGATACTGTCGAGGTCGTCTCGCTGCCCAGCAGGAAACCGTGCCACAACTTATTATAGGTGTCTTGATAGCGGTGCAGACGGTAGTTCAGGCCTGGCACGTCCATCGTGGGCAGGAACCCCGTGCTGACGGCATTGTCAGGTCGGTCGCAGCCCTGAGTGACTGGGCGCGTGGGGTCTAACTGGTGGCAGAGGTCCTGCAGGTGGGCTGCCATCTCGCGTCCGCCTACAATGCCCTGCTCAGGAATCTCGTTGCCTATCGACCACATCACGATGCTGGGGTGGCGGCGGTTGGCCAGCACGAGGTTGGTGATGTCCTTGTCGGCCCACTCCTTGAAGAAGCGGGCATAGCCGTTCTTGCACTTCGGGTAGACCCACATGTCGAAGCTCTCGGCCATGACCATCATACCGAGGGAGTCGCAGATGTCCATCTGCCACTGTGAGGGCATGTTGTGCGAGGTGCGGATGGCATCGCAGCCCATCTCTTTCATCGTCTTGATTTGGCGGACGAGTGCGGCCTTATTCACGGCAGCACCGAGGGGGCCAAGGTCGTGGTGCAGGCAGACTCCCTTTATCTTTCGTGTCACGCCGTTGAGCTGGAAGCCGCCTTCCTTTGACACATTGACGGTGCGAAGCCCAACTTTCAAGGTCTTCTGGTCGATGGCCTTGCCGAAATCGTCGAAGACATTGGGGGCACTCTTGCCGTCGCAAAGCGTGATGCGCAACTCATAGAGATTGGGCGTTTCGGGTGTCCACAGCATAGCATTAGAGATGTAGAATGTGCCGATGGCCTTTCCCGTACTCCTTTGCACTGGGGCAGGAGAATTCCATTGTTTGTCTTTGTGGTCAGGACGTATAAGTTCCATGACGACGGGCAACCCTTTGCCAGCATCCAAGACGGGCACCTCCACGACGAGCTTGGTCATGTCTTTGCCTCTGTCTTTACCATATTTATCGTGCAATGTCGTAGTGACGGTGATGCCCCAGTCGTCGATGCGTGCCTGTTGCGGGGTGAGGATGAGCGTCACGGGTCGGTAGATACCGGCACCTGGATACCAGCGCGAACTCTCCTCCAAGTTCTGAAGATCGACCTCCAAGAGATTCTCGCCGGGCTTCACGAAGGAGGTGATGTCCACGCGGAAGGTGTTGTAGCCGTATGCCCAGTAACCTGCTTTTTTCCCGTTGATGCTGACTGTCGGCTCAGCCATCGCTCCGTCGAAGAGCAGCTCGGCATGACCACTAAACCTTTCAGGAATGGTGAACGTCCGCTTGTAGTGTCCCTCGCCAATCCAGGGTAGGGCACCAGATCGTCCGCTCTTCTCTGTGGCCTCCGTCTCGCCGTTCTGCTCGATGGCCACCTTCTGCAGGTCCCACTTCTTGTCGAATGGCCCGCTGATGGCCCAGTCGTGAGGAATACTGACCGTCTCCCATTTGCTTTTGTCACGGGAGAACTGCCAGTCGTCCTGCAGGTTGATCTCTTGTCGCTGTGCGTGTGTCGTTGCCGTGGCAAAGAGCACGGCTGTGGTCAATAGTAGTTTTCTCATAGTTTTGTTGGTTTTAAGTTAATTCATAGCTTTATCGGTCTTTACGTTAAAGGGCGCACCCGTCAAAGGTGCGCCCTTTTCACTTATCGCTGATTGTTAGTCAATCCTTACTCCTTGTTCTCCATCTGAGCCTTGAGGCTGGCGAGTACGTCGAGATCGCCAAGCGTGGTGCTTGCGGCCACGTTTTCAATCTTCGGCGTCTCTTCCTTCTTGGCGGCGCGTGGAGCAGCAGCCTTGCGGGTGGCGGCGCGCTTCTCGTCGCGTGCGGGATCCTCGTAAGTACGGCTGTGTGAGAGGATGATGCGCTTCGAGTCCTTGTTGAACTCAATCACCTTGAAGGGCAGCTCCTCGCCCTGCTGGGCCTGTGAGCCATCTTCCTTGACGAGGTGTTTCGGCGTAGCGAATCCCTCAACATTCTCGGCCAGCTGGATGACGGCACCCTTCTCGAGTACTTCGAGCACCTTACCAGTGTGGATGCTACCGTTGGTGAACTGTGCCTCAAACTCATCCCAAGGATTGTCCTCCAGCTGCTTGTGGCCAAGGCTGAGACGACGATTCTCCTTGTCGATGTCGAGCACGATGACGTCGATGGGCTCGCCCACCTTCGTGAACTCTGAGGGGTGCTTTACCTTCTTGGTCCAAGAGAGGTCGCTGATGTGAATCAGACCGTCGACACCCTCCTCCAGCTCGACGAACACGCCGAAGTTGGTGAAGTTGCGCACCTTTGCAGTGTGCTTTGAGCCAACGGGATACTTCACTTCGATAGCCTCCCACGGGTCTTCCTTCAGCTGCTTGATGCCGAGAGACATCTTGCGCTCGTCGCGGTCGAGGGTCAGGATGACGGCCTCCACCTCGTCGCCCACCTTCAGGAACTCCTGAGCTGAACGCAGGTGCTGGCTCCAAGACATCTCGCTGACGTGGATGAGACCCTCTACACCAGGCTGAACCTCTACGAATGCACCGTAGTCGGCGATGACGACAACCTTTCCCTTCACGTGGTCGCCCACCTTGAGGTCGGCATCCAGAGCATCCCAAGGATGCGGGGTCAGCTGCTTCAGGCCGAGGGCGATGCGCTTCTTCTCCTCGTCGAAGTCGAGGATGACAACATTGATCTTCTGATCGAGTTCGACCACTTTCTTCGGGTCGTCGACACGGCCCCAAGAGAGGTCGGTGATATGTATGAGTCCGTCCACACCACCCAAGTCTACGAACACGCCGTAGCTGGTGATGTTCTTCACTGTGCCTTCGAGTATCTGACCCTTCTCGAGCTTGGAGATGATCTCCTGCTTCTGGGCCTCGAGCTCGGCCTCGATGAGTGCCTTGTGGCTGACGACGACATTGCGGAACTCCTGGTTGATCTTGACCACCTTGAACTCCATGGTCTTGCCCACGAACTGGTCGTAGTCGCGGATGGGGTGTACGTCGATCTGGCTGCCGGGCAGGAAGGCCTCGATGCCGAATACGTCGACAATCATGCCACCCTTCGTGCGGCACTTGATGAATCCCTGGATAATCTGCTGCTCGTCGAGTGCAGCGTTGACGCGGTCCCAAGCCTGGCTCAGGCGTGCCTTCTTGTGTGAAAGCAGCAGCTGACCCTTCTTGTCCTCGGCGCTCTCCACGTAGACTTCCACCACGTCGCCGGGCTTCAGCTCGGGATTGTAGCGGAACTCAGTGGCAGGAATGATACCGTCGCTCTTGTAGCCGATGTTGACGACTACCTCTTTCTTGTCAACGGAGACAACCTTACCCTCTACCACCTGATGGTCGGCCACCTTGCTGAGGGTTTCGTCGTAAGCCTTGTCAAGTTCCTCACGGCTGACGTTGGCTACAGTTCCATTTTCAAACTCGTCCCAGTTGAAGTCCTGCAACGGCTGAACGTTCTTTGTTAATTCTGACATTGTTAAAAGTGTTGATAAAAAAGTTAATAAAGTTAGACATTATGTTAATTGTCTACAAATCGGGCGCAAAGGTACTCATAATTACTGAGACAAAGCATATTAACCATCTTCCTAACCCTCTGATTTATGA
>ERZ809472.213-NODE-213-length-15329-cov-7.901336_pt1 | contig 15329 bp, 16 predicted proteins | sample MGYA00521274_ERZ809472 | MGnify/ENA primary metagenome ERZ809472 (study PRJEB31581, sample SAMEA3312791) | metagenome | study: EMG produced TPA metagenomics assembly of the PRJEB8939 data set (Metagenomic analyses of Rumen microbiomes reveals... | reverse complement strand
AGGACGAGCACGACGACGTGCTGCGCGACGGTGCCTGGCAGCAGTTCTTCAAGACGCAGCCTGAGGTGCTGACGATGGAAGAGAAGAAAGCCTGGATCGCCCAGAACACGAAGGTGGCACTGGGTAGCGACGCCTTCTTCCCCTTCGGTGACAATATCGAGCGTGCCCATAAGAGCGGTGTGGAGTTCATTGCCCAGGCTGGCGGCTCCGTGCGCGACGATCATGTCATCATGACCTGCGACAAGTACGGTATCACCATGGCCTTCACTGGCGTACGCCTGTTCCACCATTAAACATTAAACATTAAATATTTAGTGGACGACTGGCAGCATATATTGGAAAACGGCATCAACTTCGGACGTGGAGGAGACAAGCCGAAAGACGATGGCAAGGTAAAGACCAAGGCCAAGAAAAAGAAGTATATCACTGGGGCTCACGGTAGCGGTTCTGCACGTCAGAAGGCCAAGTACCGTGAGCAACGGGCGAACCGCCATAAGAAAGGGTGATCACAAGAAACTAACACTCATGATGGATATGAAACAGTTCAGACTACTCCTGACCTCTGTCTTGCTCTTCTGCCTGACCTCGGCACAGGCCCAGAAATACGTGGGCGGCGATATCTCGCTGTTACCCACCTATGAGGAACATGGTGCGAACTATATGGACAAGGATGGACAGCCCATCAGCGACATGCTCACCTTCCTGAAGGAACAAGGTATGAACACCATGCGTGTGCGACTGTTCGTGGATCCAAGTCTGGCTTCTGACGAAGCCAAGGGTCAGGGCGTGCGTCAGGATCTGGACTATGTGAAGGCCCTTGGCAAGCGCATCAAGGACGCTGGTTTGAAGTTCATGCTCGACATCCACTACTCAGATACGTGGGCTGATCCTGGGCAGCAGATTATGCCCAATTTGTGGAATATCTACAGTTGGAATCCTGATCAGTCTGTTTATATATACACCAAAGACGTATTGGAGCAGTTAGTGGCAACAGGGGCTACTCCTGATTTTATCCAGACAGGTAATGAAATCAGTTTCGGCATGCTCTGGGGCAGTATTCTCGAAGGAAAGTACGAAGAATGGGAAGAATACGGTGGACGCCTCGAAGCCACCGCAGACTGGAAAGACTATACCGATAAGCACTGGGATAATTTCACGAATATGCTGAAGGCTGCCAGCAAAGCCTGTCGCGAGGTGTGCCCAGAGGCCAAGATCATCCTTCACACGGAGCAATGCGCCAATAACCCCACGCTTGATGTGGCCTTCTTCAATCACATCAAGGAGCATGAAGTGGAATTCGATATCATTGGAACGTCGTATTATCCTTATTATAAGGGGCCCGTCTCGAACCTTGACAAAGGCCTGAAGGAGTTGGAATCCAACTTCCCCGACAAGCAGATCATGGTGGTGGAGACTGGCTGTGGCTATCACTATGAGGTAGGTGATAAGGATAAGCAGTACTATCCCCTCACCTACGAAGGACAGCGGCAATTTACGGAGGAACTCATCACCATGCTTAACAAGCATCCAAACGTAAACGGGCTGTTCTGGTGGTTCCCTGAGGCAAATGAATATGGGCTTGACTGGGCTACCCAGCGCGTGACTGACGGCTGGTACAACGCCTCGCTCTTCGACAACGAGACAGGCCGTGCCCTCCCTGCCCTCTACGAGTTGAAGATCTTCAACGGCGGCAGTACCGGGTTTAAGACGATCAAAGCAGGAAGACAAAACGAAGATGCCTGGTACACCCTTGACGGTAAAAAACTCAACGGCATACCAGACATCAACGGATTGTATATTAATAACGGTCAGAAGCTTATCGTGAGATAGCCTACTGTTGATTGGTCTGTTGATTGTTCATCATTCCCATAATATTTCGTATCCACTTAAACAGGTTATCCATCAGAGCGATCTTATCAGCATTGGGCTGCATGATAAGTGTGGCTCCATTGTTAAACTGCATGACCGTAGGCTCCTTCTCGTCATAGACAGGCCAGTATGGCAGTCCCTCACCATTGGGATTACCAGTCTTGGCGAAGTTCACCCAGTATTGCTGCATGATCTCTGACAGTTTCACCTCTTCAGGATATTGGTCTGCGTCCTCCTTCTTGAAACCACCATTAATATACATCAGATCATCCGCATGGGCAGCACCACGACGATTACCTTTGGCATAGACAGTGCGCTCTGACTTCTGTGCGCAATAGGCTGAATAGACGGGGCTCTTGCCTGTTTTCTTCTGCAGCGTTGTCCAAGCGTAGGCAGGCCATCCAAAAACATAATCACGAATCATATCACGAAGGCTGAAATTTGCCTCCTCATCCGTCGTGGCAGGATAACAGACCTTGGCGCTGTCAGCAAACTGACCAGGAATACCCTGCATCTGCTGGTTGTATTCTGCCATCGTAAAGTCTCCACTGGCAGCACCCTCATCACTGTTATGCATGATCAGCACGGGCACGTCGATATACTCCCCACGCTCATAGAGATGATAGACATCATCTGTCAGCACATAACCGTCGATGATGGGCAGGTTCCCCTGGAAATTCACCCCCGTACCAGTGAGCGAACGGGTATCCATCTGTCGGAGTTCCTCGATAGAACTTTTCTGCAGTTGCTGTTGGAAGGCTAATCCGATCTGCTCAGCCTGTTTCTGTCTGACAGCATACGATGGTGACATGAAAGCACCACTCTCACTGATGCAGGCACGGAAGAGACCTTTGGCAAGAGGCGAAGCACAGAGCACGTTACAACTCATGGCACCAGCCGACTCCCCGAAGATAGTCACCTTCGAGGGGTCACCACCAAAATTCTTGATATTACGCTGGATCCACTTCAGGGCGAAGATCTGATCCAACAGACCGTAGTTACCTGTATGTCCCTCAGCCGACTCTTTGGCCAGGTCAGGGTGTGCCAGGAAGCCCAGGGCACCTGCACGATACTCGATGCTCACTGTGACCACTCCCCTACGAGCCAGACACTCAAACATTGTACCACCATAGTGCTCCGTCTGGAAACTGCCGCCATGGATATAGACCATCACGGGCAGGGCGTCATCGACCGATTTGGCAGGGGTGGCAATGCCGAGATACAGACAGTCTTCGCTCATCATGTCATACGACACATCCCCACGTTCAGGCTGAGGGGGCCACTTGGCATAGTCGTCGGCCTTCAGCACACCCTCCCATGGCTGTGCAGGCTGGGGTTCTTTCCATCGCAGGTCTCCCACAGGAGGCGCTGCAAAGGGGATCGCTTTGTAGATAGCGAGGTCCGTACCATCCAGCACACCCTCGATGTCACCCGTCTCAACATGGGTTTTCAACAACGGCTGCGCTTGGGCTGCCGACAGGCTCAATAGTCCACAGACTATCACATACAGTTGCTTTTTCATTTCAGTTAGTATTTGGCTAATCTTAGAAATTCAGTTCCTTGCCACGATAGAACTCGATGAGCGCGTGCTGATAGAGGTTCTCGTAACGCGCCTGCACGAGGTCGGACTCTGACTTCAGGTAGTTGTTCTTCGACTCATTGAACTCCGTAATCGTGGCCTTGCCGTTCTCATACTTCGCCTGCATCAACTGGAAGGCATCCTTCGAACTCTGCACGGCGTCGGCTGAGGATTTCTCCTTCTCCTGCGCGTTCAGGGCATTGTAATACACCTGCTGGATCTCTTTATATAATGTCTTTTTTGTGTTGTCGAACTGCAGTTGCTGGTTCTCCAGGTCTATACGTGCACTGCGGATATTGTTGCGCGTCTGGAATCGGTTGAAGATGGGGATGTTCAGGTTCAGACTGACATACTGACTGAAATTGTTCTTCAACTGGGTTCCAAAAGGATCAGACGTGAAGCCCGAGGTGGTGTAATAGTTCGTACCAAGGCCACCACCCAGAGAGAGCGTGGGATAGTTGGCCGCCTGGGCGATCTTAATGCTATGCTCGGAGCCTTTCAGTTTCAACTGCTGTGAGAGAATCTCAGGCTTGACGCCCAGTGCCTCGGCGTAGATCTGATCAGGACCTAAGATACCTATTTGGCTTAGGGCATCCAATTCTTCCTGTGTAGGACGCTGGATGGTGAAGCCCTCAGGCGTTGGCAGTTCGAGCAACTGTGTCAGTGTCAGGATTGACAAGCGATAGTTGTTCTCTGCCTGGGTGGCAGTCAGGCGACTGTTAGCCAGCGTAGCCTTCTGCTGCGAGAGTTCAGCCTCCGCAGCCTTACCATTATCGACAAAGGCCTCCAGACGACGTACCTGAGCGGAGTCGATCTCTATCTGACGACGTGCCACATCGGCAATCTCCATATTATAGAGAATCTGCACGTATGCCTCTGCCACCTGAATACGGATATCGTTCTTGGCCTTCTCAAGGTCGGCAGTGGCAGCCTCGAGGTTCAGTTGATTCAACTTAATCTCGTTGGGGATCCTGAAACCAGTGAACAGGGGGACACTCGTGCTGAGACCAAACGATGTACTACTCGTATTCGTATTCGAGTAGGTGTTCTCCGCTGTCAGACCACGTCCGAAGGAGAAGTTCTGACCTACGCTGCCACTGAGATCTGGCAAACGGGAGTTCTTCGCCGTCGAGAGTTGCAGTTCCTGCTGGCGGCACTGGTTCGCCTGTTGCTTGATACTGATGTTATGCTCTACGGCATAGTCACAGCACTCACGCAGGCTCCACTGCTTTGTCTGGGCATTGGCAGGAAGAATCCCCATGAAGCCCAGAAGTCCTATTAATAATAATGTCTTCATAACCTTACTTCTTATCATCGTCGTCTGTAATAATCTCCGGACCACGCACCTTGTCCTTGGCAGTCAGTCCCTTCTTGATCTCGATATTCACACCGTCAGAGAGACCCGTGGTAACCTGTGTACGCTCGTACGTCTTATTCTTGCCCTCGCCCTTGATAACATAGACGAAGGTGGAGTCGCCACTGAACTCGATAGCACTCTCAGGCACACTGAGCACCTTCGAGGCGGCAGCCAGCACGATCTCAGCATTGGCACTGTAACCGCTACGGATCTTGCCACCCTCAGCGAGTTTTACAGCCGCCTTGATCTCAAACTGATTGGCGCCATTGCTCTCCACAGCCTTCGGAGAGATATACTCCAGATTGGCATCAAACTTCAGGTCTTGCAGAGCACCGATGGTGATCTTCATGTTCATGCCATTCACTAACTGTCCTACCTCCGTCTCGTCGATATTACCACGGAAGATCAGGTCGTTCATGTTCGCCACTGAAGCCACCGTCGTACCGTCGTTGAAGTTATTGGAGAGGATGACCATGTTACCCACCTTCACAGGGATGTCGAGGATCACGCCAGAGATGGTGCTTCGGATCAGCGTAGAGGAAGCCTTAGCGTTCGACTGCGACACACCGTCGCGAACTACCTGCAGGGCATCGACAGCAGCCGTCTTTTCCTCCTTAGCCTGACGCAGGGACTGACGGCTCTTGTCGAACTCATCATCAGAGACAAGTTTCTGGTTGTAGAGGTTCTCCTCGCGATTGAAATCGATCTGAGCCTGCTGGAGGTTGATCTCTGCCAGACGGACGCGGGCCTCAGCAGACGACAGCTGACTCATATCTGGGATGACTTTCACCTTGGCGATCACATCACCAGCATTCACATAGTCGCCTGCCTCCTTGTAGAGGTCGGTGATGATACCTGAGATCTGAGGCTTGATATTCACCTCGTTGCGAGGCTCGATCTTACCTGTGATGATCGTTGTCTTCTGGATGTCCTCCGTCTTCGGTGTGAACTCGTTATAGACAATCTCCTTGGGTTGGCTCTTCTGCCACAGGAACACGAATGTTCCGATGAAAATCAGCGCGATAATCGCTGCGATAATCAGTTTGCTGTACTTTTTCATAATTATATTGTTTTTACCTTTTTACTTTCTTACCTTTGATGTTTCACATCGAGCTCGCTTTCGTTCGGCAAAGCTTAAGCAAGCTTAGCTTTGCTCTCACTTAATCGCGACCTTTACTCGTCTCGCATAGCATCGACGGGTTTGATGCTCATGGCCCTGGCGGCTGGGGCGAGACCTGCCAGCACACCCATCGCACTTACCACGAGGGCTGCGAAGATGGCCGTCCAGAAGCTAACCTGATAGTGGGTGGTGATGATGCCATCCTCCATGCTACCCGTCTCTAACATCTGTAGGATCAGTACGCCGAATAGGATACCACTCATGCCCGCCACTAATGTCAGTACAATACTCTCAGATATGATCTGTCCTAAGATCATCTTGGGCGTCGCTCCGATAGCTCTGCGGATACCTATCTCGGTGGTTCGCTCACGCACGGTGACCATCATGATGTTCGACACACCGATAGCACCTGCCAGCAGCGTTCCAAGACCAACAAGCCAGATGAGGAAGTTGACGCCCTTCATGAGATTGTCGAACATCTGGAATATCAGTTCTGTATTCATCACCATCGCTCCCTGCTCGTCGGTAGGATCCACATAATGGGCCCTGGCCACCGTCTCACGGATACGATCGGTAATCCTGCTCATCACGATATTGCCACGACCTGTGGCTGCTATCATATCCACTTGATTACCACGATTAAACATGGCCTGCATCAGCGTGAGGGGCAGGGTGATCTTTTCCTCAGCACGTCCGTTGATACTGATGCCACCAGCAGCGTAATCCACGCCTACTACCTCGAAATAGGTGGAATCCACACGGATCTTCTTGCCACAGGGGTCGCCTCCCCCCTTGAAGAGGTCTTTATATACCTTCTTACCAATGACGCACACTTTACGCTGCTCACGGATATCCATCTCGTTGAGGTAGCGTCCGTAGTACATCTTGGGTTGGATGACATTAGCCAGTTCGGGGATGGTGCCCTGGATGCGAGGCGTCGTCTTCTGGTCGCCATAGTAGGCGGTGTTTCCACCTCGCCAGGGCGAGAAGATGACTGGCACCACGTTCTCGAGTTCTGGCACGCGCTGCTTCAGTCGCTCAACATCCTTATAGTCCATCTCCCACCAGCGACCCTTACGGAATCCCTTATACGGTTTCGTGGTCTGCTGGGCCCAGATCATAACAGTGTTCTGAGCGAAACCCTCAAAGTTCTTGTCGAGCATCTCCTTCATGGCCATGCCACCACCCATGAGGCCCACGAGCATGAACACGCCCCAGAACACGCCAAATCCAGTGAGGAACGAGCGCGCCTTATTGCGCGTCAGCGTGTCGAGGATCTCTCTATATGTATCTATATCTAATCTCATATTCTTAATCTGCTCTTAAGGCCTCTATGGGGCGAATTCTACTTGCTTTGAAGGCTGGGATCAATCCTGCGATGGTACCAGCGATGACCATCACCATCGTGGCCTCAAAACACACATCCAGTCCGACGGTAGGATTAATGAAGAAGGTAATCTTCTCCACACCCAGGTCTGTGACCTGATGTCCCAGTGTGGCGTCCATATACTCATTGGCTAAAATACCAAACAGCATACCCAGATAACCGAAGAACGTGGTGATGATCACACTCTCGATGATGATGAGTCTCAGGATGCTCCAGGGTTTGGCGCCAATGGCCTTACGGATACCAAACTCATGGGTGCGCTCCTTCACGGTGATGAGCATGATATTCGACACGCCCACGATACCAGAGAGGAGCGTGAACAGTCCCACTACCCAGAGGAAGGTACGGATAATACTCATCGCCGACTCCATCGTCAGACTTTCTGTGTAATTATTCCAGATCCAGATACTGCGCTCGTCTTCCGGATGGGCCTGATGGTTGGCATTCAACTTACGACGATAGGTTTTCTCGAAGGCCTCGTTGGCTTTCTCGGTGGAAAGACCGTGGAAGGTGAACTCGATGTTTCCAATGTAAGGCGTATTGGCAGCATAGATGCTCTTAATGGTGGAATAGGATGAGAAGGCATTGCCACCCCCATCATCACGAGCCTTATAGATACCCACCACCTTAAAGGCGATGTTGCCAACCTTGACAAACTTGCCAACGAGTTTCTTATAATCCTTTGGTTCGAGTTCCTTGGCCTGCTTATCCGTGAGCACGAGCACCTTACGCTTCTCCTTCAGGTCGATATCGTTGATGAAACGACCTTCGATCATGGTTTGCTTCACGATCTGCGTATGAACGGGATAGACACCGGCTATCTGTATGCTCATATACTCCTCACCATTGGTGACGGTAGCACTGGTATAGTAGCAGGCACCCACCTCGTCGATGTGATCCTTAAATCCTGACTCGGTATCAGAGATATCACGCCTGTTCAGTTGTATATAGCGTCCTTCGTTCAGACCGTTATAGGCCTTCGACGTCTGACCTCCATACACCTCTATGGAGTTGGTGAGGAAGTCGCCCATCATCTTCATGTTGGCATTGATGAGACCGTTGCCGGCACCCAGCAACACGATGAGCATGAAGATGCCCCACGCCACTGCAAAACCTGTCAGTGTCGTACGGAGCTTATTCCTCCGAGCCGTTGCCCATATTTCAAAAAGAATGTCTCTCATAATCCTTATTTCATCAGTCCGCCACTGCCAAAGGGCGATGCGTCGTGGTTCAGGTTCTCCTCGATCTGTCCGATGATGCCGTCCTTGATGTGTACTATCTTGTTCGTCTCATTCGCCACACCGCTCTCGTGCGTCACCACGACGATGGTCATGCCCTCCTCCTGGTTCAGCTGCTTGAGCAACTGCATCACCTCCACAGAGGTCTTCGAGTCGAGTGCGCCTGTAGGCTCATCGGCGAGGATGATCTGTGGACGGGTGATGAGTGCTCTGGCAATTGCCACACGCTGTTTCTGTCCTCCCGACAGCTCATTGGGATAGTGATCAGCCCAGTCGAGAAGACCCAGACGCTCCAGATACTCCAGAGCCATCTGATGACGCTTCTTCCTGGACACCCCCTGATAGAATAATGGCAACTCAACGTTTTCCACGGCGGTTTTAAAAGAGATGAGATTGAATGACTGGAAAATAAAACCTATCATCCGGTTGCGGTAGTCAGCCGCCTTACGCTCAGAGAGGTTCCAGATGGGTACGCCAGCCAACTCGTAGATGCCTGTATCGTAGTTGTCGAGGATGCCCAGGATGTTCAGGAGGGTACTCTTTCCTGAGCCTGAAGCACCCATGATGGATACGAACTCACCTTTGGCGATGTCGAGGTTGATACCCTTCAACACGTGGAGCGGCTGGGCCCCCTGATAGGTCTTGTTGATGTCTTGCAAGTGTATCATAAAAACAATCTTTTACCTTAGTTTATGCTTGTTCTGAATGTTTGACGAGACAAAAGTACGAAAAGTTGCATTATCGTCCAAATAATTGGGATAATTTGCACATTTTTGTGACGAATAGATGGAAATTGCTTTCATCATGCCAACTTTTTATAGGATTCTGCCACATCTTCGATCGTGATGTCGAGCAGTTGCATCTGACGGAAGAGCTCTGGCAGACGTTCCTTCATAAACTCCTTCTTGCGCGCCTTGAGGATCTGCTTCTTGGCGCCCTTGGTAACGAAATAACCTAAGCCACGCTTGTTGTATATGATCTCCTCGCGCGCCAGTTGCTCGTAAGCCTTCACCGCCGTATTCGTGTTCACCTCGAGGAGCACACTGTACTCTCGGACTGACGGTATTCTGTCGTCATCCTGATACTTGCCAGCAAGTATCTCATCGCAGAGGCGATCCGCCATCTGGATGTAGATGGGTTTATCGTTTGAGAATGTCATAATTAAACCACTTATTAGTTATTAACTGAAAACCTTTGAAGATATGGAACGATGCCCAGTAATTGAATATCGTGAAGAGAGGAAGTACCACCATCAGCACGTAAGCCATCACATTGACAGCATTCATTACGTACTTGTCGCCATCCCAAACCGTCTGAAACACGCTGAGATTGAAATGACTGAGTGTCCACATGTAGAGCGACATGATCGTCATCCAGAGAGCGCCTGAGATGATGAATGCATACTTGCGAAGCAGCGTACCAACCAGCATAAAGAACGAGTGAGTCCATACGGCCATGATCACAGCGATCAAGAAACTTGCCCACTGATACCAATCCCAGTAAATACCACTACTCCACACAGTGATCAGACGAGGGATCATCTGCGAGAAGAGACTGGGCACTGTCGAAGTCCACAGATAATAGGTATGATCCACTCCGTTGAAATTGAACACCTCGCAAGCGGTAAAGCTGGGATCATTTGAGGCCATTGCCCATATCCAGAGACTGGCCATGCGGAGGCAGTCGCCCAGAATGTAACCCACGATGGCACACAGTCCACAGATCACGACCGTATAGGCCATCAGCGCCAGATACTTCTCCAGATTGGTGGCAGGGATCATGAGGAAAGTGCCTCGCTGCTGCTTGGTACCAATGCTGGTAAAGTTCGTAAAGGCTGCAGTGGCAATGATAAGCAATGCAAACGGTATGAGGAATGACCCAAAGTCGGCACACCGCTGGATATAAGGAACGATCGTTTGGAACGAACCAAAGATGAAGGATATCAACTGTAACAGGAATATTGAGAATGCCACGCCTACTGTGAATCCCATCAAACTCACGCGATTCACACTGATGAGCCAGCGCAGCACCTTGCCACATCTATTGAAACTAAAACTATTCATTGTTTTACCTTTTTACTTTTTATAGGTTTACCAATTTACCAATCACCTGCTGACGACAGAAGAGTCTGTACGACATCCAGAAGTTGAACACTATCAGCAGTATCACGATGACCACATTGACTATAAACTTGTTGGTTTCGGTTTGAATCTCCAAGCTCCGATTCCCCATCAGGGAGTTAACGACAACCTGTAGAATCACCAGCAATATGATGATGATCGTGGTGGGAATCCAATTATACTTATGCGAACGGAAGAACGTAGCACCAAGGGCATAGAGCGAATGCATCCAGACGATGACGAGTGTCAGTACAATGACAAATCCGCTGCGAAGTTCTTCAGACATCTTATTCCAGATATTGCTCACCATATCCACGAAAGTAGTCGATACAAAGGTGGCATAGTCGTGGCCCATGAGCACGTTGACCAGATACTGCACCAGGTCGGCAGCGAAGAAGGCCACCAGATTGAGGGGTACCAGGATCATCCACGACGAATAGCGCATCAGGAACTTCTCGAAGTTCGAGGCCGGCAACAGCAGCAGTGCCTGCTTATCGTGCTTGCCATCCATGCTGTAGAACATAAACGACGAGCCCATGACTATTCCGACAAGGAATATAGCTACGGTTCCTATGGCGCACGCCTGATAGCCGACACTCTGCTGGGCCATCACGATCCTGTTAGGATTAATGGTGAAAAACACAAACAGCAGCACCAAGACGATGAACATCTGCAGGAGCGACTTCACGTGGTACTTCTTGTCGTTCGTCAGCGACCATCGCGCCAGCTTTGCGAATCTATTAAAACTAAACTGTATCATAAAGTTTAATCTTTAATGACTATTGTCTAATGTTTAATGTTTAATGTTCAACGCTTCAGATCTTTCCCTGTGTCACAGCGTTGAACAGCAGTTCGAGGTTCACCTGTGTCTCTGCACTGTCCTCCTTGCGAGGCGCGATCACGGCATTACCCTGTAGCGAGGGCTCAGCATAGAGTGCATCGTCCATATCGTCAGGCGTGCGATACTCGAAGGTGTATTTCTCCTGGATCTCCCCCACGGAGGCATCAAGCAACAACTTCTGCTGACTCAGGATCAGGATATGATCGAGCAGCGACTCCACATCGTGCACCTGATGGGTGGAGATGATCAGCGTACGGTCGCCACTCATATACTGGGCCACCACCTTACGGAACTGGCTCTTCGAAGGGATATCCAGACCATTCGTGGGCTCGTCCATCAGCATCACCTTCGTACCAGTGGCCAGTGCGAAGGCCATGAACACCTTCTTCTTCTGACCCATCGAGAGGCTATTCAATTTCAGGTCCGTCGTGAGTTCGAAGTCCTTCAGACAGTCTTCCAGCACCTGCGTACTGAAGAGCGGATAGAACGGACGATTGATCTTCACATACTCCATGAGCGACATCGCTGGCAGGTCGAACTCCTCTGGCACGATGAAGATCTCACTCAGCGTCTCAGGCTTGCGCAGTTTGGTTTCGATGCCGTCGAACTTCACGGTGCCCTTCTTGGGGCGCAGCAGTCCGCTGATCAGATACAGCAGTGTGCTTTTGCCCGTACCATTCTTTCCCAACAGTCCATAGATGTTGTCCTGTTTCAGTTCCAGACTGAAATCATCGAATACCAGGTCCTTCTGACCCGCATACTTAAAACTGATGTTGTTTACTTCGATCATAATCTTTATTTTTTTGTTTCTGATTCTTGTCTGTTATGAGGACTTTGAATTGTCCTGTTTTAGTGTACTACTTCAATAGTACACTGCAAAAGTAATGCTTTTACGAATACGCTCCAAGCTTTTTCCCAAAAAACTTCCATTCTTTAACACTCTTTAGCATACTCCCCTCGTGCGTACATTATTTACTTTTATCATTTTCTTGAAAAAATATTTCATTTACCTTTCAGCCAAAGCCTAACTCGTTGACATCCAACCGATTCGGCTGAAGGGTTATAACAGGCTATCATGGGGAGTTCATCCGGAGGCACATCAGCAAAAAAGGAAGCCACTTATTTCAAAATAAGGACTACTTATTTATTGTCCCAAGGCCTGAGACAAACCTTAAAAAGCATACGGCACAAACTTTACGATACGCCAATCACCTGAAGCCTCACATCAGTCAGGCTATCTGCCACAAAAAACACCTTTCAGTCGGAAACCCAGAAAACCAAGCTGTTATAATCCGGCTGAAAGGTAAATAAAATAAAAGCACTGCGAGTATCACATAGCGGTTCCTGACCCCGTTGTGCTTATTCCAATGGCACTTATCTTGTTTTGGATGTTGTATCTCGTAATGTTTTGGTGGATGCAGATGGTGACATGTATATTGTGGATGCAGAAATAAAGCAAAGGTAAGAGCAGATTTGTGTTTTTCCTTAAAAACATTTGGAACTTTCAGAAAAAAAGCATATCTTTGCGGAGTAAAATAACGGAGATGAAGACAAAGACAGAGATATTGCAACTGCTGAGACGATACAAGCCAACGGCTCAGAAGAAATACGGGATGACGAAAATCGGCATCTTCGGATCTGTGGCGCGTGGCGAGCAGAAAGAAGAAAGCGATATCGATGTCTGCTATGAAGGTGAGGCTCCATCATTCATCACACTGGATATGATTCAAAGTGAGCTTGAACAGCTTCTTGGTTCAAAAGTCGATATGGTTCGTGTTCGTGAAAACATGAATAGCCTTCTAAGACAGAGGATCTTAAGAGATGGAATCTATGTTTGACAAAGAATTAGCCATCGACAGCCTTCAGAAAATCAAGGCAATGTTAGACCTGATCGTCGAAAGGGCTTCCGTGGTGGAGACCCCAAACGATTTCCTGTGCTCTCCTGGGGGAATGATGCGCCTTGATGCTATTTGCATGAACCTAATAGCGCTGGGTGAAACCGTGAAGGGGCTGGACAAACTGACAGAAGGACTTTTACTCCCAAAATATCCTGAAATATATTGGAAAGGTGTGATGGGTATGCGCGACAAGATCTCCCATCATTACTTCGAGATAGACACTGACGTAGTATTTAAAACCATCCAAGAGGACATTCCACAATTGACAAACGTGGTCGCCAAAATGATTGACGACATAAAGTATATATAAACTGCGTATGGTGACATTATAACACCATATTTGGAGGTATGAAGATAGTTGTTGTTTGTATTCTATTGTGTATTTATGCTCAACTATATGGGCAGGATTTGATTGCGCCTCAGGCTCCTATCGACAGAAAAATGAGAAGTACGTCTGAGGTTGATGCTTTTGATCGTCCGACAGACGTAACAAATAACATAGACAAGAAGCATTATACTATTATAAGAGGTATCATTGTTGTTGACAATAATGAGGGATGGGAGTGGCTAGATGATGAAAAAGGCCAATACATCGAAGAATATTATCCTATAGAAGTCAGATATAAAAAGTATGATTTCCACCCTCATTATAGAGTTGTAAAGGATGACGTCTTCGACGATAAAGGGAAACTGATTAGGGCTGCCCATTTCGTTCATGATGATATGGATTTCTTGGTTTCTGAGTTATTGCGTCAAACATACATCACAGATTACCGTAATAACAAATACAATTTCAAGAAAGAAGATGCAAAGTCACAGAATTTCGTTAAGAGACAGTTGGGATTATTGCCAGACAATTTGTCTTTCCTGTGGAGCGACAAGGCTATTAATTACCTTAGACAATTAGAAGTTGATCATGAAGACGATTTCAAGTATTTGCTAAAATGTGAACGCCTTGACAATTTGTCGTTTAAAGTTACATATGGCGATGAAAACGGAAATGCGACAAGTTCATGGAAAGTATCTTTTTCTACATACAAGAAATACGAGGCCGCTTTCGGCGTAAATAAAATGCCAACAGAACAAATTGACTGGAGTCTGTACGATATACCATCAGACGAAGAAGCAGATTTGTACAATAGGTTTGATTCTCATTTCCACAAAGTTAAGAAAGGGGAGACGCTTCAGTCTATTGCACGCAAACGCCATACTACGATTGAAGACCTATGCAAACTTAATCATATCGGAAAGAACGTACAATTGATGCCTGGGCAAATTCTAAAATATAGACCTAGTCAGGTTGACAGTGAACAATGCTACAACATAAGTAAAGATGAAACAAATCAGCAAAGTATTCAAGCTGAGGTTTCTGAGCTAGAATACGAAAAAAACTTGAATGATAAAAGGACTGAAGTTGATGTTAATAAAATATATGATGTTGTTGATGAAATGCCTCAGTTTATAGGAGGAGAGGTTACAATAAAAAGCCGAACAACAGGGACTGATAGTATTGTCGTTGTTGGGAAAGGGGCAAACGGCCTTCTTGAATATACGCGACAGAGCTTACGGTATCCAGTAATCGCAGAAGAAAATGGAGTCCAAGGGCGTGTCGTTGTCACTTTCGTAATTGACGCAGATGGGGCCATTATCGATCCAAAAGTAATAAAATCTGTAGATCCAACACTTGACAAGGAAGCTGTTCGCATTATTAAAGCTATGCCAAAATGGACTCCAGGAAGAAAAAATGGCATAGCAGTGAATGTGAAATATACAATACCTGTGACATTCAGGCTTCAATGATATAAACTCTCACCTCATATCTATGAAGACGTCATCACTACTATTATATCACAATAGTTTCTGACCCTGTTGTGCATAATAACTCAGGGCTCGCATCGCTGCGAGCCCTGAGTGACTAGC
>ERZ809472.212-NODE-212-length-15355-cov-7.395229_pt1 | contig 15355 bp, 15 predicted proteins | sample MGYA00521274_ERZ809472 | MGnify/ENA primary metagenome ERZ809472 (study PRJEB31581, sample SAMEA3312791) | metagenome | study: EMG produced TPA metagenomics assembly of the PRJEB8939 data set (Metagenomic analyses of Rumen microbiomes reveals... | reverse complement strand
ATATCGGTCTCGGCATTCCTGCTGAACCGCTCTTCCGATCTGCTAGTTGATTATTGTCAGCAAAACAGACGTAATAATAAATATTTAATGGGTATTGCATGTAATCACGCTATACCTAATAAAAAGAAAATTAACATAATTCTCTCTGATGCTTTCATATATCAAGAGTCCCCTTTGTATGTTGCATTTGATTTTAATTATGTATTCGTTGATTTTGATCCATCAATTATAGATTCTATTTTATTTGGATTTAAAAAAGAAATGATGGATATGTTAGGAAATCGGTACGCCAATCATATTTCCCGTATCGGTATAACTTCATTTAGATAATATGCTTTTTTTACCCTAAAGGAACTCAGTAGAAAAGAAGAAATAAAGAAAAGGTAGAAACTATAATATAATTGAATATGTTAACAGAACAAGAATTATCTTATCAAATTGCTATAGGCAATGAAAATGTGATTTTAGATGAAGAAGTCACAAGTGTCGACATTCCCATAATTGAAATGCGAACTATGATGATTCATAATGCACTAATTCATCGAATAGACAAAGGATCTTTGCCCATAGAAGAAGTTGATTGGTCTTCTTTTATGGATAGTATCTTTGAAAATAATCATGGTCTAGATTTTATTAATAGAGTCTCAAACGAACAACTAAGAACAAAGATATTAAATTATTGGATTGATAACTATGATATGATTGTTGGCAATGAATGGAGAAAAGCATTGTGGACTTCAGAGTGGAGAGAATTATGTTCCAAATAAGCCATTGTGACTGTTCATTTTGAGTAAGTGGGCAAATATTATAAATAAAATTAAGCGAAAAAGGAAATGTTACCAGGCAAATCTACAATAGATCAATTATTTAATGGTACAAGGGTATTCGTAATTCCCTTTTACCAGAGATCCTATGTTTGGAATAAGGAGCATTGGGAAAGATTTTTGGATGACATGATAATGGTAGGACATAAGAAGGAAGATTATTTTCTTGGCTCAATCATATTAAAGCAAGAACTTACTAATACGTCAAAAAGAGGTGACTATAAGATAGTGATAGATGGCCAACAAAGGCTGACAACGATAGCCATCTTCCTGAAAGTCCTCTATCTGAAACTGGATGAAAACGCATGGTTTGAAAGAAAGTTCATCCTCCCGGATGGGAATTATGCTATTTGTCACAGCCATATAGACAGAAGGGATTTTGAAACCATCATGAAACTTGAGGAGTGTAAACCACTCGAGGGTTCAAGTCATATCATTAGTGCATATAATTATTTCTTCGAGAATCTTGATTCTTCTAAATTAGATATGACTCGTGTTCTTCACAATGTACAAGTGATAGACATCATTATTGATGGAAATGATGATGAGCAGCAGATTTTTGACACTATTAATTCGCTAGGAGTAGATCTTACAACTGCAGAGTTGTTAAAGAATCATTTGTTTGATGAAAAATCATTTGACGAATACGAAAAGCTCTGGAAGCCAGCATTTGAAAAAGATGAGGATTTTATTTCCTTTTGGGGAAAGCCACTATTGAAGGGAAGGAATAAGCAAATAAACGTTGAAGCATTTTTAAATGCGTTTTTGCAGATTAAGGTACATGATCCACTTTTGAAGGTTCCTGCAGAAGAAAAGTTAGATTACGCAAAATCTGGAGGATTGTTTACAAGCTACAAGAAGTTCATTTCTTCCTATTTTAATAATAAGGAGATAGAATTTATAAAAGATCTGGTAGCTTATGCTAAGATATATTATGAGTCTTTTAAACCAGAGATCGTTGAATATTCGCTTACCTACAAACCAAGCCTCGATCGTATCAACTTCTTGATATTTGCTACTGATAGCACAACCATGATACCTTTTATCATGTATGTCATCAAGAATGTAAAAGACGATGATGAGAAAAACAAAATATTTGAATATCTGGAATCCTATATAGTTCGAAGGCTTATTTGTCGTAAACCAACAAAGAGCTATAGTGATCTGTTCAGTGAAAATCTGATTCTTGCAGAGATTCGATCTGTGGGGGATTTGATTGAGTATATTAATAAAAAGGGGGAAACAAACAATTTGGCAATGCCTAACAATACAGAGTTGCTACGTTGCTTTAAGGAATTAGAATACCCAAACTATCGTGGCCTAAACATATTATATTTGCTCGAAAGTCGGTTGCGTAATAATTCGATGTTGTCAACTCAGTTGTTGAAATATAGTTCATATACCCTTGAACACCTAATGCCTCAAAAATGGATTCCCCACTGGCCATTATCTGGTGGCTTTAATGCTGATGAACGCACGCACGTGATAAAAACTCTTGGTAATTTTACTATAATCACACAGCCTTTGAATTCAACGGTAAGTAATGATGCATGGCCAATAAAGGTATTCGGCAAGAATACTAAAGGCGGTTTAAAGGCTTATGCAAAAGAACTTCTGACATTGGAGGGCGTTCTCGATCTGAAGATTTGGGATGAAAAGTCGATTATTGCTCGTTCTATATGGTTGGCTAGCAAAGCTTGTAATGTGTGGCCGTCATATATAGAGGGTGACAAACCTATTGAGGAACCAATATATGATGATGAAGGTGAAATTATTATTGATGAATTGACAGGAGAAGAAAAAGTTATCTCTCGAGATCACACTCAATATTCTCTTGACGGAAAAGAATTCATGGGAAAGGGCAGATTTGTAATGTATTTCATTCAGAAATATATTGCAAAACATAGTAAGATGACGTTTGAAGAATTAAAAGAAGTGTTCCCTGATTCGTTGTTAGATACAGGCTTCAAGTTTATTGGATTGTTGTGTCCGGTTTCTGCATATAATGATTGGGACAATGCGTATAAACAAAGAAGGTATCATCCGGATTGGCTAAATTCAAAATTGGTTTCATCAGATGGCATAGAGTTTTATGTAAATACCCAGTGGACACTTAATTCTGTCCAGAACATTATTCAGATTGCAAAAAATGACCATTGGGATGTAATGATTAAATTGTAAAATGAGTAAGAAGAATCAATATAACGTATTAGATTTGTTTTGTGGCTGCGGAGGACTTTCAAAAGGTTTCGAAATGGCTGGATATAATATTGTTCTTGGAGTAGACTTTAATGAATCTGCTCTAAAAACTTATGCGTATAATCATCATGGAAGTAAGACTCTTTGTGGAGACCTTTCTTCTTCAGATACATTTGACAGAATAGATAATCTTATTGAAGGTCAAAAAATAGACATTATTATTGGCGGTCCTCCTTGTCAGGGTTTTAGTCTTACAGGTCCAAGACAGTTTGATGATGAACGTAACAAACTGTATCTGGCTATGATTGAAACAGTGAGAAGATACAAGCCTAAGGCATTTCTTATAGAGAATGTACCGGGCATGGCTACTCTATATAAAGGCGAGGTTCGTGATGAAATAGTACGACGTTTTACGAAAATGGGTTATAATGTCAATAATCAGATATTATGCTCAGCAGACTATGGCGTGCCTCAAATAAGGAAACGTCTCGTTTTTGTTGGCATTCTCAATAGTGAAGTAAAATTTGAGTTCCCAGAACCATATTTGAAACCCGAAGAATATATTACTTGTGAACAGGCAATTGGAGATTTACCAAGTCTGGAGCACACCTTGGGTGATGATGTTTCGGAATATGAAAGGGAACCCATGACAGAATATCAGAAATTGATGAGAGGATCATGCAATGTTTTACATAACCACAAGTCAATTGATCACAAACAATTTGTGAAAGATACAATAGCAATGGTTCCTGATGGCGGAAATTACAAAGACCTCCCCCCAGGAGTTGGTGAGAGCAGAATCTTCCATATGGCATGGACCCGTTACTGTAGTTATAAGCCTTCACGTACCATAGATACAGGACATAGAAATAACTTTCATTACAAATGGAACAGATGTCCAACTGTTCGCGAGAGTGCAAGGTTACAGTCTTTCCCCGATGATTTCGTATTCTTAGGGAACAAGGGGCAGCAAGACAAACAGGTTGGCAATGCCGTTCCCTGCTTAATGGCTAAGGCAATAGGAGTTCAAATTTTAAAGTATCTGAAATAATGGCATCAAAAAAATATAAAACGATAGATCTATTTGCAGGATGCGGCGGTTTAATGGACGGTTTCATGCAAGAGGGTGCCTATGAGACATTGGCTTGTGTAGAATGGGAAAAATCCCCATGTGAGACTCTGGCAAAACGACTGAAGGACAAATGGCATCATAAGAATGCAGAAAAAGAAGTTGTTCGATTTGATATTCAACGGACAGAAGAACTAATTAATGGATTTGATGATGAAGAATATGGCAAACACCAAGGTTTAGACAAACTTATTGGTGAAAACAAGATAGATGTCATCATCGGAGGTCCGCCCTGCCAAGCATATTCTTTAGCAGGAAGAATCAGAGACCCTCATGGCATGAGGGATGATTACCGTAATTATCTGTTTGAAAGTTATATTCGTATTCTAGAACATTATAAGCCATGTTTCTTCATTTTTGAGAATGTTATGGGGATGTTAAGTGCAGCCCCTGATGGTACTCCGATTGTTAACAAGATCAAGGATGCATTTGACAAAGCAGGCTATAGTGTTATTGGAGACTTTAGAGATGCAGTCTTTGAAGTTGCTGATTTTGGCGTTCCTCAGCATAGGAAGCGCGTTATTATTTTAGGTGTAAGAAAGAAGAAATTCGCTGATTCAACTATTTGCCATGCAATTATAGAGGATTTCTATAATTCTATTATGCCAAGACTGAAAAGGGAATCAAAGCCAAAGGTGGTAAGAGATGCTATAGGTGATTTACCGGCTTTATATCCAAGCAAAGAAATCATCCATGAGAATGGTCATAAATACTCACATATTCCAATTGACGGCTGTGGAGTGCCTAATCATTCTCCGAGATTTCACAGTGCACGCGACCAGAATATCTTCACAATGCTTGGAGAAGATATTGAGTCTGGACGCAACGAATTTGTCACTACAGACTCCCTGAAGGCACTTTACACGAAGATGACTGGACGAAAGAGTAATATTCATAAGTATTATGTGTTGCGTTGGGATGAACCTAGTAATACCATACCTGCACATCTATATAAGGACGGAATGAGGCACATTCACCCAGACCCCAAACAAGCAAGATCAATTACAGTCAGAGAAGCTGCCAGATTGCAAACATTTGCTGATGACTTTATCTTTTTAGGTTCATCTATGGCTCAGTACAAGATGATTGGTAATGCAGTCCCGTCAGATTTTGCTAAGGTAATAGCGAAAGCATTACATATACTGTTAAAAAAATACTATTGAGACTATGTTATATTATACAGATTTAGAAGATAAAGTTTTAGAAACCCCATCTTCAGAGGTTGACAATTTCATTGTGCTTTCTGGTTATGTTGGTATTGAACCAATAAAAAAACTAGCCGATTTGCCATCCAATGTTCATGCAACAGTAATCTATGGAATGTATGGCAGTGATAACATTTCTGCTCCATTGCATCAGGCATTGCTAAAATTGCACAAGAAGATGTCCAATGTCGACATACTCTATTCTACAATACCTGTTCATTCTAAGGTTTATTTTTGGAGAGAAGGAGAAACTATAACCAAAGCCTTAATCGGATCTGCTAATTTTTCTGTTAGTGGGTTAAGAAATGATTATAAAGAGGTTCTTACAAATATGGCTGAAGATTCTTTTCCAGATTTCAAAACCTATTATGAATATGTGAAAGAGCGATGCATATTATGTACAGATGCAAATATCAAAACCAGAAAAGTTTCCAAGTTCCCTCGAACGTCAGTACAACTTCAACCTTTATATGCGCATGGCATCTGCCGTGTGTCATTTCTTGACAAGAAAGGTTCTGTCCCTCAAAAATCTGGATTAAATTGGGGATGTAGTGGTGGACATGTATCACCAGGAGATGCTTATATTCGAATAACAATGGATTATATCCGGATGTTTCCCAAGATGTTTCCACCCAAAAAATATGTTGACGGGATCCCTAATGAGAATTCCACAGGACGCAAAAATAGAGAAAATGATGAGGTCGAATTAATTTGGGATGATGGTACTGTCATGGTTGGTTTACTAGAAGGTCAGGTCTATAACAAATATGATGGTATGATTTATCCTAAGCAATTAAGTACAAGTCCACAAAAGTCAATTCTGGGAGTTTATTTGCGAAAACGATTAGGTGTAGATTTGAACCATGTTATAACAAAAACGGACTTGAGGAAATATGGTCGTACTCATATAGATATAAGTCTGATTAGTGAAGGTATATATTATATGGATTTTTCAGTAAACAAATAAAAACAAGTTGTTATGGCACTATTTGACGAGGCATCTCCTATTTGTAGGGGGAAAAATCTTTCTTGGGAAACGGTACTGCTTTTCTTTAATAATATGCCGAAAGAAGCAATGCCAAAGGCAAAATTTAACGCCTATGTAGAATCTCGAATAAATGCATGGACTCAAACTCATAGTCAAATAGCAAGACAGCTTGCATTTTATTATGAAGACAATGGTATTTGCTATCCTCGTTTTACACAGAAAACAAATCTACAGGATTTATTCATATACATGCAGAATTGGGCTACTAAATATTTTATCCCCAATCCATATGCACCAAGTCTAAAAGGTTATACTCCTACTTGTATTTATTCATATATAATTAAATCAATTAAAGAAGGACAAGCTGATTTTGATGAAATCTTAGATTCAATTTTTGAAGTAAAGTTAAGTAGTCATGATAAAGTAAATGTTTATCTCTCATATTTTACAGGCCTTATTATTGATAATAATCATCATGTTTCCATAAATGAAATGGTTGGCTATGTAGAATCCGATTTACATCCCGAAAAAGACTTTGCAACGGATGCAAAGAAGTACTTTGATTATTTTACTATTCATAAAGAGAAATCTTTTGATATTAAACAATTGTATACAAAGGGGAAGCCTCTCCAGCAAATCTTCTACGGTGCACCTGGCACCGGTAAGAGTCACAAAATTAAGGACGATGTAGATGTAAAGGCTGCGGATGAAAAGAACTTGGTGTTCCGCACCACCTTCCATCCCGACAGCGATTACTCTACTTTCGTGGGAGCCTATAAGCCCACAATAGCTAAGAAGCCTGTTCGTAATGTGGCAGGTGATATAGTCCAAAAAGACAAGGAAGAGGTATATGAAGATTGTATCACCTACTCGTTTGTTCCCCAGGCATTCCTTCAAGCCTACGTCGCAGCATGGAACAACCCTGACGACAATGTATTCCTTGTTATCGAGGAAATCAATCGTGGTAACTGCGCACAGATATTTGGTGACCTGTTCCAACTGCTTGACAGAAAGAACGGCGTGTCAGAATATCCTATTGAGGCGGATGCTGACCTGCAGAACTATCTCAACAAGGCTTTGGCAAAAACATTGCGGACGGATATTCCTGATGATGTGAAGTCAGGAGAGAAACTGATGCTGCCCTCGAACCTCTATATCTGGGCTACCATGAACACTAGTGACCAATCGCTGTTCCCCATTGATTCGGCCTTCAAGCGTCGCTGGGATTGGAAGTACATCAAGATAAAGGAAGGTCGAGACGAGAATGGCAATAAACTGGATTGGAAAGTTGATGTCAAAATGGACGAAGCTAGCAATCTGCTGCCTTGGTGGAACTTTATTCAGAAAATCAACGAGATTATTGCCTCGATGACATCAAGCGCAGACAAGCAGTTGGGCTATTTCTTCTGCTGTGCCAAGGACGGAGTGATAGACAAAGAGACATTTGTGTCGAAAGTCATCTTCTACCTGTGGAACGACGTATTCAAGGACTATGGCTTTGAGGACGCATCACTGTTCCGCTACACCGATAATGACGGTAAAGAAAAGGACTTGACCTTCCCCGATTTCTACGATGAGGATGGCGAAATGGTGAACACGGAACGACTGACTGACTTCGTGAAGAAGGTGATGAACTGGAAAAAGACAAGCGAAGAGCATAGCTAAGAGATATTTGTAGCGTAATATGGAAGGAAATATAGACATACTTGTAAAAGAATTGTGTAAACTGCCTAAAGAGACTGGGTGGGTAGAATTCAAACATAACAACGATGACCCCAAAATGATTGGTGAGGATATTAGTGCCCTCGCCAATACTGCAACTTTAAAAGACAGAGATTTTGCCTACATGGTTTGGGGCATTGATGATACCACCCATAATATCATTGGTACTTCTGTGCGTCTGGCTTTACAGACGAAAGGACAGGAAGAACTAGAGAACTGGTTAAGGCATCAGTTATCGAAGAATGCTAATTTTGAATTTTTAGATACAGAGATTGACGGCAATCATATAGAAATAATCAGGATCCATAAAGCATTGCTGACTCCGGTGGCATTTGAAAAGACAGAATACATACGAAGCGGGAGCTATACAAAAAAGCTGAACGAGTATCCTGAACTAATGGCTCAGTTGTGGGACAAGCTTCGCAATAGTCGATTTGAAGATATGTGTCCTACCAAGGATTTGAGATATGCCGATGTGCTGAGGATGATTGATAGTGGAGTTTATTTTTCTATGCTAAAGATTCCTCAGCCTACAGAAGAAAAAGAGGTGATGCATTATCTTATAGAAGATGGAGTTGCTGTAAAGCTTGACAATGGTCTTTATGGTATTACGAACTTAGGCGCAATCTTGTTTGCCAAAGACTTGAATGCTTTTCCTAGACTGGGGCGCAAAGCCATGAGAGTGGTTCAATATCAAGGAAGAAACAGATTGTTTATCCAAAAAGAAGAGACCTTTAATAGCGGCTATGCTGTTTGCTTCGAGGAAATAGTAAGATTTGTAAGTGCTCTTTTGCCAAGCAGCGAAGATGCTGCATCTGTAGCATTGACAACAAAGAGCAGATACCCTTTACCTTCAATAAGAGAAGCCATAGCCAACAGCCTAATCCACCAGGATTTATATATAACAGGAACAGGACCGGTCGTGGAAGTTTTTGATAACCGAATAGAAACGACAAATCCCGGCACACCCCTGGTGGATATCATGAGAATTATTGATAATCCACCTAAATCGAGAAACGAAAAAATGGCGTCTCTCATGCGTAGAATGAAAATGTGCGAAGAATTGGGTAGAGGATGGGATAGAATGGTTTTAGCATGCGAGATTCAATACCTGCCAGCACCAAGGATAGAGGTCTTTGAAGAATCGACTAAGGTTACAATTTTCTCGGAGATGGAGTTTAAAAATATCCCTGCAGATGACAAGATTTGGTCATGCTATCTTCATGCCTGTTTGATGTATATTCAAGGCGATGCATTGACCAACACCTCTTTGCGTGATAGGTTTGGTCTTAAAGAGTCGTCCGCTGGCAGTATATCCAGGCTGATAAAAGAGGCAGTAGATAAAAATAGGGTAAAAGCTCTCGATCCTAAAACAGCAAAACGCTATATGCGTTATGTTCCAATATGGGCGGCAGTTTAATTTGCCGGTAATTTGCTAGAGAGAGTGATTTGCGAGGTGTGTTTTGTGGTAATTTCCTATAAATCAGCATAATAAGAAACGCCATCTAATTTGCCTGTAATTTGCCAAGGTGCCGAAAAGAAGGAATTTAAATAGGTATATATGTACATTCTGTTTGAAGAACACCAATATGAAAGCCGCCTTGTAGAGAAGGTCCTAAAAGATATCTATGTCTTGCAGGATGTTGATAAGAAGGTGAGTGTGCAGTATGTGGGGTATTTCTATAATCCACATCTGCAAGACTGCGTGTTTATTCTTCCCAAAGTTTTGCTGACGGAGAAGGAAACGCTCGTTGGTGTGAAGCTGGATAATGATGAGCCTGTTACTCCTGAGATGGTATTGGAACCTGAAGGTCAGAAAAAACTAAGTCAGGAATACAGGAAGTTCATCTACGAGTTTTCTGTTTGGATATATCGGGCACTGAGTGTTTTCTATAAAGCCAACCCCAAGAGCAAAGCAATACTCTATAAGCATCTGCCACAGGCAGGCAGAGGACGCAGGCACAAAGCCAAGACTTATTTGGACATCGTTCTGTCGCTCATCAATTTCAATCAGGAGAATAAGGATTTCGTGCTGTTCACCATCAAGAACCTGCATCGGGGAAATAACAAGATTAACTGGACACGAACCATCAGCCACTCTCAAGCATTTGTACAGGGGGATGGCGTGGTTTATCTGAACCCTGTTAACAAGAAGCGCATTATCAACTACGAAGAAGAATTATTTGTTATCTTCTATAGCATATTGAACTATCTGAATAGCGAGTATGGTTTTCATACACCTATAAATATTCAGTATGACCTGATAACTGGCAAGCAGTTCAAACAGTATCTGCATGGCATGGGTAAGATGAGGCTCATGCAGATCAAATACAAATACTTCTCGGATAAAGCCCTACAACTATGGGACTTGTGCTATGCGTTCTTTGAAAACTCATATCGCATCGCCATCAACACCAATGCTCAAGAGTACATCCTTGCCAAAAGTTTCAATGTGGTGTTTGAGGCAATGATTGATGAACTTATAGGAACACCTCATGACAATATTCCCAAAGGATTAGCAGATCAAGACGATGGCAAACGAGTGGACCACATGTACACTGACTTGGCTTTGACATCGGCTGATGTTCAATCGAATCGTGAGGTTTATTATATAGGAGATAGTAAGTACTATAAGAGTGGACATCCGCTAACCTCGGAATCTGTCTATAAGCAGTACACGTATGCCAGAAATGTTATTCAGTGGAATATCAACCTATTTCTATCGGATGACACAGCATTTGACGAAGAAGATAAGCGTCGGCGAAAGGCTGACCGTGAGCGTTTTAAGGACATACGGCTACAAGATACATCTGTGACGGAAGGCTATGATGTGATACCAAACTTCTTCATCAGTGCTTTTGTCTATGATGACCACAAATATAATGCTCAAGAAAACATACGCAAACATAGGAATAAGAATGATGAGCATTGTACGAAGGTGTCGTATCAATTCCCTGACAGGCTATTTGACAGAGATACGCTTTTTTTATCGCAATATGATGTAAATTTCCTCTATGTGTTGTATCTCTATGCTCGTAACAAGTCAAACGAAAAAGTACAATGGAAACAGCATGTACGTAAGATATTCCGTGAAGAAATACGGTCTGTTATCCAAAAAGAATTCAAAATATATGCCATGCGGGCACGTCTTGGTGTTGATGGTGCATTGTACTTACAACAGCATTTCTATGATTTAAACGGAAGAGTGTTCCAACCATATGGGGAGGAAAGAACAACGTATTTTGCATACGCCCGTCCAACCAAAAGGATGCAAGAAACACAAGCACAATATGATGAACTAAAGAAGCACTTTGTCATTGAAGAGTGTGATATGGGTAAAGATCCACAGGAAGCATTAAAAGACGAGATTAATCAAGAATTGGAAAAGCCTGTAGAATCATCGCAATGGCTAACTATACACTATTTGGAGCGTTATCTCGAGAGAGGTGTTTTGGTTGGTTATTATAAAGACAAGAAACATTTGCAATGGATTTTAGGTAATAATGATAAAGGCTCGTTGGTTTATAATGTACGACTACAGGTTAAGGGTGAAGTGCCAAGAGATGGAGCACACACTTCATATTTCTATGAAAAAAAGAATATATTGTTTGTTATTCTTTATTCTGATAATTTTGAAGAAACTGGCGAATATTTCGTTTTCCACGTCAAAGATACAGCGAGTAAGGTAACAGAGAAACGTATGCGAGAAACCTGGTATCCGTTTGATGTGAAAGGACCACACTTTTTCTTCCGTTTTGATGAGGAAGTGAGCATAGGTCATCTAGACATAAATGCATTAATCACAGAGATGAGACAGAAACACATTGATGAGTTTGGAGCGTATGTTGCTTACGAACCGTTGTTTTGTACGGCTGAGGACGTCTTAAAGCATAGAATTAGTTTGTAATGGATAAACTCTCACCCCAACAGCGGCACAAGAACATGGCAGCGATTCGTTCGAGGAATACGAAGCCAGAGATGATTGTGCGCAAGGGGCTGTGGAGTAGGGGATTCCGCTACAGGCTGAACTCGCCAAGGTTGCCTGGGCATCCTGACTTGGTGCTGAAGAAGTACAGGACTTGCATCTTTGTGAATGGGTGCTTCTGGCACGGACACAATGTGACGATGTCACAAATGGATAATGGACAATGGATAATGGACAATTCAAACTGTTGCAAGATTCCTCAGACTAACAGGGAGTTTTGGGTGGCGAAGATTCGCAGGAATCAGGAGAGAGATATCGAGGAGCAGAAACGATTGGCAGAAATGGGGTGGCACTGTATCACCATCTGGGAGTGTGAGCTGAAGCCCTCGAAGCACGAAGAGACCTTGCGCTCATTAGCGTTTACGCTGAACAAGATATGGCTGGAAGAGCATGCCGTCATCGGAAAGCCTTATCCAAAGCTGGAGGAAGAGGGCGGTATGCTAAAAGCAGCAGAGGAATGAAACAGATAGAAGTTGTAGCAGCGATTATACATGACGATGGGGGACGGATATTCGCCACTCAGCGAGGGTATGGCGATTATAAGGACGGATGGGAGTTTCCTGGGGGCAAAATAGAGCAGGGTGAAACTCCTGAGGACGCACTGAAGCGTGAGATCTGGGAGGAACTGGAAACGAAGATCGTCGTAGAACGATTGATACAGACCGTGGAATATGATTATCCCAGTTTTCATTTAAAGATGCACTGTTTCTGGTGCCATATCGAGAGTGGGCAACTTATATTGAAAGAGCATGAGGCGGCTCGTTGGCTAAAGCCAGAGGAACTGGACAGCGTGGATTGGCTGCCTGCAGATAGGATTGTCGTAGAGACTTCGATCAGGATTGGGAACTGAGGAAAGAAAACCATAACGGACTGAATAAGAACTGCTGATCTGCGTATTTCCTATGAAATAATTTTGTTCTTTCAGGGAAAATGCTTATCTTTGCACCGATATTATAAAAAACATCACTTTTTAAATCTTTAGCGTATGAAAAACGATTTTATATCGATTAATTCAAAACCTGAGTGGCATTTGAAGGGAATTATTATGTTCCAAGTGTAGTTGACAAATTTTGTGTGGAGGTGTATAACGCAGATGACTATTATTCCTTTAAAGCGTTTTGCAATTTGTATTATTGGACATATTCTGAAGTTTTGCTCTTATATCAAATAGGAAAGATCGACTATCATGTATTTGTGAATGAGTTTCAGGAACTCAGTTTGTTTAATGGGAAACGAAAGCCATTAGACGGTCATGGATTGAAACGTTATATAAGGACCATGGGTAAAATTTTGGATTTATATAAACGTCTTTATGGTAATTGGCCTTTTAAATGATAACAAAAAAGAAATAAAAGGATATTTGTTTGGAAGTTATTAAAAGATTATTTATATTTGCAGTCGAATTGATGTCATTGTGATGTCAAGATGAAACAATAAATAAGGATTTATGGCACAGTCGGCAGTAACGGTTAGATTAGACTCAGAGTTGAAGTCGAAGTTCGATGAACTCTGCAATCAGTTTGGTATGAGCGCAAATACGGCATTCAATATTTTTGTTAATGCTGTGGTAAGAAGTCGCAGCATACCTTTTCCTATCAAAGGCAGTCAAATCTCAGTTCCAAAGGCGATAGATTTGTTTGAACTTCAGCGGAAAACTGTAGAAAATAGCGAGGAAAAGGAACTGACTTTGGATGAAATTAATGCGGAGATTCGACTTGCGAGGGAAGAACGACGTAAAAAGGGTGATAAGTAGAACTTACAAACGTAAAGAAGTTATGAAGAAAGTATTGGTTTCTATGGTTTTCGCATGCTCGGCAATGGGGATGCAGGGGGCAAGGGTAGATGATGGCTATGTGCCTCAGCGTAGTGACTATAAGATAAGGACGGAGGTGACGACGAGCGATGATGACGGGACGATCATATATGACAGGGTGATTACCTACCTGACGGATGCCCGCAACCATACTGATACGCTGCAGAGCGAGGCTTTGCCACTCGATACGGCCGATTGGAATAGGCAATCCTTTGGCGAGATCATGGAGATGGACTTCAATTTCGACGGGATTCCTGACCTACAGATAGGTACGGGGCCAATGAACAGCTATGGCAACTTCACCTACGACATCTTTATCTGGGATGAGCAGGCACACCGTTTTGTGCATTTGGAGGATCAGCCGCCATTGTTCGACCCCTACGTGGATGAATCCAATAAACAGATCGTCAGCGTCTTCCGACTGGGCAATGATGTCGAAATCGTCAAGTATCAATGGAAGGATCGTAAACTGGTGGAGGTAAGCAAGGAAACCATTGATTACTCTGAATTGACAGAGGATTAAGCATAATAGCACAATGAAGAAGTTGCTGGTTCTGATAGTATTGCTGGTCGTGGTGGGACTGACGCTTGTGGAGACGCGTCCCAGCAGGGAGGCTCACAAGGAAGCCGTGATGAACGTGGCTAAGGCTGTGGTGAATGCTGAGATGAGCCAGAAAGATATGGACGAGACGCTGGCTGCTATTGGTACGATGCTGGGAATCAGTGCTGTGGATGCTTATCTTAATACAAACCTGATCGTGAGGGAGCACACCTTCTATAATGTGGGCATGATCGTTTATAAAGAGGAGCCTTGGACGGTTTCTGTGGGGGTGTTCAACCATGTGTTTACGATCAGTGAGGATGATGCGAAGAGAGTCTTAAAAGATAAACTGTCGCTGTCGAATATTATCAATGAACAACTTAATTCTGATGGGATATGATGAAGCGTAGAGGAATGCTCGTTTGTTTGATGAGTGGATTATTAGGTTTGCTGGGATGTACGGCGAAGAAGATGCCTGAGGGCGATCTGGTGCGCGTGGAGTTCTCCCGTCATGGGACGATGGCAGGACCTGAGTATAAAGGCATCGTGGAGCAGGATTCCACAGGCACGTTCGTCATCCGTGCGATGAGGGAGGCTTATGGTCCGATGTACGAGAAGAAGATCGACGCTGCTGTTATTCAGAAGTTCCGTCAGATCATCGAGGAAGAGAAGATGTATAAGTACAAGGAGTCATACAGGCCAATGATGGAGGTGCTCGATGGCTGGGGGTGGTCGTTTGAAGCGAAGTTCTCTGATGGTATAAAGATATATTCGCATGGCTCCAATGCCAGTCCGAAGGGAAATGGTCTGGCAAGGATTCGTGGTTTGATGACAGAACTGGCCATGGAGGGTGAGCAAATAGAAATGCCCGAGGACGAAGACGAATAAAAAAAGCCCGCCATGACTGGCGAGCTTTGAGGTGCCTGGCGGATTCGAACCGCCGTAGACG
>ERZ809472.211-NODE-211-length-15382-cov-8.208129_pt1 | contig 15382 bp, 9 predicted proteins | sample MGYA00521274_ERZ809472 | MGnify/ENA primary metagenome ERZ809472 (study PRJEB31581, sample SAMEA3312791) | metagenome | study: EMG produced TPA metagenomics assembly of the PRJEB8939 data set (Metagenomic analyses of Rumen microbiomes reveals... | reverse complement strand
TCACCGCCACCGTAGGCATTACGCTGGATGGCAGGCACGCCATGATAGAAGCCATAGTCTGCAGGGAGAGTAGCCTGAGCCTGATCCTTGCGAATGCCAATGATCACATTGGTAACACCCAAGATATCATCGGTTGCTGAGGCACCGAGTTCACCCACGTGCTTACCAACACTACCTTCCCAGCCACCACCATAGACATTACGAACGGAACCACCCTCGATATAGGCATTGGTAGTCGCCGTGAATGTCTTCAGACCGAACTTATCCAGCACGGCACCGCTCGTACCAGCAGCATAGAGGTCCTTGTTCACGATGCCGCCATGGAGTCCGATATAGGTGGTACCGCTCACAGTAGCATCTGCACCCAGACCGCCGCCATAACAGTAGCCATAGACAGTAGCACCCTTGTTGATATAGACATTGGTGTTAGTCTTATCACCCAGAGGATTCGTCTTGAACAACGGGTTCTCCCGAGGATCGTCAAAGTCTGTATCATCATAGCCTGCACCCAACGACTTATAGACATCCGCCCATGCGGCCACGGACTCTTTGTTAAGTACCATACCACCATAGCCACCGCCGTATGCCTCATAGACATTTGCACCTGACTTCAGGTTCACCTCCGTATATTGAGCCCAGGTATTCTTACCATAACCAGCACCAAATACCTTGGCAGAGTAGCCTGCATCATTCTGCTTCACCATTGAGGTGACATTGATCTGACTATAAAGCGTACGGCGGAAGTTGTTGTTACCACCATAGATACCACCCGACTTCAGGTTACCGTCATCATCCAGATCTTCATCAATCCTGTAACCTTCTGCGATGGCATTATTACTATCCCAGTTCACAACCGTCTCAATGGCATCGCAAGGCACATCGTTGCTGATACCATAGCCACCGCCGAAGATACGGTTCACATAAATAGTTGAGGCTGCCGGTACATTGACGACGGTACGACGGGTGACACCCTCCTTATAACTGGCACCGAAGACATCCTTAATACGGCCACGCATCAGGTCAATGATGGCTGAGGCATTGTCAGGCTGGCCCTTAATGACGTTATCTGAGTTATCCTTGTGATCCACCAAGTCTGATGGCGTAACACCCATGCCAAGACCGCTATATGCACCTGCTCCGAAGACCTCCATCTCCTGGAAGGTTCGCATTTCCTGTGGAATGTCGATGAGCACATAACTGCGGTTCTGCAGGGAGTCTTTTCCTTCCTCACCAGGGAATCCCTGTCCTGCACCATAAATCTTCAACACCTTGTTGTAGGTATTACTATTGGTCTCAGGACGGAAGTTGACAAAGGCATTGTTCATGCGGGGCTTGGTAAATCCCTTTTTAGCCCAGCCTGCATGTGCATTTCCTAAAGAATATGTATAGTCCTCAAAATAGTCATCTTTATAATTATAGTAGCCATAGCAGCCACCGAAGATCGTATCCACACGACCCTTGATATATTCAACATAGGCACTGGCTGTCAGCACTTCCGGATCGGGATTATTCGTCTGGTCATAGCCATAGACCATATTCATATTCTGCACGCGACTCTTAAAACTTTTGCTACCAAGAATCCGTCCACCCAAGTCGTTACCGCCATAGACATCATCACGAATATAGGGGAATCCGTTCTTACCAATATACGTCTCGGTATGGCCTTGGATGTCTGCATTACAACTGCCAGCAAAGGTATCAAACACACGACCGTTATTCAGATTAATCACCGTGTTACCTGCTATCGGACCTTCGAAACTACCGCCATAGATAAACTCCGCTTCGGCCATATCAGGATCATCGCCAGTCTGTCCCTTAGGTACACCCGGTAAGTTGGTAAGACCACTCAGGTTGATACAAGTACTATAGTCCGGGTTATAATTATATATATATTTACCAGAAGCATCTTCACCATCATGCACACCAATAGCACCCATCTCGCCACCACCAAAGACCTGGAACACATAACCCTTGTTGATGTTGATGGTGGTACTGCCTTTGATTTCAGAGTCAATACCATATCCACCGCCGAATATGTTGAGTGCCTTACCAAGCACATCCATACCCTGCTGTCCACGGATCACGCCAGAGCGACGTTCAAGGATGGTGAATTCGTCGTGGCCATTTAACTTGGCTTCGCCCTGTTCATCCTCCTGCACCCTGTCAAAAACCGCATATTGGCCTTCGAGATCAAGAATAGGAGCATTGACGTTGATGATCACATTGCCGTTCACAAGACCACTGTTGTAGCATCCACCATAAACATTGCCCCCCTTAAATCGGCGGTCAAGGTCTTCTTGAGAACTCGTCTCATTTCCAGAACCTGCTATGACGGGACTCACATCTTCTCCACTTGACGCAGAGATAGTATTCCAGATCAGATCAGTTTTACTGGCATCCCTCCAGCGCTTCGGCTGTATCTTCAGACCATTCAGGTTCAGCACCAACCTGTCACGTATTTTTTGATTGGCATCAACGAAGGAGAGCCGCTCACTCTCTGAACCGATGACACCACCATGATATTCGGCGTTGTAGGCCGTTGGCTCAACATAGGCACTATTACAGCCACCCACCAATTTGTTAAAGATGATCACTTTATGAGTAAAATCGATGGTAGTGGTTCCCGACTCGACCATACTACCCACATTACCGCCACAGAAAAATGAACCAAAACTGGTAGAATAATCAACATAAGTAGCAGGATCATGGTTGGTCGTATTGTCGAATCCCACGTTGGGCATCAGGGTCATAGCGCAACCGTCCATGTATTTCGAAAACACAGCAGGATTGGTCAGATCCATCTTTGTGAAGTTCGCATTATCCTTATAGGTACGCAAGACGCCTTCATGAGAATGATCATCATCCTTTTCGTGATACTCTATCATTTTCACACCGTTGTTGCCAAGGAATACATTTTCTGCGATGACATAAGAACCGATTTTCAACTCAATCACGGGATTCTCTTTGGTCGTTGACAGCGTAGCACTGTTACCACCCAGATAGATAGAGCCTCGGATAATGGTTTTCTTATCAGGCTTTCCTGCTACACGGAGTGACACCTGTTCTGCATTGGGACGGTAGTTATTGAGAGCAGTGACAGATGCTATATCATTGGCTATTGCATTCTCTGCATCCTCTTCAAATGGATGATCGGAATCACCATAATACAGATCACCGTATGTTGGATCGTCTTTCAAGTCCGGGTTATCGGTATAGGGATACGAACCATTGCCACCACCATAGAGATCACCACGAATGGATGTATAGACACCAACCGCATTACCGCCATAGACCTTACCGGAAATATCATTTCCGCCATAGACGTTATTGACATCACCACCACGCACCAGTACACGGGCAGAGAATCCTTTATTCTTTGGGAAGAAATAACCTTCCAGATCGTCAGCCTTGTCAGGCCTTTCCTTATTACCTCCAGGAATCACATCAGCCTTACGGCAACCGCCATAGAGGTTATCCACAATCAGTGTGGAGGTTTCGGGAATTTCCAACAAAAGGCCTTCGCGACTGGTCATATCACCCTCATTACCACCAGAATAGAGGTTACGGATCTTACCAGCCATAAGATTCCACGTCGGACGGATACTCATGGCTGCCCTATTGTTGCCGCCGAAGAAACTACCAATCTGGAATTCCGCACTCGTGGGATAGGTATAGCCTGGGTTGTAACCCATCTCTGCAATACGATCATCGGATATCAACTCCGTCCATTCTTCCGGGTTCTCTCCTTCTGCCTCTTTTGTTTTCACCTTGATGCTGTTGACCACATCGCTCGGATTCTCTACATGAATCACAGTCTTTTCCGAGACCGTCGCATTATTACCACCACCAAAAGCATACACAATAGAGCCACCAAGGATTTCCAGATAAGTCTTTCCCAGATTAGGATAATTGAAATCACCTGTAGAAGTGGCAATGATGGAATTCACATCACCCTTCTTTCCTTTTTCATAAATGGTATGAACACCCTCTACAATATCATAGTCATAGTCACCATTACCACCACCGAAAAGTTGACCGATGTAGATTTCCAGTTTCTTGGTCACGCCATCAGCCACCCTGGTCTTGGTCGTATTACCTATACGGATAAAGGCATCCCAAGTTTTGTCAATGTGATTAATATCTGCCTTTTTCAACTCTGACGGAACAGAGGCTACTGCTTCTGATGTTTCAGTCTTCTTGCCGACCGTACCTGATATGTCATTACCGCCATAGACATAATTGATGAGCATATAGTCTGAGGCATGTTCACCATCAATATTGACATACGACCTACCATCAATATCAGCCATACGGGCACCACCGAAAACACGGTTCAGATCACCAGCCCTCAAGGTGACCGTAGTATTACCCTTTACATCACCTGCGTTACCACCACCATAGACATTACCATGAATCTTGATCTGCGCATTAGCCTGTGTCCCTGTCAAAGCCAAGAGCAACAGGAACAGCAGTCGCTTGCCGTTCTTCATAAATGTCTGATATGCGGTATATTGTTTCATCTTGTTCACTTCTTAATTAATCTCAAATTCCGGATTATCCAGATCCCCGTCTGACAGGACGTACAGGTAAGTAGGTTTCACTGTTATGACAACCGTTTTCTTCTGACCGGGTCCCAATGAGGATGCCGTAATCCTGAGTTTATTCTCCGATGTCCTCTCACCTAAGTTGTTCCCATTTTTATCATAGACATCATATACACTGGTGAGGGTGAGATACGTACCATTAATATCAAAAATAGACGGGGCACAATAGACCAGTTGGTTAATAGCCAATGGTGTGACCGTGTATTGATTGTCGAGCACCGTTTCCGTATCCAGGAACGTCGCCTCGTTAGTCGCGCTACTGGCTTGTGTAAATGACGGCTGATAGATACCCCTACCCTTTCTGATATTCACCGTAGCATTCACTTTGCCATAGGTAGATGTCAGCGTGATCGTCTTCAGATGGATACTGCGCACCTGCGCATAAGTGGCATTTAACAGGAAGTTCAGTTCCAAACCAGAATACAGGTGGCCCATCAACAGGTTGACGTAGTTCTTACCCCGGATGCCAGACAGATAACTATAGTTACCTTCTGTCACATTGGCTGTTGCCGTACCTGTGCCATCCACTCGCTGAACGCCGACGATCAGGCAGATATCCTCATCTGTGATGTCGGGCAGATTATTGAAAGTCAGATCAATACCTTCAGAATAGCCCCCAGCGGGTTCCGAATCATCAACGGTGGCCCCTGCAATAGTGGCTGGCATATAGCCATAGAGATAATACTGCCGCTCTTCCTTGACAGAGAGGTTCGAATCCCAGCCTAAACCTGTGTATTGGAACTTGCCATTATCCTGTATCATCTCGTCAGCCGAGGTCAGGAATGCCTTGATATCCGTACCGACAGTACCAACGAGTTCTGTGGCACCGTTGGTGCGGGTCAATGACATCAGTTGCAGTGTGTTATCCGGATCAACCAAGTCCTCCTCGGAACTGTCGGAACAGCCCGTCAGAACCAGACTACCAGCGAACAGGCAGCCCCACAACCAGCGATATGTCATTTTATCTTTTATCATTCTTCTCTTGTCTTACCAGTTATATACATTCTGGGAGGTGTTTTCACTGGAGGTCCAGTCCTTCACCTCTACCATACCCATAATCAGATCGCCACTGCTAACGAAATAGGCATACACGATCCAGGTGTGATTACGTGTGAAATCGCCAGCGTCATGCATGGTGAAAGCAGATTCTCTGGTCACAGGCTCTTCATCCTCATGCTTGAGCGTATAATTGAACTTTCCTTTGACGACCTTGTCGGACTCGCGCAGATAGAATGTTCCCAGATCTGACAATCTGCCAAGGCTGATGCCCGAATTGATAAGGTTCTCATATTCCTGTCCCGACATGACACCATCCCAACTATAGGATGCCGGACTATCATTCCTTTTGATATTATCACCATCAATATCAGATACAAGCGGGTTTGAACTCGCATTCATCACATAATCTGCAGCAGTTTTGACATGACTCTTGAAATTGGGATAGGCACCATCCAAGAACAGGTACTCTTGGTTAGGTATGACACCATCGTCAAGCGTAATACTATTGATTGTCAGTTCATCCTCATTCGAGGTGGATTTACTGACGACGAACCGCACCTTTGACACGGCACGAACCAATCTGACATTGGCCAGATCACCTCCATCCTCACTGACCTGATAAACCGGTTTAGAACCAGTGATCTTCTTGTCTTTCATCACACCCGACATAGGCAGTCCATCCGTGGGAACTGTCTTGATGAGATTCGAGACACCGAAGAAGTCCTCCTTGATCAGCGCATTATCCAAGTCTTCGCGTGTGGTGGTGGCATCGAGCGAGATACCACAGTTGGCAGCAGTCGCATTAGCAACCACATAGACATCCACACGGGGCTTGTCAACATTCGGTGTATTGGCAAAAGCATCGTCAAGTTCCATCGTCACTTCATTGCCTGCCGTTTCAGACAATGACACATTACTCAGACTGATATGACCCACATAATCGCCACTTTCATGTTCAAACACCCAGACATGGAGGCTGTTAATCTTCTTCTCTACATCGGTAGCATCCACATCGCCATTATCGGCACGGGTTACGATCGGATGGTCAGGAGCGAACACATAGATCTTGAGCACAGGCTTGCTGTCAGGTTGTGACTCGTCATTCCCCGACGAACAGGCTGTCAGGAGCAGCACCAGCAGTGCACTCAGCCATTGTCCTATATATCGTCTATAATCTCTCATGCTCTTTCTCTTTTTAATCCATAATCACCGGTTTCGACGGGGCGGCAGCCGTCCACTGTGGCGTGGTGACTACACCAATCTCCAGATTCTGCGCCAGAATACTGGGCAGCACATTGTAGGCTTTGTCCAGCGAAGTCACGGTCATCAGAATCATTGTCGTATGGTCTTGCGTGAACACACGTTTTTTGAGTTCATTATTCTCATCCTCCGTCAATCCATCTGGAAGAACAGCCTGAGAAAGAACAACCTCACCCACAAGATAGAAGCGTGTGTTAGGATAGACATAGCCATTGAGGCACTTGAATGCATTGGCTCCCGTATATTCAAATTCGAGGATGACGTTCACGTCCTCACCATCGTAACTTTGCAGTACCAAGGTATTGAACACCTTCGCACTTGGGTCATCGAAGGCAGTCGTTGTCAGCGTGAAATCATCTACTAACTGACTGTCATACACAAACTTCACATCAACATCAGAATTGTTCAGGGGGGCGAAGTCATAACCCACTCTACGCTGACCGCCGACGATGACACCCGTCAAGCGGAACAAATCCTTAATACCATTATTGATGTCAACAACAGTGCCTTCTTGGTCTGTAAAGGAATTCGCATCGGCCTTGACTTTCAACGAGAGTTGTGCCACGGCATATTGCAAGGGATCCTGAATGGCGACGCTCTTGGTATTCGAGGTCACCTCGGTGAACGTTCCTTCAGCGGTGAAAAGCGACTGGACTGAGTTACCTTCACCCGCCCAAGTGTCCATCTCATTACACCTATCAAACGGCACTTTCGAATTAGAAGCCCAGATGTCACTCTCCACACGATAATAGAGTGCTGGCGGATAGGCAAAACGCGAGACGGAGTTGATGTCATCAAGGGTTGTTGTCTGCAACTGCGGCACGAACTTTTTCACTCTAACATCATTTTCCTCAACTTCAGACCAACGCAGGGCGGCAGCACCATCCGGCAAATTGATATTATGCGGATAGTTCAGGCTGGCGATCGCTGTCAGTTTCTCATGAGCCCTCTCAACAATATTATCCCGTATTTTCATGCTGACGGAACCGTCACCTGGCGTGAAACTTGCGGCAGCATCAATCAGAGCAGTAATCCATTGTTTGACACTGGCTGCAGAGCCTGGGAGGTCGTAACCATAGTTCGTGAAATGAGCGAACAACGGTTTCAGGTCAGGATCATTAAATGTGCTCCAGTTGGCACCACCGGCCGTAGCACTTGCAATATAGGTTAAGGCATCTGCCAAGGTGGTGGCATCTTCAGGAATCGTTTCCACATCACCGTAGATAGATACGGGATCGAAATAAATCTGATCCGTTGATGTCACATAACTGGAGACATACGGGCTCATTTCCAGCATACCATTATATGTAGCAGTAGCCTCAGGCGTTCCCTGATTCACATCCTCCGCCTTGGCATACACTAAGCAACCATTCGCGCCATGCGGCATTTCACAATAATTGAAATGATAATACCTACTGGGTAAATGATCCTGTGTTTGACAATGATCAATTTCTGAATTCGAAACAGAAGAAATGGTACTACCCACCTTTTTAATAGCAATGATGTTAAAGTCACTGATACCACGATATGGTTCGGCATTTTGTATGATCTCGTCAGCAAGACGGGTTCGGGCATTGTTATTTGACACACTGGCGAAAACAAGACCGATAGGCTCTGGCTCTTCTTCGACAACAGGTGCCTCGGTTTCTACCCGCTCCGAACAACTCAGGAGCATGGCAGCCACCAAGAACATCAGGTGATAAACCTGTATTGTCTTCCTATATTGTCTTATTTTCGCAACCATATTATAACATATCAGAATTCGGGATTGTACGTGCTACCCGGTTTCCAATCAAGCGTTACACTGACACTAACTTCAGGTGACTCACTTTCAATCTCCCCATTATCTCCCAAACTCACCTTGATGACCGTCACCTCACCAGCCCGCTGCGATCTTTTGACATAGACGATGGACTGTGTGGTGGTAACTTTCATACGTGTTCCTGCTGGTTCCTGATGGGGCACATACACGTGGAATGCCCATAGAGCCTCGTCACTCTCTTCGGAAATGAACGGCTCCTCGGTCTCAATCACCGTACGCGTCTCAGTCGTATTTTCCACAGGCTCACGCGAGGGGAAGGTCACACAGCAGAAGCCCACTTCCCGACTGCCGTCCTTCGTTTCCAACCTCGTGGTTCTGACGATTGGCGACGTCTCTGAGAAGATATATGTACTGTCGCAAATCTGGAAACCAGTGGCAAAGCCTGTGGCATAGACCTGGATGCCCTCAGTGGAATGGCCTCGTGGATTAATGACCAGCGTAGCAGAGCAGTTGGCCATATAGAGGTGCACATTGAAATTCTGGTCAACACCTCCCAACACCTCCATGGGCTGACGGGCAGTGAAAATACCAGTAGTATGAGAATCGATGGTGTCGCGCTCGATTTGGTGGAGAATGGAATGATGACAGAAATCGTCATCTTCCAATGTCACCAAGGGATTGTCGAGGATGTTAGCCGTAGCCAGATGCATATACTGTCGCATCGGCAGGTTGAGGGTATAACTGGCCTGATTGGCATCCATGAAGTGCTCATCATGTTGCAGACGGGCAGAATCACCCTGAGTATCGTAGAACGAGAGATCGATATCATGGGCATAGTCCGTAAAAACACCCGATAGGTGATTACGCAGTTCCTCAGCCAACTTCAGATCGGTCTTCGTCGTGAGTTTAGTGGTCAACTCGGTGGTCATGTTCGTCACCAGCCTCAGTTCATAATCCACCTTTGCCTGCTCTTCACAGCCACTCAGATCCTCGTCAATCACCGAACAACTCTCCAATATAGGCATCAAGATGATAAGGCATACAGACAGACAACGCCAGAGGCCAGACATTGCTGTCCAGCCTACATAGCGTTTATCCATGATGCACTTGTTCATCGTCATCGCCTATCTAATTCCGGTTTAGAGATTTACATCAAACGTAATACCCGGTATCCATGTAAGATCTACAGAGAAGGCCACCTCCAACTGGGACACCGTCAAATCCGGCAAGACATTGTAGGCAGCACCAAGACCTGTAGTATTAGAAACTTCAAACGTTCCCTGGGTAATCGTGAAGTTTGCCTTTGTCACATAATCTTGTTCGAAGATCTTGGTCCTTGGATTTTGTGGATCTGGGTGTGTTACGCCGGTTGCTGCAGCCAAATTCAACTCTCCTACCAAGTAGAATTTACCATTAGCAGGAACAGTACCGTCCTTACCCTTAAATGCGTGTCCTGTATTATTAGTCATCTCAACGGCGACATTAACAGTCGTAGCTGCTGGAGCAGTCTCCAGAACTAAGGTGTGATTGGTTCCTTGTGCCGTTTCAGCCTTAGCAGCAACCGTTCCATTCATGGTCTTGTCATAGATAGTATAGGTGTAATTACCGTTTGGGGTGAAATCAAAACCAACATCCTTCTGTCCACCGATAAGAACAGCCGAAACAGGGAAACCGGCTTCAGCCACATCAACAGCAACACCAGCGCCATCATAGAGGGTAGCATTTGCAGCCTTAACCGTCAAATCGAGACGACCGACAGCATACTGGATCTGATCTTCTAAAGCGATAGAGCGGGTTGAAGTACCTACCGTTCCATCCCAATTATATAAATTTGACGCTGAGATGGTTGCCCAAGTATCATCATTGTATGATTCAGAAACATTAGGTTCATCAGAAACGCCTATGTTTGAATTGGCACGATAATACAAGGCTGCGGGATAGACGTACCTTTGAAGACCAGCAACATTCAGAAGTGTTTCACCATTAATAACAGGATTAGCAGGATTCTGCCAATCAATTGTTACTGCACCGTCAGGCAGGTTGAGATTTGCAGGATAACCCGTGAGGTCTCCACCAGTCAGTGTGACAACACCAGCATCACTGATAGTGGCAAGACCATTTCCCATAATACTGGACTTAATATTTGTTACACCAGTAGCATCCGCTGTATTATATGTCTTAACGATATCCCACAACTGTTGTACGGCTGCTTGAACGCTTGCAGAAGAGGCTGCAATGGGTTTGAAACCAGTTGCACCAGTAAGCAGACTTTGTAGTTGTGTACTCGTTATACCCTCTGTCTCACGAATAGCCTTCAAATACGCACAAATAGCATTACCCTTGGTGTCATTATCACTGGAATAATTCGGTGCGATTTTCTCCAAAGTAAAATTGTAGTCATCTGTTCCATCAACATCCGCATAATCAGGAGCATTTAATTTTCCATTATTAAACTCATTGCCCGTTACCGTAGCCTGACCATAAAACACGAATCTGGTTGTGTTGATGGGGACATCCAAATCTTTATAGACCTTGGCTTTTTGTTCATCCAGATCAAAGCCTGCAATATCAGCAAGACTGAATACTTTACCATTCAAAGGATCTGTCTCATTTCCCATAAACGGAATAAGCACCATATTCTGCATACCGCGGAAAGTGGCCGTTGGCGTCTGAGCCTGTGTGATGGCTATGGTCTGACGGGTTGATGCACCAACATAGTTTGGCAAAGAGATGGCAAACTCCGTCTTTACAGAGTTTGTTTCCGGATTGTAGTCCGGGTTGTTAATCACATCGTCCTCAGACGAGCAACTGGAGAAACTAACTGCGCCTGTCAGTGCTATTGCACTCATCAAAGCATAGATTGCATTTTTCTTCATAATTTTACTGTTTTATTTGTTATTACTTATTTTCAGTTGATGATATAGACGACGTTGATGCCCAGCTGCGGGAGGAGGAAGATACGGTCACCCTCGCCAAGCTGTTGACCACAGGTGGGACACTCGTATTCCTTGAACCAGGCGTAGCCAATGGCGATGCCAGCTTCGGCCTCGATACGCCAGTGGCGGGCGAGAATCCATGAATAGCCGTACTTGCCACCGAGGGCGAAGAGGTCACCTTGCAGGCGCTTCTCCTTCACGGCATCATAGAGAGAAAATGGTATCCTGGTATTTCCGACATTGAAGTGACTATACAACAGGTCAGCCTCAAGATAACTCTTATGGAAGACGGAATCGTTCAGCCAATGTCGCACATTGGGTGCAATAGCCAAATGGCGCCATTTCTTATTGGTATTTTTGTCGATATCCCACGCATTGATACCAACCACGGCACCAATGGTCCATAAGGAATCGATACGGATGTCGGCACCAATGTTGGGCGTGAGCGTAGCGTCATAGAGCAGATTGTTACGCAGGGCGAGGGTCTGAGCCCCCACTTTTCCACCATTCATACACACCAGCAGTGTGACGATGCAAAAGGTTATTTTCCTGACAAGTTTCACCATTTAAACAATTTTTAATGCAAAGATAACGTATTTTCCTATTTATATATGCGCGAGAGGTGAACTTTTTTATTACAATCAGTCTTTTTCTTAGTACAATTTGTCCATCCTCGACCTATGTCAATCGTGAAAAATGCTTAATTTAAGCATAAATACTTGACAAAACGGACAAAATAGTCATGGTTATCAAAATAACAATACGTCCATAATAAGATATAACAATCCGTCAGATCAACTTATAACCAACGAGTTACAAAGACAGACCAAAAACATCCTGTCCAAAACTCAAGAAACGACAAAATTGGCGAAATATATTTACCCACCCCTAAAATTTGAGCTAAAACAGGCCGTTACTGAACACTTGTTGGCAATATACCGTTCATCTTCTCACGATACTCCGACGGTGTCATGTTATAGGTATCCTTAAAGATGCGGTTAAATGTCACGGTATTACTCATGCCACACTCCGAGGCTACAGTGGCAATGGTGTATTCGGGATGATCCAACAAAAGTTGGGCAGCATACTCCACACGCTTGGAGTTGATATAGACGGAGGTGTTGGAGGCATCGGAGTATTTACCCATCATCTTACCGAAACGATTCTTATCGACACCGATGAGGCGCATCAGATCCTCACGACCCAGTCCGGGCTTCAGGAAAAGACGATCGCGGGTGACCTGCGTGTCCATCTCCACGAAGAGACGACGGTCCTCATCGTCGGGCTCCTCCTCACCTCGCCGATCCATATCTTCCGGCAACTTGGCTGCACGCAGTTCCTCGATGGCGGCCACCACCTCCGGTGACGTGGGTGATGCTCCTTTCATCACGGCCCGACGGTAGGCGTCGAGACTGTTGAGTACATGGTGCATCTCGATATTACGACGACGGATATACCGGACATAATAGAGGATGACCAGTACCAGTGCAATCACAACTACAATACACGTACCGAGCAGACTGAGCCACAGCGTCTTACGTTCCGAGGCAGCCTGTTCCTGGTACAGTTCGTAGGCGGTCTGCATCTGTATGCCCGAGGTGCGCTTATAGAGCTTCTGGGCAATATCTCCCACCATACGGCCCCTGTTGGCTGCCTGTTCTGGATCACCCATCTCCATCAGGAGCAGCGCCTCCTTGTTGAGCACAGAGAGCATACGGAAAGAGACGGTATCGCCATGAGTCTGCAGGAAATCACGATAGTTGGTGATCACGCCGAGGGCATCATCGTAATGATGACTGAGCTGCAGGTAATCGAAGACGTTCATATCGTCGATCACATTGGCTGTCGTGGTCTTCTGCCAGGCGGCATAGGCTTTATCGGCCTCGGCCATCCTTCCGGCTCTGGCAAGCACACTGGCCCGGAGGGCATAGACCTCGCGAAGTCCTCTGTCACGGGCATTCCTGATCAGGGCGGGCGACGGCTGGAGGGCCTCGGCCTCCTGTAACTGCGACATGCGCAGGGCATCGTCAAAACGGTCGTCACGGGTGTACATCTTCAGTAATTCGAGATAGAACACACGCAGTTCGACGTGCTTAAAGGGATAATCCGACTCCTTCATCTCCTCCACAGCCTCCAGACAGGAACTGTAGCCGATCTCCTTCTGACCGTTACGGTGATGCCACTTACCGCTCATGAAATAGGTCATCGCCTCAAACGCCTTATTACCAATGGCATGGGCCTTCTTCCTCAATTGGAGGGTGGTCTCGATCATATTGTCCTCGTCATAGATGGCATCATAGCACTCCATCATCCGCTTGAGCACGAGCATCTGCACGAAGTTGCTGTCGCGAACGGCGGGATTGTTCTTCACCTTCTCAAAATAGGGCAATGCCTTCAGACACTGACGCATATTGAAGTTCAGGTCACCCTCGGCATAGTCGATGAGGCTCTCGGCCTCCAGTTTCCTTTCACGGACGGTCTGGAGGATGGCCTGGGCGGTATCTGGACTGGTAAAGAAATAGGTATATGCCTTATTGACGGACAACAGAGAATCCGGCAGATGGACCTGTGCGCTGCTGCCCAGCGAAACAACCATCAGACTGGCGATCAGTATGGCTCTTATCTTCATACGCTAAATACAACTCTGCTCCTACAGGCTTCGATCTCCTCTCCCGTAGCCGTATCGTGCTTGACAATACGGACATTATACTCGTGATCACCCGTCAGACAACGGTAGAAACTGAGTTTGTCACCGGCATGGGCCTCTGCGACGTAAGCGATCTCAAAACGCTTGATCTGATGGGCACTATACCACTGCTGATCCCAGAGATCGAGCACATGTTCGATATACTTCACGGAATTGATGTGACCGTTGATATCCACGTCATTATAATAGGTATCGATGGTGCGCACAAATTCGGCACTGTCGTCCATCTTCACACGGCCACCCTTGTCGATGGGACAATCCTTGTCCTTCACGATCCAGTTGTTGATGGCGCCGTTGTCTATCGAGAAGATATCCGTCGGCTGGCGGCTCTCCGTGTCAATCATCGCCCAGATGCTCCGTCCGTAGCCATAGACCTTTGAGTCCTCGCCTACGACACGGAAGTTTCGGCTCGTGAAGTAGCGCATGGCCGACTCCACCCAGGTCTCCACGGAAAATTTCGTGTACATCTTTGGCATCTCCTCCATCTCTATGGCCAGACGCGAGAGCACCCACGAACGGTTGATCGTCATCAGATACCTCATGCCAAAGCCACGATCCGTCGAGTGGAAGTCGGCGGCATTCAACATGTGATTACCCAAATGACCCATGAACAGTCGTCCCCCGAAGTCGCAGTGAAACGGCTCCGCCATAAACTCATATTTTCCTACTTTATCCATTTCCATTCTGTCTTCTGGCTGCAAAGATACGAATATTTCTGAGAAAAAGAATCCTTTTCGCCTAAATAAATTTTGCTTTATCCTCATTTATTCGTATCTTTGCCGCCGGAAAATCTGATGGAGACAAATGAAAACAATACTGATCCTCGTGGGTAAAACCACTGACAAACATTTTCAGGCAGGCATCAGCGACTATGTGGAGCGCATCGGTCACTATATGCCTTTCGAACTCGTCACCATCCCTGAACTCAAGAGCACCAAGAGTCTTACAGAAGAACAGCAGAAAACGGCGGAAGGAGAACTGATTCTCAAACAGATACAGTCATCCGATACGGTGGTTCTTCTTGATGAGCATGGCCGGGAATTCCGTAGTATCGAGTTCGCCCGTTGACTAGCAGATCGGAAGAGCGTCGTGTAGGGAAAGAGTGTAGATCTCG
>ERZ809472.210-NODE-210-length-15416-cov-8.206692_pt1 | contig 15416 bp, 13 predicted proteins | sample MGYA00521274_ERZ809472 | MGnify/ENA primary metagenome ERZ809472 (study PRJEB31581, sample SAMEA3312791) | metagenome | study: EMG produced TPA metagenomics assembly of the PRJEB8939 data set (Metagenomic analyses of Rumen microbiomes reveals... | reverse complement strand
GCTAGTCGCAGCCTCAACGTGATCTGACGATGCAGAAATTCCGCCAGCATCTGACGCAGTTGTTGGTGGCAACGGATGTTGCTGCTCGCGGTCTTGATGTAGATGATCTGACACATGTGATTAACTTCGGATTGCCCGATGATATCGAGAATTATACCCACCGCTCAGGTCGTACGGGTCGTGCAGGAAAGAAGGGCACTTCGATTTCGATTGTACATAGTAAAGAGAAGTTCAAGATCCGCAATATCGAAAAAGAGATTGGTAAGGCCTTTGTGCAGGCGGAGATTCCGTCGGCTGAGGAGATCTGTAAGAAACAGCTCTATAAGGTAATGGACCAGATTGTAAAGACGGATGTCGATGATGAGGAGATTGCCCCCTTCATGCAGGACATCAGCCGCTATTTCGAGTATATCGACAAGGAGGAAATCATTAAGAAGATTGTATCGCTGGAGTTTGGTAAGTTTCTGGCTTACTATGCGGAGGCGCCTGAGATTGAGAAGGTAGACTTGGCCAAGGAAAAGAAACCTCAGACAGACAAGCAGAAACTGCAGAACAAGGCACAGAAGGGTTACAGACGACTCTTTATCAATCTGGGTAAGCGCGATGGCTTCTATCCTGGTGAACTGATGCAGACACTAAACCGTTTTGTGGGAGGGCGTCAGGAAGTTGGTCATATCGACTTGCTCGACACGATTTCCTACTTCGAAGTGCCAGAGAAGGATGCCAAGAAAGTGATGATTCAGTTGACGGGCATTCGCTATAAGGGACACACCGTCCGTTGTAATGATGCCGACGATCCCAAGCCTGCACGTGACAGCCAATCTAAGCAGAAGTCAAAGGCCGGTAAGAAGAAAGACGACAGGCGCAGCCTAATGAATAAGGCGCCCCGTGACCTGCGAGGCCCGGAACCAGACTTCTCAGAGGAAGGCTGGGCAATGCGCAAGCCTCGGAAAAAGAAGAAATAGAAAAAGCCTCGCGATTGGCGAGGCTTTTCTATTTTATTTTGCTCCAACTTCATGACAACAGACTGTCGGCTAACTGATCCAACAGCGCCTCATCGGCAGCCTTCATACGAGAGCGGATGGTGACCATCGGCTCTACGATTTCACAATCCTTCAACCCCTCTATCATCGAGCGCATCACCTTGCCTGCCGTAGGCATCCAACTGCCGTTCTCGACGATGCCAAAGCGACGCTTCTGATAGTTCTTGATTTGCAAGTGATAGAGGAAGTCGTGCATCACTGGGAACACGCCTGCGTCGTAACTCGATGCAGCCACTACGACGGTAGGATAACGGAAAGCATCCTCGATGACCTCGGCCATATCGTCACGGCTCAAGTCACTCACCACCACTTTTGGAGCACCCTTTTCACGCAGAATCTCACCCAGACGCTCGGCAGCAGCTGCCGTTCCACCATGAATGCTGGCGTAGGCAATCAGGATACCCTCGCTCTCGGGTTCATACTTGCTCCATGTGTCGTATAACTTGATGGCAGCAGCCAACTGTTCGCCCCAGAGCACAGGACCGTGCAGCGGACAGATGGTCTGGACGTCGAGTGCAGCCAACTTCTTCATCACCGTCTGTACTTGCGAACCATACTTGCCACAGATATTAAAATAGTAGCGGCGCGCCTCGCAGGCCCAATCGTCAGTCTCATTGACCAATGCCCCGAATTTACCGAAGGCATCAGCAGAGAAGAGCACTTTATCCAAACTGTCGTAACTCATGATGACCTCTGGCCAATGTATCATCGCAGCCCCAATAAACTTTAGTTCATGACGACCCAGCGAGAGCGTATCACCCTCCTTGACTGTCATGACACGACCTTCGAAGTTAACGCCCTCGAAGAAATTGGGCAGCATCTTCACGGCCTGAGCGCTACATACAAGCTGTAGGCCTGGATAGGTCTCCAACATCCAAGCAATGAGTGCAGCATGGTCTGGCTCCATGTGGTGAGCCACCAGATAGTCAGGCTGGCGTCCATTGAGTGCGGCCTTCAGGTTTGCCTTCCACTCTTCGCCCTTGCGACGGTCGGCAGTATCTAATACTGCTATCTTCTCATCGTCAATGAGATAGGAATTATAACTCATGCCCTCAGGCACTACATACTGACTCTCAAACAGATCGATATCAAGATCGTCAACACCGATGTACTTAATGGTATCACTTATCATATTCATCATATTTAATTATTCTCTTCCATTTTTCTTCATACAGGCCTCCATCTCACGCTTCTTTCCATCGGCAAAGGACTGATCGACGCTGTTGTGTATGCTCTGACAGACATTCGCAGAGAACTGGGTGGCCTGGTCAATCACCTGATCCCACTGTTCTTCCGACAGACCAGTCTCCAGCATCTCACGGGTAATACCATACTTCATCAGTCCATACACAAAACCGGCATTGAAGTTATCACCAGCGCCGATGGTACTGACGGTCTCAGCCTGTGGCACGGGATATTGCTTGCTCATATTGCCAGCACCTCGCACTTCCAAGGGCTCTGCCCCCTGTGTATAGATAAAATTCTTACAGTAGAAGGATATCTGGGACCGATAGACCTTCTCGGCCTCTGTCAGATCGAACATCACCTCGAAATCCTCACTGCTGCCTCGTATGATGTCGGCATACTCCAGATTCTCCAGGATCGTGGCACGAAGTTTCATCACCTCCCCACGGTGGGAGGAACGGAAGTTCACGTCGTAATAGAGGATGGCCCCCTGTCGATGGGCATACTCTAAGAACGCCTGCATCTGCGGACGGATCACCGGATTGACGGCGTAATAGGATCCGTACATCACGATATCGTCAGGTTGGATGTCGGGAAAGACAAAGTCGAGTTTGTCGTGCGGATGATCCTTATAGAAGATATACTCCGCATCGTTCTGCTCATTGAGAAAGGCCAGGGAGATCGGTGACTTCGCCTCAGGATAGACACTGATATGACTGGCATCAACATGGTTCTCCTCCAAAAACCGGATGATACGCTGTCCCACCCGGTCGTCGCCCGTCTCACTGATAAAGGTTGTATTCAGTCCCGCACGCCCCAAAGAGATGAGGCCGTTGAACATCGAACCACCAGGTACGGCTCCGATGGGCTGGTCGTTCTTAAAAATGATATCGAGAATGGTCTCGCCTATTCCTATGACTTTTCGCATTTGCTTTTGATATTTATGGTTGCAAAGATAATAAAAAAAGTAAAAAGGGAAAAAGGTAAAAAGGTAAAAAAGCATCCACAAAAATATTTTTTAGTAATTTTGCAGCCGAAATGACCAAATACAATACGCATACGCTCGACAACGGTCTCCGTATCATTCACCTGCCCTCGACATCGCAGGTGGTGTGGTGTGGCTATGAAATTGCAGCAGGCTCTCGCAACGAACGGCCTGGCGAAGAAGGACTTGCACATTTCTGCGAGCATATGACTTTCAAGGGTACGGAGCGTCGCAGTGCCCTTCAGGTGATCAACGCCCTGGAGAGTGTAGGCGGTGAACTGAATGCCTTTACCAACAAGGAAGATACCGTATTTTATGCTGCCGTGACGAAGGAGCACTTCACCAAGGCCATCAACCTGTTGACGGACATCGTCTTCCACAGCCAGTATCCCCAGCAGGAAATCGACAAAGAGGTGGAGGTGATCTGCGACGAGATAGAGAGTTACAACGACACACCTGCAGAACTGATCTACGACGAGTTCGAGAACCTGCTCTTCAAGGGGCATCCCCTTGGACATAACATCCTTGGCAAGGCCGAACTGTTGCATACTTTTACAACTGCCGATGCCATCAGATTCACACGTCGCTACTATCGTCCAGACAATGCCGTGTTCTTCGTCTATGGCGATGTGGACTTCAAGCGATTCGTGAAAAGATTAGAGTTTAAAGTTTATGGTTCTTCGCAGAGCGAAACGGAAAAGCCGAGCGTAGAGATGATTACTCCTGCAGCAAACAAATCAACTATAAACAACAAACTATCAACAATCAACAAAGCCATCTGCCGAGAGATCGGTTCCCACCAAGCACATGTGATGATTGGCGCCAAGGCATATTGTTATGACGATCCGAAGCGCATGACGCTATACCTATTAAATAATATAATAGGTGGTCCTGGCATGAATGCCCGTCTGAATCTCTCGCTACGAGAGCGCCAAGGGTTGGTCTATACCGTTGAGAGTTCAATGGCAACCTACTCAGATACTGGCGTATGGAGCGTTTACTTTGGTTGCGACCATCACGACGTGAATCGTTGTCTGCGACTGGTGCGACGAGAGTTAGATCGTATGATGCATCCGCTTTCCGCCTCGCAACTCTCTGCCGCCAAGCGTCAGTTGAAAGGGCAGATCGCCATTGCCTGCGACAACCGCGAACAGTTCGCCCTTGACTTCGGCAGGAGTTACCTACATCACGGCCATGAGCGTGATCTCGATGACCTGTACCGTCGCATTGACGCCATCACGGCTGAAGACATACAGAAAGTGGCCTGCGAGCTCTTCCCCGCAGACCACCTCACTATCTTGATCTTTAAGTAATTGCCTATTCGTTGATCACCTTGATGCTTCGCATCAAGCTTGTTCACGTTCGAAAATACAAGCAAACTTGCATTTTACTCACTCATTCACAACCTTTTGGATAGTGCCATCCTCATTGTAGAACAGACGTTGTACCTTCAATGAGCGCAGATGAGTGACATCGTTAGAGGGTACGCAGTCGTGGTAGAACAGGAACCACTCGCCCTTGTACTGCACGATACTGTGGTGCGTCGTCCAGCCCACAACAGGATCGAGGAGCACACCCTGATAGGTGAACGGTCCGTAGGGGTTGTCACCGATGGCATAGCAGAGGAAGTGGCTGTCGCCTGTAGAATAGCTGAAATAATACTTGCCGTTGTACTTATGCATCCACGAAGCCTCGAAGAAGCGGTGCGGATCACCGGCTTTCAGAGGTTCACCGTTCTTGTCGATCACCACTACTGAATGGGGAGCCTCAGCAAACTGCAGCACGTCGTCGCTCATACGAACCACAAAACTCGACAGAGCAGGTACGTCAGCAGGTGCATAGAGTTGGGTCTTCTTATCAGCAGCAGGACCAAGGTCAACACCCTCCTTCAAGTACTTGGCTGCAGGCTGATACCACTGGAGCTGTCCACCCCAAAGACCACCGAAGTAACAGTATATCTGACCGTCGTCATCCTTGAAGACACTGGGGTCGATAGAGAAAGAGCCGCGGATGGGATGCTCCTGGGGGATGAACGGACCTTCCGGTCTGTCGGCCACAGCGACACCGAGGTGGAACACACCATTGTAATCCTTTGCTGAGAAGATGAGATAATACTTGCCGTCTTTCTCAACGACGTCATTGTCCCACATCTGCTTCTCTGCCCAGGCCACCTGTTCCACGTCAAGGATCTTGCCATAATCAGTCACCTCGCCATTCTCCACATCTTCCATGGAGATCACGTGGTAGTCCTTCATCTGGAAGTGACCACCATCATCGTCGAAGGCAGCTCCGGCCTCCCAGTCGTGGGAAGGATAGACGAACAGTTTTCCATTAAACACATTGGCAGAGGGATCTGCATAATAATCACTTGGGTAAAGATAGCGTGGTTTCATATTGCTTGACTATTAAATGATTAATTGAATGATTCTTTCTCTTCCTGAGAGACCTGGGCATCCAATCGACGACGCATGGCCAGTTCTGCCTGCATACTCTCGTTATACTCCTTTGTTATAGGGTAGAAATTCAAAGCCACGACACCGACAACGAACAGAAGGGCGGGCACGATACTCGACACCATCCTGATACCCTCCATGGCACTCTCGTTTTGGACAGACTCGTTGCCAGACACATAACCGAACATGGAAATGATAATACCTGCGATGGCACCTCCAAAACCGAGTCCCAACTTCAGGGTCAGCACGATACCGGAGAAACAGAAGCCTGTGGCACGACGGTGATTCTCATACTCCACATGGTCAGCCACATCAGCGATCATAGCCCACAACAAAGGAACCGTCGGAGCATAAGCCAATGACTTCAGGATGTTCAGGACAAACACCAGACTTACATCCGTCGGTGAAGGAATATAGAACATGGCCGTGAAGAAAGCTGTCAGAGACAGACAAACCATGAAAGTCTTCTTCTTACCATATTTGTTGGCCAGATAGCGCGACAAGCAAATCATCCCTATAAACTGAATGAGGGCACTTGTCATGTTAAAGACAGAAAAGCCAACAGAATAAGCATCCTCCTGATCAATATTGATAAAATGAGACAGAAAATCATATAGTGACTTCTGGTCCACATTATATTGGAAGTAGAAGTTCATGGCCGATCCCCACATGGCCAGGGTGACAAAAATACAGAATGTCAGTAAAGCCATGGAGTTCCACGACACGTCCGAGAACGTGTCCTTAATATCCGCACGCATGTTTACTTTCTGGGTTGAAGGCGGTTGGATACGCTCCTTGGACATGAAGAATGTAACGAGGAACAGACAGAAGGCAATGCAGGCATACAGGATGATGGTCGATAGCCAACCCTGCTGGAGATCCCCCTTTCCGAAGTGATCCACCAACGGAAGGGTCAGACCCTGTACGACAAACTGGGCGATAGTAACAGCGACAAAACGGATCGTCGTGATACTGGTGCGCTCCTTGATGTCACTCGTCATCACACCGCCTAACGAAGTATAAGGTATATTATTAAATGAGTAGGCGGTCATGAGCAATATATAGGAAATCGTGGCATAGACAGCCACCAGTTCCCTGTCATAGATACCCGGATTATAGAATGCAAGGACATAGAAAACACAGAAAGGAATAGCAGTCCAGATCAACCAGGGACGGAATTTGCCCCAACGGGTCCGCGTACGGTCGGAGAGGATACCGACCGTCGGATCGATAATGATAGCAGAGATACTGCCTATCATCAGAATACTGCCTGCCACAGCCCCATCCAGTCCGAAGACATCTGTATAGAACTTCAGCTGGAATATTACCATCATCTGGAACACCAGATTGGCTGCGGCATCTCCCATGGAGTAGCCCAGTTTCTCTTTCAACGAAACTTTCTGTGATGTATGAATCTTCATCGCAAAATGCTGCTATTCTTTCCGTTTGCAAAGATAGTAAAAACATTTTCACCTAACATTCTGATTTGTTACAGATGTTTTTTCAAATGTTTCATCCTGTAAGAAAAACAGATTATTTGTCCATTTCAACGGAGTTTTTTTGTATTTTTGCATCACAAATCAACAAATCATGAAGAAAACCCTGTCTTTATGTGTTATCCTTTTCTTCGCCATATGCGCTGAAGCCAAAGTGAGTATGCCCCAGTTGTTTCAGTCGGGCATGATACTACAACGCGGCAAACAGATTCCCATTTGGGGCAAGGCCGAGGCTGGAGAACTGGTCACCATCAGATTCAACAAGAAGCAATACGCCACGACTGCCGACTTGGACGGAAACTGGCGCATCAACCTACCGAAGATGAAGGCCGGCGGTCCCTACACGATGACGGTAGGCGACATCGTGCTCACCAATATTCTCATCGGCGACGTGTGGCTCCTGTCAGGACAGTCGAACATCGACGTGCATATCGAGCGCGTCTATCCGCAATATGCCCAAGAGATCGACAACTATGAGAACGCTGACATCCGTCTGTTCCGGGTACAGAACGAGACCGATGCCCACGGCGTCAGGGACGACATCAAGCCCACCCCCATCAACTGGAAACCTCTGAACAAACAGAACGCCTGGCCTTTTTCCGCCGTCGGCTATTTCCTCGGCAAACGGATGTATGAGCAGACAGGAGTGCCCCAGGGTATCATCGTCAACAGTTGGGGCGGCACACCTATCGAGGCTTGGATCTCTGCCGACTCCCTGCAGAAGGACTACCCCATGCTCGTGAAACGGGCACAGTTCTTCCAGAACGATGACTATGTGAAAGCCCAGGCTCAGGCCAACATGCAGGCAGAGCAGCAGTGGCAGAAGATACTGAGTAAAGAGGATCCTGGTATCAGCGAGAACTGGAATGCCGCAGACTTCGATGACAGTCAGTGGCCGAGCGCCAGCCAGTGGGACAGCCAATGGGCGCTGTCACCCACAACCCACCGTCCCGTCATTGGTACGATATGGCTCCGTCAGCATATTCAGATCGACAAGGCCCATGCCAGCAAACCAGCCCGTCTGTTGCTCGGCACCCTCTTCGACCAGGATATCACCTATCTGAACGGTCAGGAGATCGGACATACCTACTACCAGTACCCGCCGCGCCGTTATGATATCCCCGAAGGGTTGTTGCGTGAGGGCGACAACGTAATTACCGTACGCTTTATCAATAAATACGGTATGGCACACTTCATCCCCGAGAAACCCTACTTGTTGGCTTTTGGTGATGACCGCACGAGTCAGAACCCCATGCCTGCGGATGTTATTCCTTTGAGTGAACAGTGGCAGATACACCTCGGTACGGAGATGCCATCCTGTCCCAGTGGTGATATCTCATTGCAGAACATCCCCACCACGCTCTATAATGCCGTGCTCTATCCGTTGGCTCCCTACGCGCTCTCTGGCATCGTATGGTATCAGGGGGAGTCGAATACTGGTAATCCCGCGCCATATGCCGACTACCTGAAGAAACTGATGGGCTGCTGGCGCGACACCTGGAAAGATCAGAAGATGCCCTTCGTCATTGTGCAACTTGCCAACTACGACGGACGTCAGCAGACGGGATTCCCCTCACCCATCACCCCCCAGACCACACCGACAAACAGTGGTTGGGCACAACTCCGTGAGGCACAGCGCACCGTGGCAGAGGCCGACCCCCGTGCCGAACTAGCTGTCATCAACGACCTCGGTGAGACCGTCGATATCCATCCCCTCCGTAAGAAGGAGGTGGCAGAGCGCATTGGTCTCGGCTTCGATCGTCTTATATATAATAATAAGGTGAAACTGTTTCCGAAGGTCGTGGTTTCAGAAATCACTGACGGAAAAATCATCCTCACCCTGGACCAACCAGTACAAGAGGGTGATGTCTATGAATTCGAGGCAGCAGCAGCCGACGGTGACAAGGTTTTCCAGAACGTGACGGCCACCGCGAAAGACAACATCATCACCATCAACCTGCCTGATGACTTCCATCCACAGAGTGTCGTCTATACCGTGCGCTATGCCTGGAAGGACAATCCTCAGAAGGCTAATGTTCGCTCCCTCAGCGGTCTGCCGATGAGTTCATTTGAGATAAAGATAAACAAGTAATCATTAAAATAAAACAAATTATGGCAACAACTAATGAAACCAAGGGCTTCTATAAGCTCTCCTGGCTCCAGCGCATCGGCTTCGGATCTGGTGACCTGGCGCAGAACCTGATCTTCCAGGTAATTTGCACTTACCTGTTGTTCTTCTACACCGACATCTACGGCCTGACACCATCGGCAGTGGCCGTCATGTTCCTCGTGGGTAATGTGGCAAACGTGATTTGGGATCCCATCGTGGGCGCATTGATTGACAAGAGCAACCCGCGTTACGGAAAGTACCGCTCGTATCTGCTTTATGTGGGTATTCCGCTTTCGGGCTTCGCCATCCTGTGCTTCTACAATGGTTTTGCTCCGTCGCTGATCTATGCCTACGTGACCTACATCTCCATGCAGTTGCTCTATACGTTTATCAACGTACCCTACGGCGCCCTGAACTCTTCGCTAACCCGCGACACCAACGAGATCACCATCCTCACCTCAGTCCGTATGTTCATGGCCAACCTCGGTGGTCTGGCCGTTAACTCTGGTCTGCCCCTGTTCATCGCCCTGATAGCCGGTGCTCCATCCGACAGTCTTCCCAAAGACTCTGGAGCTTGGTTCACCACGATGACCATCTATGCCATCGTCGGCTTCTGCCTGCTCTTCTTCTGCTTCACACAGTGTAAGGAGCGCGTGGTCATGGATTCGAAAGTGACAGAAGACGTGAAGGTCAGCGACCTGTGGATGGAGTTCATGCGTAACCGTCCCCTGCGCGTCCTCGCCTTCTTCTTCATCACCGCCTTTGCCATGATGTCAGTGGGTAATGCCGCCGGTGCCTATTTCATGAACAGTAATCTGCACGGCTCGGCTCAGGAATTGTCGATCTTCATGGCCTTAGGTTCGATCCCTGCCTTCATCTTCATGCCATTGGTACCTTGGTTCAAACGCATGGTCGGCAAGAAGAATATGTTCTATCTGTTCCTTGGTGCTGCCATCGTCGGTATGGGCATGCTCTATTTCATCTCGAAGATGGAGAGCCCCAGCATGATGATGATCTATGTGGCCCAGTTCATCAAGAGCACGGGTGTCATCGTGGCTACGGGTTATATGTGGGCACTGGTTCCCGAGGTAATCTCCTACGGTGAATACACCACAGGCCGTCGTATCTCCGGTATCGTCAACGCCCTGACGGGACTGTTCTTCAAGGCCGGTATGACCTTCGGAAGCATCGTCGGTCCTGCTGTCCTGGCTTTTGTCGCCTACGACCCCGAGGTCATCGATCAGACACCTCTGGCCGAGGAAGGTATTCTCTGGCTGGTCTGCGTCATCCCCGCTATCCTGCTCGCCCTCGCCATCTTCATCATTTCGAAGTATGAGTTGACCGACGAGGTGATCGACGACATCAACAAGAAGATCGAGGCTCGCGAGAAATAAGCTCCGCCCCATTCCATATCTTACATAAATAAAGGCTTGCGAAAAACGCAAGCCTTTATTTATAGCCCAAATAGCACTTTCTTTGCAAAGGTTGGTATTATTATCGAGAGATTCGTTATTTCTCTTGATTATGTTTTGTTTGTTCTGTCCTTTTCCATATCTTTGCAACGGTAAAACTAATAACAGAACTATTTAACATGAAAAGATCATTATTGTTACTCATCCTGTCCGTCTGTATGTCATCCAATGTACAGGCCGACAACAAACTAGAGGCAGAAAGTGCGGTCTATACAGACTGTAAACTCGTTGAAGACAGCAAGTATTCGGGTGGAAAGGCCCTGGAACTTACGGAGAGTAGTGCCAAGATCACCTTTACTTACAACGCTGAAGCAGACGGTAAGTACACCCTTTATATCTGTTACGATGCACTTTACGGTGCCAAAGTGGTCAATGTAACGGTCAATGGCAACACGAGTACCTTGCAGACGCTTGATAAAGTCGTGGAAGAAGCTGAGGCCGGCACATTCATTATGTCCAAAGGCGATAACACTATCGAGATTACGCCAAACTGGACCTGGTTCCGAATCGACTACATCCGCATTGACAACAGCAACAGCACCACTGTTGAGTTTAACATTGCCCCAACACCTGTCGATGCCAGTGCCTCAGAGGCCGCCAAGAAGGTTTATACGTTCCTTTATGACAACTTTGGAAAGAAGACCATCTCAGGCGTCATGACCGGAGATATGGAGACCGCCAATGGTGATGTCACCCAACATGCCGATGTGAAGGCCGTCTTCGAGGCTTCTGGCAAATACCCTGCCCTTGTCGGCTTCGACTTCATGAACGCCACTGGCATCGATGAGGACAACACCTGGTACAAGGACTACACGAACCGTTCCATCGAACTATCGAAGGATCTCTACCGTCGTGGTGGTCTGCCTGCCTTTACCTGGCACTGGCGCGACCCCAGCCGTCAGACGGGTGAGTTCTACAGTGGCAATCAGGTAAAGACCCCATGCACGATGAAAATCTCCGATGCCTTGAACGCCGACGGCAGTTGGAATACCTCTTCGGATCTCTATGCCTATATGATCAAGGACATCGACACCATAGCCGATTACTTCCTCGCGCTGCAGGAACTCGGTGTCGCCTGTATCTTCCGTCCGCTCCATGAGGCCAGCGGCGGCTGGTTCTGGTGGGGAACCGATGGTGCCGCCAGCTATGTCAAGCTCTACCAACTGATTGTGGATGAAATGGTGAATCAGAAAGGTGTCCACAATATCATTTGGGTATGGAACCCCTGTACTGTCGATGACGGGGACTGGAACCCTGGAGCAGACTGCTATGATGTGGTCGCTATCGATATCTACAACAATGCCTACGACTACTCCAGCAACTATGCCGCCTTCGACAAACTGAGGACACTTACCGAAGGGAAAAAACTCCTTGCCCTCTCAGAGAACGGACCTATTCCCGATATTGATAAGGAGTTCGCCGAAGATGCTGTCTGGTCGTGGTGGATGCCTTGGTATCAAACCTGGGGTTCGAAATATGTTGACTACACCAGTTCAGAAGAATGGACCAAGTGCATGGGCGATGATCGTGTCATCACGCTCGAGGACTGTTCTGCTGGATGGGGCACCTATACTGCCGTCTCTTCACCAAAGATCCTTCCCGCCACTCCTGACAGATCAGTCCTCTATGATCTCCAGGGCCATCGTCTCTCCAAGGCTCCCACCAAGGGACTTTTCATCCAAGACGGCCAAAAGATTTTGAAGAAATAAGTTTGCGATAATAGGTTAATTCTTTAATCGCTTGGAATTTTGTAGATTGTTTCGTACCTTTGCAGTCAGAAATCATTATAATGACACAGATAATGGGATGACTGACAAATGAAGGATCTGTTCTGTAAGCGGTGGAAGGCGGTATTATCCGTTATATTTGGCATCGTGATCTTCATGATATGCCGATTCCTTCTGTGTGCTTTGATGAACTACCACGAGCAGAGTCACCTGTTTAGATGGACGGGCTTCTATCTCCGTGATCAGTTATCGTCGTGGGACGGGTTTCGAGAATACTTGGTGTCGTTTATCACGCAGTTCTTCTACGTCGAATGGTTAGGTGCCCTGTTGATAGCATTGCTGGCTGTCGGTATTCAGCAGGTAGTCTGGCGATTGAGCATCTGTTGGGGTTGGGTCGTTCGTGGCTCTATCCCATCAGTTTTGTGCCTGTTGCCCTGATGTTTTACTATGGGTTGATACCCCAACACTATCGGGATAACGCCGACTTTCGTGAGATCGTGGAGTATGACTACTTGATGCGTACGCACCAATGGCAGGCGATAGCGGAAAAGTCGGCTCAAGCCTACCCCCAGAGCGAGCATGGCATACGTGTCACTAATCATGCCCTGGCGATACAGGGCAGACTGCTTGACGAGATGTTTTTCTATCAGCAGACAGGTCCGAAAGGCTTGTTGGCAGACGACCAGCAACAAGAGCCACTGACTTACTACGCATTGAGTGATATCTATATGCATCTGGGGTTTATTAATGAGTCAGAGCGTCTGGCCTTCAATGCCAAACAGTCTCTGCCGAACCACCATAAGAGCGGACGTGCCTTCTTCCGGCTTGCTGAGACGAACATCATCAACGGTAACTATACGATTGCCATGAAATACCTGAACTATCTACGCTATACTACGGATCATGGGCCAGAAACTGGTTGGAAAAGTTGGGCGACGAGACCTATACGGAGCAACAATACGGTAATGTACGTCGCCGTCGTACGACGCAGGTGAACCACCTGATAGCTCCCGATAAAAGTATCATGCTCACAGAACTGGTGCAGCAGGACAGTACCAACCGGCTGGCGATGGACTATCTGCTGGCCTACGACCTACTGACATTGAAATATGAGCGGGTGTTGGAACACTTGCAATGGGGTGAGCAGTTGGGCTACTATACTCAGATAGCGCCACGGGCCGTGCAAGAGTGTATTATGGGCAGTTGGCTGCTCTTCCATCCTGATGCCACTGAACTGCCTATCCCAATCAGTAAGGATGTGTATGAGACAACGGGTACTATCATGAAGGCGATTGCTATGGCACGGGATTTCAATGACCCGTCATTCAATGAACCACCTTTCTCACAGTCGTATTGGCACTATCGGATTATGGTTTTACGCCAAAAATTAAGTACAACCCCATGAAGCAGATCATCTATCTTTTACTCGGAATCATTTGCCTCGTAGGTTGTAACAGTTATCCTGAACAACCTATCGAGAGCGACAAGCTTCCGGATATAGTGCCCGACTACGTGGGGGTAGAGATTCCTGACGGTATCGCTCCTCTTAATTTCTATATGGCAGACGACAGTGTAGATCTGTTGGATGTAACAATGGTTGGCGCCAAAGGTGGAGAACTTCACGTCAATGGCAGTTATGCCGACTTCGATATGGAAGAATGGCACGAGTTGACCCGTCAGAATATCGGCGACAGCCTCGTTGTGACGGTTTGTGCACGACGTGATGGCGTATGGACTCAGTATCGTTCCTTCCCGATATACGTCAGCAATGACAGTCTGGGTGAATGGGGTGTCACCTATCGACTGATTCCCCCTGGTTATGAGGCTTGGGGACAGATGGGCATTTACCAGCGTGACCTTGCCTCGTTCGAGCAGTCGGTCATCGTTGACAATCGGCAGATGGACGGACAATGCGTGAACTGTCATACGCCGAATCGTACAGATCCCCAACAGTTCACCTTCCATGTGCGTGGACCTCATGGAGCGACAGTTGTCAGCATCAACGGCCAGACAGATATTTTGGAACCCCAGAATCAATCGTTAGGTGGCGGTATGGTCTATCCCTACTGGCATCTATCTGGCCGATATATTGCCTATTCCACCAACAATACACACCAGAATTTCCATCAGCGGAGTAACAGACGTGTGGAGGTGTATGACGAGAGTTCCGACATTATTCTCTATGCGCCTGACAAACATGAGATTCTACTAGACAGTATCCTGGCTTCGAAAGACGGACTGGAAAACTATCCCGTTTTCTCTCCTAACGGAAAGACTCTGTATTACTGTGCTGCTCAGCGTGTTGACAGTATATGGAAGAACTATCAGCAGGTGAAATATAACATCTGCCGTATCGACTTTGATCCGCAAGAGGGGCGCTTTGTCGGTACTCCCGATACCATTGTCCATGCGCGGCAAGCAGGAAAGAGCGCCAACATGCCACGTGTCTCATATGATGGACGATTCCTGCTATATACCGTCTGCGACTATGGTTGTTTCCCCGTGTGGCATCCTGAGGCAGACCTTTGGATCACGGATTTGCAGAGTGGTGAGGCCTATCCGCTGACAGAGGCCAACAGTCACGATGCCGAGAGTTTTCATAATTGGAGCTTGAACTCTCGTTGGATCGTATTTACCAGTCGGCGTGACGACGGACTCTATACCAACTTGTATTTCGCGCATGTCAGCGTTGATGGAAAGGTATCCAAGGCTTTCCGCCTGCCACAGCGCAACCCGAAAGAGTTTGACGAAGAAACGGTCTGTTCGTTTAACACGCCAGACTTCGCTTCGGGTCCCGTCACTATCAGTCGTCAGCAACTCTATCAAAAGATTATGAGTTCAGACCGGCAGGGTCATACGCTCATAAAACCATAATGCTTTGCTGCCCATACCGCTTACATGCCTAAGAAACTGTTGATGTGGCCTATGAGGGCCTCCGTTTCAGC
>ERZ809472.209-NODE-209-length-15456-cov-13.841374_pt1 | contig 15456 bp, 12 predicted proteins | sample MGYA00521274_ERZ809472 | MGnify/ENA primary metagenome ERZ809472 (study PRJEB31581, sample SAMEA3312791) | metagenome | study: EMG produced TPA metagenomics assembly of the PRJEB8939 data set (Metagenomic analyses of Rumen microbiomes reveals... | reverse complement strand
GGCTGTCTTTGCGGAGCTTGCGAAAGTTGAATAAGGCATTTATATAACATACCAAAGCAAAGAAAAAGGAAACCTTCGCAGGCTTCCTTTTTCTTTTTCAATTGCCCATTAAGGCAAAAGAATCTTCTCTTGGAAAATGTCTGTCTCACGACAATCAAGTTCCTACATTTAACCTTAATAATCTAATACCATGAAAAACACAGTGCAAAATTACAAAAAAATTGCAACGGCACAATATTATTTACATTTAATTTATTAAACTTTAACAATTAGGGCAGACGATGCCAAGAATATTTTTAGTACCTTTGCATCAAAATTGATAATTCAACAGCTAAATAAAACCGCATGAACAAACATTTACTATCTTTGGCATTTGCCATTACGTTTAATGCTGCCGCTATGGCACAGACTGATTTCACACAAAGAAGCGTGTCCTCAAATCTGAGTATTGACCCCATCAGTACACAGATGGCACGCACCCCAGCCATTCAAGCAGGTGAAGGCCAAGTGTGGTGGGCAAATTACGACCAGTCGGCCACCGTCAGATACATCATGGGCACCGACATGGCCGAACACTACGATGCCGCAGTGTTCATCCCGTCGGGACTGCTGACCCAAGATGAGATGACTGTCGACGGATTCAGTTTCTTCCCCCTCACCGACTCCATTGACAACGTCAAGGTGTGGGTGTGCCCCTTCCTCCCAGCAAACAATGGCGACCGTGTGGAAACAGTGAGCGTAGACCGCTCGACCATTGAGAAGGATGTGTTCAACGACGTCGTATTCAAGAAACAGCACGTGGTGCCCGTCAATGGTCTTTACGTGGGCATATCGTTCGACGTCGTGTCGGTTGACGACCCTTATTCCAGACGTCCCCTTTCTCTCACCAATACAGATGCCAATCGTCCCAACTCCTTCTTCTATAAGACCACGTCGAAGCGTCAGTGGACCAACATCGAGGGAAACGCCTACGTGAAAGTGCTCTTCGGTGGCGGAAATTTCATCAAGAATGCCGTCACACCAAAAGATTTTGCCACCAACTACGTAGTGAAAGGTGAGAGCGTAAGCATGCCCATGATATTGAGGAACATGGGGGTCAACGATGTAAGCAGCATCTCTTACACCATCACCACCGACGGTGTGACCTCTGAGGAATACACCAAGGGGATCGACATCAAGGGATACCAGCAAGCCGTGGAGACGACCATCGATTTCCCCGCCGACGACGAGGCCAAGGCCTACCAGAAGACACTCACTATCACCAAGGTGAACGGACAGAAGAATGAAACCAGTGCTAACAAGGCTGAGGGTCAGCTCATCACCGTCATGCAGAAATTCCAGCCAAGACCCGTCGTAGAGCTGTTCATCGGAACAGGATATGACTACAGCCCCTACGGCATGGTCGGTTTGGAAAAGACACAGGAAAAATACGGCGACGAGGCCGTGCTCATTGCTGTTCACTGCGACGACGTTATGGCCATCAAGGATTATATTGATATTGTCGACAATGCCACGTCCGTGCCCTCCTCCTTCCTCAATCGCCAGTACGCCATCTATCCTTCACCCTTCAACCTGCAGCGCTACGTAGGGTTAGCACTGGACCGCACCGTTCCTGCAAAGATCAGACTTGCTGCCGAGTGGATTGACGATACCACTATTAAACTCGACGCTGCAACCACTTTCGGATATACCGATAATAAAGCTGACTATGGAATCGCTTACGTGCTCCTGGCCGACGGGCTGAAGGGTACTGGTGAAGCGTGGGAACAGAAGAACGGCTACTCAGGCATGAGCGCAGGAGAAGACCTCAAGTTCTGGAGCGAATCGTCATCAAGCGTGGCCGACATCACCTACAATCATGTGGCCATTGCTGCCAAGGAAATCTTCAGCGGCGAGACATTCAACAACACGTCAAAGATTGAGGCCAACCAGCGATTCACTACCAGCACTACAATGAGCATCAGCGGCAACACCCTGGTGCAGGACAAGAGCAAGCTCACTGCTGTGGCACTGCTCATAGACCGCAGCAACAACCAGATTATCAACGCATCGCAGACCTCGATAGCAGCAATCGGAGAGGGCATAGAAAGCCTCACGACCCAAGAAGATGAGAATGTGACAGCCCGCTACGACATGGCCGGTCGCAGAGTCAGCAGCAACAATAAGGGTATCAGCATCGTTAAGATGGCCAATGGAAAAAGTATGAAAATAGTGAGATGAAACGCATTAAACTGAGATTTGAAAGTATGCAGCAGGTGGCAGGTGGCGACGGTATGGGCGTCATCCTGCTCACCGACATGCAGCGCATGCGCGCTATAACCGTGGTCTGCGACGAAGCGATGATGCAGCAGATGCTCCTGCGAATGCGCTCGCCAAAGCTGTGTCGCACCCTGCTGCCAGAAGCACTTCTCAGTCTGCTGCCCTCCACTTACGAGATGATGGTGTTTGGCCTTTACCAGGGACAATATCAGGTGGTGCTCATGGACGAACACGGTGAGTCGGCACGGCTTCGAATAAGCGATGCCGTACTCCTCACAATGATGTCTGACATACCACTTTATATCGAGGAAAGCCTCATGAGCCGCCAAAGTACTCCCTTTGACGAAACGGCTACCGGTATCGCCATACCCATCAACACCATGGACGTGCCACGGCTAAAGATGGCACTACAGCAAGCCATCGACAACGAGAACTATGAACTGGCATCGCAGTTGCGCGATGAAATCCAGCGCCGCAGCTCGCGGTCGTTCTCGTCGTCGACCACCACCACGCTCTGAATGAAATGAAAGAAGAACGCTATTTCTACGCACCCGATGCTACGGCACAACAGATGTTGCCAAACGACGAGGCAGTCCATGCAGTTCGCGTGCTGCGGTTGGCAGCCGGCGACGAGATGATGCTCATGGACGGAAAGGGCACATTCTTTGAGGCAGTGGTTACCGAGGCCACGCAGCGACGTTGCGCCTATGCTATCAAGACCACATTGCCACAACAGCGCCAGTGGAGCGGACACGTACATTTGGCCATGGCACCGACAAAGATGATGGAACGCACGGAGTGGCTCGTAGAGAAAGCGACGGAAATAGGCATCGACGAGTTGACGTTGCTCAACAGCCAGTTCTCCGAACGACGGGCCGTAAAGCTACCGCGGCTGGAGAAGATATGCATAGCAGCCATGAAGCAAAGCCGCAAGGCGTGGATGCCTGTTCTCAACGATATGCAAGATGTCCGTCATTTTATCGGCCGTCATACCACAGGCCGACGGTTCATCGCTCACTGCTACAATGAGATACCACGTGAAAACCTGTTCGACTGTCTGAAGCAAGGACTGCCCGACGAGGACGCGCTGGTAATGATCGGACCAGAGGGTGACTTTTCTTTCGAAGAGGTGCAGCATGCCATCGCTGCCGGCTTCGTCTCCGTGGACTTGGGAAAGAGCCGACTGCGCACCGAAACGGCAGCACTGGCCGCAGTAATGATGATGCAACTGTCTAAACAAGTAGCTGCAAACCAATGATAAACAGATAATTAAAATAGAATGATAAGACTTGAATTCATCCGATACACTATGCGTTTGGTAACGATACTTGTCGCATTCCAGTTCCCGTTCATCACCTCTCAGGCACAGACCCTGCGCGAAGTATTCACTGTCATGCCTGACTCGCTCACGCCCTGTCTTACAGCCAACAACCGACTGGACATGATGGACTTCATGGACGCAAAGATGAAAGCCGCTGTCACCAACAAGCTCGGAGGTGAATCCCTGATGACCTTCCTCAGCAATGATTCGCTGGCCATTCGTATGAGCGAAGCACTTACCATAGAACTCAAAATGCTCACTGCCGACACCATGACTGTAGTCGATATGAAACATACATACAATATCATCGGTGGACAGCAGCAAACCTTACTCACACGCTATAACGCAAAATCCTGGCAAGTGCTGTTGCCGGCAAGGCTCATCGAGTCGACCCTGAACCGTTTCGACGAAAGAGCAAAGCAAAAAGACCCAAACGAACGTCTGTAATCATCCGTTTACTCCTTCATAATCCCCCATTTGAGTAACATGAGAAAATGGTTTTTCATCACCCTATGGTTTCTGCTCTTTGCAGGAGTCATCGCCGTAGCAGGATGTTTCTGGGCAATCTCTGACGGGCGAATAGGTTTCATGCCGCCCATTGAAGATCTGCAGAACCCCATTAACAAATACGCCACACAGGTGTTTACCTGTGACAACAAGCTACTGGGCACATGGAACATGAACCGCGAGAACCGTGTCATGGTCGACTACGACGACTTGTCTCCGTCGCTCGTCCAGGCACTCATTGCCACCGAGGATGTCCGCTTCTACGACCACTCAGGCATTGACTTCTACGCCTTGGCACGCGCCATCGTCAAGCGCGGACTGATGGGACAGAAGAATGCCGGTGGCGGCTCCACCATTACCCAGCAGCTGGCCAAGCAGCTCTTTACCGACGTGGCGCATAACGCTACTGAACGAATGTTTCAAAAACCCATCGAATGGGTCATCGCCGTGAAATTGGAGCGCAACTACACCAAAGAGGAAATCATCGCCATGTATCTCAACTACTTCGACTTCCTCCACAATGCTGTAGGCATCAAGACGGCAGCCAACGTGTATTTCTCCAAAGAACCCCATGACTTGTCACTCACCGAAAGCGCCACCCTCGTGGGCCTTTGCAAAAACCCCTCGCTCTACAATCCAGTGCGCTTTGAAGAGCGGTCACTGGAAAGACGCAACGTGGTGCTCCACCAGATGCTCAAGGCAGGCTACATTACCCAGCAGGAATATGACAGTTGTGCTGTTCTGCCCATGGCACTTAAATTCCATGCTGCCGACCATAACGAAGGCATGGCAACTTATTTCCGAGATTTCCTGCGTCGGTACATGACGGCCAAAAAACCCAAGTTGTCTGACTATCCTGAATGGAACTATACAAAGTTCATTATCGACTCGAAGAACTGGGAAGAAGACCCTCTCTATGGATGGTGTAACAAGAACGTGAAACGCGACGGTTCACCATATAATATCTATACTGACGGCCTGAAGGTTTACACCACCATCGATTCCCGCATGCAGCAATATGCAGAACAGGCTTGCTACGAGCACGTCGTAGGTTACCTGCAGCCAGAGTTTAACAAAGGCTTGAGCCACAAGGCCAATGCCCCCTATTCCAGCAAGCTTTCGCGTGAAGAAGTGCTGAAAATCATGAAGCGTAACGTGAGACAATCGGAACGTTACCGCGTCATGAAAGCCGCCGGATGCACGAATGAAGAGATTGAACAGGCCTTCAACACCAAAACAAAGATGCAAGTGTTTACCTACGAGGGAGAAGTAGACACTGTCATGACCCCCATGGATTCCATCCGGCACTACAAGTCATTCTTGCGCACGGGTTTCTTTAGCATGTCGCCACAAGACGGTCATGTGAAAGCCTACGTCGGAGGATTGGATTTCCATAATTTTGCCTACGACATGGCCACGGAAGGCCGACGTCAGGTGGGGTCTACCATTAAGCCCTTCCTCTATTCATTAGCATTGGAGAACGGATTGTCACCCTGTTTTGAGCTACCCAATGTGCAAAAGACCTATCACGTGCCAGGTGGCAGGTCCTGGACACCACGCAACGGATCAAAATCACACTATGGCGAAATGGTAACCCTCAAATGGGGTTTGCAGCAGTCGAACAACTGGATATCGGCACAGCTCATCACCTCGGACTACGCAAGGCCAGACGGTTTTGTTGACCTGCTCGGCAAATATGGCATTTGTACCGAGGATATCGAAGCGTCGTATGCCCTCTGCCTGGGCACTTGCGACATCTCCGTTGCTGAAATGGTCAGTGCCTACACAGCATTCGTTAATCATGGCGTACGCTTCTCACCCATCTATGTCACCCATATCGTAGACAACGAGGGCAACAAGGTGGCAGAGTTCAGCTCACGTATGGACGAAGTCATCAGCAACGTGACCGCCGACCGCATGCTCTACATGCTGCAGTCTGTCGTCGACGGTGGAACGGCCAGCCGTCTGCGTTTCCGCTATAACATCAAGGCTCCTTTAGGCGGCAAGACCGGCACCACCAATTCCCACAGCGATGCTTGGTTCATGGGAATTGCGCCCAAGCTCATCACTGGATGCTGGGTGGGCGGCGACGACCGTGACATACACTTCGACTCAATGACTTTCGGGCAGGGAGCATCGGCAGCACTGCCTATTTTTGCAAAATACATCAAGAGCATCTATGCCGATAATACAATAGGAATCACAGAGTCTGACCAGTTCGACTTCCCCTCAGACTTTGACCCCTGCCTTAGTGAGGATGACATGGAAGAAGTGGGAGACATTGAACCCACCGATGATGAAGAGACCATCACGATAGACCATGTGGAAGACGTGATCGATTAAGTCGTGGCTGCCATATAATAAGGAGAGAAAAACATGCTGTTGATTGAGAAATACTTTCCTGCGCTGTCAGCACGCCAGAAAGAGCAGCTGGTAGCGCTTGATGACCTTTACCACGAATGGAACGAGAAGATTAACGTCATCTCGCGACGCGACATCGACAATCTCTACCTGCACCACGTGCTCCACTCGCTGGCTATTGCACGTCTCATCACTTTCCGGCCTGGCACGCGCATCCTTGACCTGGGCACAGGCGGCGGTTTTCCAGGTGTGCCACTTGCCATTTTGTTTCCCGACTGTGACTTCAAGCTTATCGACGGAACTGGTAAGAAAATCCGAGTGGCACAGGAGGTGTGTCAGGCAATCGGACTGACGAACTGCCACCCAGAACACCTGCGCGGCGAGGAAGAGAAGGGAACTTACCATTTTGTGGTGAGCCGTGCCGTTATGCCTTTGCCCGATTTGGTAAAGCTGGTACGCAAAAACATCACAAAGGAACAGATGAACGCACTCCCCAACGGTGTCATCTGCCTGAAAGGCGGCGACCTGCAGAGTGAGACCAAGCCTTTCAGACGTATTGTACAGACAACTGAGCTAACCGACTATTTCTCCGAAGAATGGTTCCGCGAAAAATACTGCCTATACCTTCCTATTAGCAAAAAATAATTCATGTTAGACATCAAGATGCTGGTCTTAAACCAGTTACAAGAGAACTGCTACATCGTGAGTGACGAAAGTCTCGAAGCCGTCATCATTGACTGCGGTGCCTATTATGAGGCTGAGCGCAAGGCTATCGTCAACTTTATCCGCGAAAAAGGTCTCACGATGCACCATCTGCTTTGCACGCACGGTCATTTTGACCATGTCTATGGTGCCGATACCATTTTTGACGAGTTTGGCGTTGCTCCAGAAATACATGCCGCCGACCGCGACTTCGTGGAGAACATGGACCGGCAGTATCGCGACATGCTGGGAGAGCCCTACCCTCGCCCATCGGTGAAGGCATCAAGATTACTGGCCGACGGCGATACCGTCACCTTCGGCAGCCACACACTGAAGGTCATCCACACACCTGGCCATTCCGAGGGCAGCGTGGTGTTCTATTGTGCTGAGGAGAACGTTGCCTTTACTGGCGACACCATTTTCCACATGAGCTTCGGACGCACAGACCTACCTGGCGGCTCATGGGAAAAACTGAAGGCCAGCCTACAAAAACTGACCTCTATGCTTCCGGCTCAAACAGTGCTCTATACAGGTCATGGCCCGTCCACCACAATGGAAGCATGGTCATGGTGGTGGTCAACGGCATGGAAATAAAACTTGCGGCTGCCAAGTGAACCCACTTGGGCAGCCGCAATTGTTTCTTATCTACATTCTGAGGAAAGGCCTCTCCTCATAAGAGAAGCGAGGATGAGGCTTATCGCTTCGAGGTGACATCCTTTTCGTATTGCTGGATGCAGGCAATGAACTCCTCGCCCACGGGCACATTGTTCTTCAGGTTGAAGTAGTCGTACACAGCACCGAAAGGCAGACTCTTGGCTTCCTCCATGAGTGCGAGACGCTCGAAGTACTGGCCGTTGTCCTCATACTTGCGAAGCAGTTCCTTCGGCTCAAGCAAAGCTTGCAGGATGCACTTCTGCGTGGCACGGCTACCGATGATATAGGCACCGATACGGTTGATGCTGGCATCAAAGTAGTCGAGACCGACGTGTGCACGGTCGAGGGCATCGCTACGCACAAGTTCCTTGAAGAGGTCAAGAGTCTGGTCGTTCATGATGGTCACATGGTCGCTGTCCCAACGCACAGGGCGGCTCACGTGGAGCATCAGCTCAGGCACGTACATCAGCAGCGTGCTGACAAAGTCGGAGACATTCTCCGTGGGTTCGTAGTGGCCAGTGTCGAGGGTATAGATGCACTTACGGGTGGCGCAATAGGCTGTGTAGAAGTCGTGTGAACCTACGGTATAGCTTTCCAGACCGATGCCGAAGAGTTTGGCCTCAAAGCAGTTCTTCACCCAGTCAAGTTTTTCCTCCATGATTTCGTCGAGGGCAGCAGCCAGAATCTCACGATACTTCTTGCGCTGCACGGTGATGTCCTTCATGCCATCGTGTACCCAGATGTTCATGATGCAGGGGTCATTCTGGGCCTTACCCATCGCGTCGGCAATCTTGCGGCAACGCTTGGTGTGCTCAATCCAGAAGTCGCGGATGCCCTTGTCAGGGTTGCTCAGCGATAGGTCGCCACTCTTAGGATGCGAGAAGCTGGTACTGTTAAAGTCGAGCTTCATGTTGTTCTCCTTGGCCCAGTCGATCCAGCTCTGGAAATGCTCCACGCCACACTGGTCACGGTCGACGAACTTGCCGCCAAAGTCACCATAGATTTCATGGAGGTTCAGACGGTGATTACCGCCAAGGAGCGTCTTTACAAACACAATGTCCTGACGCACTTCATCGATGGTACGGGCACGGCCAGGATAGTTACCAGTGGTCTGAATACCACCACTAAGAGCCTCGTTGCGCTCGAAGCCGACCACATCGTCGGTCTGCCAGCAGTGCAGTGAGAGTTGCTGCTTCTGTAGTTGGTCAAGAACTGCATCGGTATCGACACCAACGGCTGCATAACGCTCTTTTGCTATGGCGTATGCCTGTTCAATAAGATTTGCTTTCATTAGTCGCTTGTCTTAGGTTTAAAGGGTTAAAAAATAAATCTTTCGCAAAAGTACGAAACTTTTGCGTTACGACCAAGAATAAGCAAAAAAAATAAGTTCTTTGAACAAAAACTATAGTATTTCCACACTATATTTTAAGTTCGCGCAACAGTTCGCTCATACGTTGCTTCGTGGAGATTCTCGTAGGCACGAGCGGCAGTCGCAACACGTTCTCGATGAACCCCATCTCGTGGAGCATAGCTTTCACGCCAGCAGGATTGCCGTCGACGAAGAGCAGGGAGAAAAGGTCGGTGAAACGGTGATGTATCTTTCGTGCCGGATCATACTCGCCACGCATCTGCAGACGTATCATTTTCGAGAACTCCTTGGGCAACGCATTGCCGATGACACTGATGACTCCCACCGCACCACACGACACCATAGGGAATGTAAGTGAATCGTCACCCGAGATAACATCAAAGTCGCGAGGCTTGTTCTTGATAATCTCATCCACCTGCTCCAGGTTACCGCTGGCCTCCTTGATGGCCACGATGTTCCTACAGTCGCGTGCCAGGCGGACGGTCGTCTCAGCCTTCATATTCACACCCGTGCGCCCAGGCACATTGTAGAGCACCACGGGTAACTGAGTAGCCGCAGCAATCGTCTTAAAATGCTGATAAAGACCCTCTTGCGAAGGTTTATTATAATAGGGGCACACGCTCAATATGCCGTCTATGCCCTTGAAGTCACCCTGCTGAAGCTCCTCTACGACAGCCGCCGTATTGTAGCCGCCACAGCCCATGAGAATGGGTACACGTCCTTGCACCTTTTCCACCACCAGGTCTTTGATGCGCTGCTTCTCGCTTTTGGTCAACGTGGGGGTCTCTCCAGTTGTAGCCAAGATGCAGAAGAAGTCAGCACCATTGTTTAACTGATAGTCTACAAGGCGCATAAGTGCCTCATAATCAACACTTCCGTTCGTTTGGAATGGAGTAACGAGTGCGATGCCGAGTCCTTTGAATATGTTATAATACATACCTGTTAAGTCTAAATCGGCTGCAAAATTACTAAAAAGATTTCAGACCACCAAACAGCACGTATAAATAATTATAAATTTCACGAAATGTTTGGCCGTTAGCCGCTTAGTTTGTACCTTTGCAGCAAATTTTCAATCAGTTATGAAAAGACGTGAAACTTTTTTCCTTCCCATAGCACTCATTTCCATGATGCTCGTCACTTTGGCCTGCTCCGACATCGGTGAGTCTGAACGGCTACGGGTGGTCAATGTCGTGGAAAGGGACACCATCACGGTACCCGATACGATTCCGTCTGACACCATAGACTTTTTCGCGCCACAAGGCCGACACGCGCTGATAGAGGACTTCACTGGCCAAGACTGCGTGAACTGTCCAAACGCCACCGACCTCATTGCCCAAATCCAGGATATTCACGGGCACGACCGCGTTATTGCCGTGGGCATTCACTCAGGGCCGTTAGGGGTGAAGCCTGAAAAGAATCCAAAAGGTCTGGCCACCGACCTGGGCGATACCTACTATAAGTATTGGAACATCGAGATGCAGCCCTACGGCGTCATCAACCGTAGCGACGGGATCCTCTCCACCGACTGGTGGACGGCAAAGGTGAACTGGGACCTCTCCGACGAGCTGCCTGACCCTTCCGTGAACATCTGGGTGGAGGCAAAAGCCGATGACGACCGCAAGACCGACATCAAGGTGACATTGGCAGCCTTCGAGCACTTCACGGGAAAGCTGCAGCTCTGGCTCGTAGAGGACGGCATCATCTCCTTCCAGAAAATGCCCGACCATACCGTCAACCAAGAATATGTACACAACCACGTGCTGCGCGATGCCGTCAATGGAGACTGGGGCGAGGACTTCACCATTGAAGCCGACGAAACCAAGGAATTCGGCTACACTTACACCATTCCAGCCGAATGGAAGATGAAAGACATAGCCATCGTGGCCTTCGCCTACAACAGCAACAGAGTGGTGCAGGTGACAAGAAAACCATTGGACATATCACATTAATTAATATATTAACAGAATGAAAAAACTATTTACGCTTTGCACAGCCATGATGCTTACCATGATGGCTACGGCACAGGTCGATGAGACCTTCCAGTTTGTCGATGCAGCGGGCAACGTGGTTGCCGACGGTACGACAATTGTGGTTAACCAGTTAAACGAAAAAGGTGAGATGGTCATCCCCCTCACAGTGAGAAACACATCGGGTGAAAAGGCCGCCGTGAGCATGTATGAGAACATCGATGCCATGCCCAACGGCGAATGGCAGACATGCGCCTTCGGCAACTGCAAGAAAATCTCTGAGACCGGCTACTCAGCAAAAGACATCATGGATGGCGACTATACCGCAAACATCGGGACAGAGTGGATTCCCGAGCAGGGTTCCCAAGGCTTTGTAACTTGGGAGGCAACGCTCCAGATACACGTGTTCAACACCGTTATGAAGTCCCAGTTCGGAGTGACCTCCGAGGTTGCAGGAAACGAGGTCATCGGCTACGGACCCACGGTGACGGTGCGTTTCGTCTATGGAAACATAGTACCGTCGCAAGACACCAAGGAATGGTGGGGCTATGTAGGCAAAAATGAAGAGTATACCATCTTGGGAACAGGACAGGCTACCACCTTCGACTGCGCAGCCTTCTACCCAGGCGACAATGTTGTGGCTGCTGGCAAGACCATATCGGCCGTACGCTTCGCCATGTTGTCTAAGAATGTCAAGAATGTGAAAGTATGGATAGCCGAGAGCAGACCTTCCGACGTGAGCAGGGATGCCCTGCAGGTGGTGGAGGTGAATAATCTTGTTGAGGGTATCAACGAGGTGGAACTGGCCCTGCCTTACACCATCACAAGCAAGGGTGTCTATGTGGGCTACACGTTCACCGTCAGCAACATAACCACCCAGTACGACTATTACCCCGTCTGTACGGCTGGTAACGATGTGAAAGATGGACTCTGGCTGCGCTGGAGCGGAAACAACTGGAGCGACCTGTATGGACAGGGATTCGGAAGCCTCTACCTGCAAGTGCTCCTTGAGGGGCAGTTCTACAAGAATGCCGCCATCATTGCCAGAGCCGACCTCGGCGAGTCCATCACGTCGCTGGGCAGCAAGTCCAAGGTTTATGTGCCCATCGCCAACTACGGAACCGAGCCTATCACGTCGTTCGACTATGTTATCTCGGTCAATAACAAGGCCGTCGGCCAGGGCCACATCGTCCCCCAGTCGCCAATAGAGTTTGGAGCAACAAGGACCTATGGCATTGAGGTCGATGCCGACGAACAGGCTGGCTCTGTCGTTAAGACCATCACGCTGGCCAAGGTGAACGAAAAGGACAACGAAAGCGAGGCATCTGTATCGGCATCGTTCACATTGTGTACGGTCTCCAAGATTGTAGACCACGCCATCGCCATTGAGGAGTTCACTGGTACCACATGCGGATATTGTCCACGTGGCATCGCCGGTCTCGAGAAGTTGAACAAGAAGTATGGTGACAAGGTAGTGTGTGCAGCCATTCACGGCTATGCCGGAAACGTTGCCGCCGACGCCATGCTGCTCATCAACTGGCAAAGAAACTACGCCAACATCTTCTCCGGCGCTGCTCCTTCCTGCCACCTGAACCGTTCATACGGAGAAATAGATCCCTACTACGGCACGCTTAATGACATCTGCGACGATGTAGACCGCGAGCTGCTCATACCTGCCAAGGTGGGCATCAAGCTCAGCGGCAAGTGGAACGAGGACTCCACGAAAGTTGTAGCCACAGCACAGCTCGAGGCCGTCACCTCAGGACAGTCTTACACCATCGAATACGCCCTTATTGCCGACAGCCTCAAAGGTACCACCACCGCCTGGAACCAGGCCAACTATTACGCCTCAAGCACTTCCAACGATCCTGACATTGCCCGTTTCTGCAAGGGCGGCGAATATGGGCAAAGTACAATCAAAGGCCTTGCTTTCAACGATGCCGTCATTGCAACTTGCTATAGTGCAGGGAGAAACCTCACCACGGCTCCTGGCACGCTCAGACTGGGTGATATCGTCACCAACACCTACACGCTGACCATGCCCAGTAACAGCGACCATCCCCAGTTGGTAAAGGCCATCGATAAGAGCAAGGTGGCCGTCGTAGCCTTCGTCATCACCGCCAACGGCACCATAGCCAATGCAGCCAAGTTCTATATGCCTGGTAAGAACGCAGTTGGCGACGTAAACGGCGACGCCGTAGTCGACGTGGCCGACGTATCGTCAGTTATCTCTGTCATGGCCGGTGAGAACATAGAGTCATTTGCAGCAGCCGACGTGAACGGCGACGGTAATGTTGATGTGGCCGACATATCGTCCATCATCAGCATTATGGCCGGAAAGTAATAAACCAGTCACGCAGCACTCCTCGGTATCTGTTTTGCGAGTCGGCAACGATGAGCAGCAGACCGGGGAGTGCTTCGCATATTCCCTCGCAGTTGGCAAAGCGGCGGCCCGTCAGCGTCAGCCGTGTCGTGATTTCCTTTACCAACCGTTTCTCCAGTATAACCTCAGGTCGGGAGTTCTGTTCAAGGGAATTTGTAATCTCCACCTCATAAATACGTGTCACGGCTTTGGCTCCTATCTTCATCCGTGGCACTTTTAACTGCCGCTCCATCACTAACAGACGGCCATCCTCCATGACGCACATCGCCGACACGCCCCATAAAAAGGGATTGCGCACTTTCCCATCCGCATGGTCTGGCCGATAGAGATATTGCTCCCTTGGCAGCAGGTCATCGCCGAAAGTCTGTATACGTAGCAATGAGTCACCAGGCAGAGGCTGTTCAGTGGTGGTGAAGAAGAGGTTGCGATGGCAGTCGTAGGTCAGCGCCTCTAAGCCGCAGTTCGCCTTGGCTGTCTTGAACACCTCCGGCATGGCCAACCGCCGTCCTGTGCGCTGTCCGTCAAGCTTATACTCATAGACCTCGTTGTCCACCTCGCCGCTGATAAACAGTGTCTGCGTCGATGGGCAGAAGCAGATGCCCTCCATATCGCGATTGGGTAGCCCGCTGGAGCGGTAGCCCTCATTCTCAACACTGGTGATGCGCCCCTTCTCGGCATCAATGCCTATACGGAATACATAGAAGCCATCCTCGGCGATCTTATCATCGACTACCGCAAAGCGTTCCTCACTAATCTTACAGATACCGCTGAAATTACCTGGCGGCAACTGCTTGTGAAATCGCTGGCGCGTCACTTTCATGCCACCACTCTGTGACCACCCCATGAAGGGCAGCAGTGCAAGAATCGTTGTGAATAATTTCCTCATAAGTTCAACTCCTCCCCTTTAACACGATATGCCTATAGGCACACCAACTGACCGTGCAAATATAGGGATTATTCATTATACAGCAAAACTTTCCAGACAGAAAAGCCTCCCGTTTAACATTTTTATATGGTTTCGAGTGGTAGCCCTACAAGATATTTACCCCTCCAATAACCTGACAAATACTCCAAAATCAACTCAAAAAAGCCCGAATTCCATTATTATTCATCAATTATTATCATCAAACACATTTTTTTTGAAAAAAAATCGCAAAAAATTTGCGTAGTTAAAATAAAAGCCGTACCTTTGTACCCGCAAATCAGAAATGAAGCGCAAACACGATCTTTTGCTTCAGTAGCTCAGTTGGTTAGAGCACCTGACTGTTAATCAGGGGGTCGTTGGTTCAAGCCCATCCTGAAGCGCATAAGAAAGAGTCCTGTAAATCAATGATTTACGGGACTTTTCTTTTTCTGGCATTTCAAATTTGTAGCCAAATTGTAGCCAATTCCGAATATTTGTAGCCACTCCACAACTTACTCTTGCAGAATTTGTAGCCACTAATCCTGCAAAATATAATCTTTGCAGAGTGTTGTCAAGTTCTAACGTTGACAAGTTGAAAACGCTTATGGGATTTCAACCGTCAACAGCTAGTTTTCAAAGAAAAATGAAAAATAATTCTCGTTACGCAGAAAGGCTGCATAGGGGTATAGTACCTTTGCATCCGAAAACCAATGGAAGTATGGCTGAGTGGTAAGGCGACACGCTGCTAACGTGTAAAACCGAAAGGTTTCGGAGGTTCGAATCCTTCTGCTTCCGCAAATTGGAGGTTTGGCAGAGTTGGTCTATTGCACTGGTCTTGAAAACCAGAGGGCGGTAAAACGCCCCAAGGGTTCGAATCCCTTAGCCTCCTCCAAAGGAACTTTGGCAGACTTGGTGTATGCGCTGGACTGAAAATCCAGATAACGTGGTTCGACTCCACGAGGTTCCACAAGAAAATAATGAGGTGTTCTCCAGCGGCAACGAGAGCAGACTGTAAATCTGCCGCCATTC
>ERZ809472.208-NODE-208-length-15488-cov-13.556535_pt1 | contig 15488 bp, 24 predicted proteins | sample MGYA00521274_ERZ809472 | MGnify/ENA primary metagenome ERZ809472 (study PRJEB31581, sample SAMEA3312791) | metagenome | study: EMG produced TPA metagenomics assembly of the PRJEB8939 data set (Metagenomic analyses of Rumen microbiomes reveals... | reverse complement strand
CAAATCGTTGAAAAAGCTAAGTAATTATGATACAGACAGAATCAAGACTTACAGTTGCTGACAACAGCGGCGCAAGAGAGGCGCTCTGCATCCGCGTGCTTGGTGGCACGGGTCGCCGCTACGCCAGCGTTGGTGACATCATCGTCGTGACCATTAAAAATGCCATCCCGACGAGCGACGTGAAGAAAGGTACAGTGTCGAAAGCTCTGATTGTTCGCACAAAGAAGGAGATACGCCGTGCCGACGGTTCGTACATTCGCTTCGACGACAATGCCTGTGTGCTCCTTAACAATGCCGGCGAACTCCGCGGAAGCCGTATCTTCGGCCCCGTGGCACGTGAGCTCCGTGCTGTAAACATGAAGGTCGTCTCTTTGGCACCCGAGGTTCTTTAACACTTAAAACGTATAAAGTAATGAGCAAGTTACATATCAGAAAAAATGATACCGTCTACGTACTGTCTGGTGAGGACAAGGGTAAGACCGGTAAGGTGCTGAAGGTCTTGGTAGAGAAGCAGCGTGCTGTTGTTGAGGGTGTGAACTTCATCAATAAGAGCACTAAGCCCAGCGCCAAGAATCCTCAGGGTGGCTTCGAGAAGATTGAAGCTCCCATCCATATTTCTAATTTAAGTTTGATTGACCCGAAGAGCGGCAAGCCCACACGTGTTTCCATCAAGCACGAGGGTAAGAACGTCATCCGCGTGGCCAAAAAGTCTGGGGAGGAGATTAAGTAATGAATACAGCACAACTTAAGACTACGTACCGCGAGCAGATTGCTCCGGCATTGAAGAAGCAGTTCAACTACACATCTGCCATGCAGATTCCTGAACTGAAGAAGATTGTGGTCAACCAGGGTCTGGGAGACGCTACGCAGGACAAGAAGATTATCGATGTGGCTATCAACGAGGTGAGCGCCATCTGTGGCCAGAAGGCCGTGGCTACCTACTCGAAGAAGGATATCGCCAACTTCAAGCTGCGTAAGAAGATGCCCATCGGCGTGATGGTGACACTGCGCCGTGAGCGCATGTACGAGTTCCTGGAGAAGCTCGTCCGCATCGCTCTGCCTCGTATCCGTGACTTCAAGGGTATTGAGAGCAAGTTCGACGGACGTGGCAACTACACCCTCGGCGTGCAGGAGCAGATTATCTTCCCTGAGATCAACATCGACCAGGTGGACCGTATCCAGGGTATGAACATCACCTTCGTTACCTCGGCCAAGACCGACGAGGAGGGCTACGCCCTGCTGAAGGCTTTCGGCCTACCATTCAAGAACGCTAAAAACGACTAAGAATAACTATGGCAAAAGAATCAATGAAAGCCCGCGAGGTGAAGCGCGCCAAGCTCGTCGCCCGCTATGCTGAGAAACGTGCTGCCCTGAAGAGCATCATCGCCCATGCCGACATCACTACCGACGAGGGTGCCATCGCTGCATACGAGGCCGCACGCAAGCTGCAGTCCATTCCCCGCAATGCCAATCCCATCCGTCTGCACAACCGTTGCAAGATTACGGGACGCCCCAAGGGATATATGCGTCAGTTCGGTCTCTCGCGTATTCAGTTCCGTGAGATGGCTTCAAGCGGTCTCATCCCTGGCGTGAAGAAGGCCAGCTGGTAAGGGGTGCTTTATTTGCTACCGCTTTAAACGAAGAAATCATTTAATATTGTCGGGGGAGTCCCGATTAATTAAACATTCAAAAACAAATGACAGATCCTATTGCAGATTTTCTGACGAGGTTGAGAAACGCCATCATGGCTCATCACCGTGTGGTCGAAGTACCGGCTTCAAACTTGAAGAAGGAAATTACGAAAATCCTCTTCGAGAAGGGATACATTCTGAACTACAAGTTCATTGAGGATGGTCCTCAGGGCACTATCAAGGTGGCCCTGAAATATGATCCTGTGACGAAGGAGAACGCCATCAAGTACCTGAAGCGCGTGAGCACTCCAGGTCTGCGTCAGTACACTGGTTACAAGGACATGCCGAGAGTTATTAACGGACTGGGTATCGCTATCCTGTCCACGTCTAAGGGTGTTATGACTAACAAGGAGGCCGCACAGCAGAAGATTGGCGGTGAAGTCCTTTGCTACGTCTATTAATTGGAGGACCGTATTATGTCAAGAATAGGAAAATTGCCAATTAGCATACCCGCAGGTGTGACAGTGTCACAGGATAAGGACGGCATCGTTACCGTGAAAGGTCCAAAGGGAGAACTGAGTCAGAAGGTCGACAAGTCTATCAACGTGAAGATCGAGGATGGTCACGTAACGTTTGAGGTAGACGAGAACAGCCCTGTGAACATCAAGCAGAAGCAGGCCTTCCACGGCCTCTACCGTGCTCTTGTGAACAACATGGTCGTTGGTGTCAGCGAAGGGTACAAAAAAGAAATGGAACTCGTCGGTGTGGGCTATCGTGTCAGCAACCAGGGTAACATCATCGAGTTCTCTCTCGGTTATACGCACCCCATCTTCATTCAGCTCCCCAAGGAGGTGAAAGTGGAGACGAAGTCGGAGCGCAACCAGAACCCGCAGCTCATTCTTGAGTCGGCAGACAAGCAGCTGCTCGGTCTCATCTGTGCTAAAATTCGTTCTTTCCGCAAGCCTGAGCCTTATAAAGGAAAGGGTATCTTGTTCAAGGGTGAGGTTATCCGTCGTAAGTCGGGTAAGTCGGCATCCGCTAAGTAATCTTTATTGAAAATTGAAAAATTAAAAGATTGAAAGATTATGACGACAAAGAAAGTTGAAAGACGAATCAAGATTAAATACAGAATTCGTAAGAGCGTGTTCGGCACTGCCGAGCGTCCCCGCATGAGCGTATTCCGCTCGAACAAGCAGATTTACGTTCAGGTGATTAATGATTTGGAAGGTAAAACACTTGCTGCCGCTTCTTCTCTTGGCCTTGAGGCCATGCCGAAGATTGACCAGGCCGCAAAGGTTGGCGAACTGATTGCTGCCAAAGCCAAGGAGGCAGGCGTGACCGCCGTAGTCTTCGACCGCAACGGCTATCTCTATCACGGTCGTGTGAAGTCGCTTGCCGATGCAGCCCGTAAAGGTGGACTTAATTTTTAAACGATTATGGCAATGAACAGAGTTAGAGTAAATAGTGACGTAGAACTGAAGGACAGACTGGTTGCCATCAACCGTGTTACCAAGGTTACCAAAGGTGGTCGCACATTCACTTTCGCTGCTATCGTGGTCGTCGGCGACGGCAACGGTATCATCGGATGGGGCCTGGGTAAGGCCGGTGAGGTGCAGGCTGCTATTGCCAAGGGTGTTGAGTCTGCCAAGAAGAACCTTGTCAAAGTGCCCGTGCTGAAGGGTACCATCCCTCACGAGATGGAAGCTCATTTCGGCGGTGCACAGGTGTTCCTCAAGCCGGCTGCAGCCGGTACGGGACTCGTGGCCGGTGGTGCTATGCGTGCCGTGCTCGAGAGCGCTGGTGTGAAGGATGTGTTGGCTAAGTCGAAGGGTTCGTCGAACCCCCACAACCTGGTGAAGGCTACCATCGTGGCTCTGAGCCAAATGCGCGACGCCTACACCGTAGCCGGCACTCGTGGTATCAGCATGGATAAAGTGTTCAATGGATAATAAAACGAGGAGATAAAGACTATGGCAACAATAAAAGTTAAGCAGATAAAGAGTAAAATCGGTTTTCCCGTTGACCAGAAGCGTACCCTCGAAGCCCTTGGCCTCCGTAAAATTGGCCAGGTGGTGGAGAAGGAGGACTCTCCCGCTATCCGTGGAATGATTCGCAAGGTGCATCATCTGGTGACCATCGTTGACTAAAGATGAACCTCATCTGGTGAACGTTATCGACTAAACAGTAATCACAACTTAAACAGAACTCGAAATTATGAAACTGAATAATTTGAAGCCTGCTGCCGGTTCTACGCATTCGCGCCGCCGTATCGGTCGCGGTCCCGGATCTGGCCTCGGTGGTACGTCCACACGTGGTCATAAGGGTGCAAAGGCTCGCTCAGGTTACAAGAAGAAGGTTGGCTTTGAGGGTGGTCAGATGCCGCTCCAGCGCCGTCTCCCGAAGTCTGGATTCAAGAACATCAACCACAAGGAGTACTTTGCTGTGAATCTCTCCACGCTGCAGAAACTGGCAGAGGAGAAGGGACTCACGAAGATTGGCGTTGCCGAGCTGGTGGCTGCCGGTCTTACCAATGGCAAGGAACTGGTGAAGGTTCTGGCTAACGGCGAACTCAAGGCCAAGGTCGACGTGGAGGCTAATGCCTTCTCTAAGAAGGCCGAGGAAGCTATCAAGGCCGTCGGTGGAAACGCAACAATAATCTAAACAATAAAGCTACGATGAAGAAGTTTTTTGACACCTTGAAGAACATCTGGAAAATTGAGGATCTGCGCCAGCGCATCCTCATCACGGTCCTTTTCGTCGCAATCTATCGCTTCGGCTCCAAGATTGTGTTGCCGGGCATTGACTACAACGGACTGGGACAGTTGCAGCATCAGACTTCTGAAGGTCTGATGTCACTTCTCGACATGTTCTCGGGTGGTGCATTCTCCCACGCTTCGATTTTTGCGTTGGGAATCATGCCATATATCTCGGCTTCTATCGTGATGCAGCTCCTTGCCGTCGCTGTGCCTTACTTCCAGAAGATGCAGCGCGAAGGTGAGAGCGGACGTAAAAAGATTAGCATGTATACTCGGTACCTGACAGTGGCAATCCTGCTGTTCCAGGCACCGAGCTACCTCATCAACCTGAAGTATCAGGTAGGTACAGCTCTTGCCTCTGGCATCAGCTGGCCTGTCTTTATGGTTCCCGCTACCATCATCCTTGCAGCAGGAAGTATGTTCATTCTGTGGCTGGGTGAGCGCATCACCGATAAGGGTATAGGTAATGGCGTCTCGATGATCATCATGATCGGTATCATTGCACGTCTGCCCCAGGCATTCGTGCAGGAGGTGGGTTCACGCTTTGCTGCTGCCACAGGCGGTGGTCTGGTGATGTTCCTCATCGAGATTATTATTCTCTATGCAGTTGTTTGCGCATCTATAGTTTTGGTGCAGGGTGTCCGCAAGATTCCTGTACAGTATGCTAAGCGCGTAGTAGGTAACAAGACGTATGGCGGCGCACGCCAGTACATCCCGCTGAAGCTGTTCGCTGCAAATGTGATGCCTATCATCTTTGCTCAGGCACTGATGTTCATCCCCTTGGCATTCATTCAGTATGCCGACCCGCAGAACGCCAGTTGGTTCATGCGCTCGATGACCGACCACCAGAGCTGGCTCTACAATCTGGTGTTTGCGATTCTCATCATCGCCTTTACGTATTTCTACACCGCTATTACCCTGAATCCCACACAGATGGCAGAGGATATGAAGCGTAACAATGGCTTCATCCCTGGCGTGAAGCCCGGTAAGGATACAGCTGAGTATATCGACACTGTGATGTCACGCATCACGCTGCCTGGCTCACTGTTCATCGCCTTCATTGCCATCATGCCGGCATTCGCTGGTCTGCTTGATGTGAAGCAGGAGTTCGCTCAGTTCTTCGGTGGCACATCACTGCTCATTCTTGTTGGTGTGGTGCTCGACACGCTCCAGCAGATTGAGAGCCACCTGCTCATGCGCCACTATGACGGTCTGCTCAGCTCGGGCCGCATACATGGTCGCAACATTGGTGGCATTGCAGCCTACTAAAATAGACTGATGAAAATCTTCCTGAAAACTGAGGATGAGATTGAGCTGATGCGCCAAGCGAACCAACTTGTTGGTAAGACGCTTGGCGAATTGGCAAAACATATAAAACCAGGAGTAACGACCCTCCAGTTGGACAAGGTGGCCGATGAGTTCATTCGTGACCATCATGCCGTGCCCACTTTCAAGGGGTTCCCGAATCCATACGGAGGGCCGTTTCCCGCAAGTATCTGTACGTCGGTCAACGACTGTGTGGTACATGGAGTTCCTGAGAAGGACACCGTCTTGAAAGATGGCGATATCATCTCGATAGACTGCGGGACGCTCCTCAACGGTTTCAACGGTGACTCGGCCTATACATTCCGAGTGGGCGAGGTCTCTGAAGAAGTGGACAAACTGCTCCGCACAACCAGGGCTTCTCTCTACAAAGGCATAGAGGCTGCTGTTGCGGGTAACCATCTTGGCGATATTAGCTATGCAGTGCAAAGTCTTTGTGAAGCAGAAGGCTACGGCATTGTGCGAGAGTTGACAGGCCATGGTATCGGACGCGAAATGCACGAAGACCCGCAGGTGCCCAATTATGGACGACGTGGTAACGGTGTGTTGCTGAAAAGTGCAATGTGCATTGCCATTGAGCCGATGATCACCATGGGCAAGCGCGATATCTATCTCAAGCCAGACAGATGGAGCGTATGCACACGCGACGGGAAGCCGGCGGCTCATTTCGAACATACAATCGTCATACGTCGGGGAAAGTCCGAAATCCTATCCTCATTTAAAGAAATAGAAGAATTAGAAGGTCATATTTATTAGTAAAAAGCAAAGCATGTCAAAGCAAAATGCCATTGAGCAGGACGGAACGATATTGGAGAGCCTCTCCAATGCCATGTTTCGTGTAGAACTGGAGAATGGTGTGCAAATCATAGCACACATTTCGGGGAAGATGCGGTTACACTACATCCGCATTTTGCCTGGTGACAAGGTCAAGGTTGAGATGAGTCCATACGACCTGACTAAAGGAAGAATCGTTTTCCGATACAAATAACCCTTTTTAAGACACTGTTATGAAGACAAGAGCATCGTTGAAGAAGCGTACCCCCGACTGCAAGATCGTTCGTCGTAAGGGTCGCCTGTTCGTAATCAACAAGAAAAACCCTAAGTACAAGATGCGTCAGGGTTAAATTATTAACTTTTTATTTTCTCATTTTATTTAACAAATGGCAATAAGAATTGTTGGAGTAGATTTGCCCCAGAACAAGCGTGGCGAAATCGCATTGACCTATATCTTCGGTATAGGTCGAAGTAGTTCAGCAAAGATATTGGACAAGGCCGGCGTGAGCCGCGACCTGAAAGTCAACGAATGGAGTGACGACCAGGCTGCCAAAATCCGTGAAATCATCGGCGCTGAATTTAAAGTTGAAGGTGATCTCCGTACGGAGATTCAGCTGAACATCAAGCGACTGATGGATATTGGTTGCTATCGTGGAGTGCGTCATCGTAATGGTCTCCCCGTTCGTGGACAGAGCACAAAGAACAATGCTCGTACCCGTAAGGGTAAGAAGAAGACTGTTGCTAACAAGAAGAAGGCCACTAAGTAAATTTAAAAATTGAAAAATTAAAGAATTGAAAAGATTATGGCAAAGAAAACAGTCGTATCAAAGAAAAGAAACGTGAAGGTGACCGCTCTTGGCCAGCTCCATGTTCATAGCTCATTCAATAATGTTATAGTGTCTCTGGCTAACGACGAGGGTCAGGTTATTTCCTGGTCGTCGGCTGGTAAGATGGGTTTCCGTGGCTCGAAGAAGAACACTCCATACGCTGCCCAGATGGCTGCTGAGGATTGCGCCAAGGTCGCTTTCGACTTGGGTCTGCGTAAGGTGAAGGCCTATGTGAAGGGTCCCGGCAACGGTCGTGAGAGTGCCATCCGTGCCATTCACGGTGCCGGCATCGAGGTTACTGAGATTGTCGACGTCACTCCGCTGCCCCACAATGGTTGCCGTCCCCCGAAGCGTCGCCGCGTGTAATAATAACAAAAAACGAGTTAACGATAATATTTTTTAAGTTTTATGGCAAAGTATATTGGACCGAAATCTAAGATTGCCCGCCGTTTTGGTGAAGCCATTTACGGACCGGACAAAGTTTTGTCCCGCAGGAACTTCCCCCCGGGACAGCATGGCCAGAACCGTCGCCGCAAGCAGTCGGAGTATGCAGTCATGCTGGCAGAGAAGCAGAAAGCCAAGTACACGTATGGAGTGCTTGAGCGCCAGTTCCGCATCATGTTTGAGAAGGCTGCCAAGGCCGACGGTATCACCGGTGAGGTGTTGCTGCAGCTTCTTGAGAGCCGTCTCGACAACGTGGTGTTCCGTCTGGGTCTCGCTCCTACCCGTGCAGCTGCCCGTCAGCTCGTCGGCCACCGTCACGTTGTCGTCGATGGCAAGGTAGTGAACATTCCGTCGTTCTCAGTGAAGCCCGGTCAGATTATCGGTGTGCGCGAGAAGTCAAAGTCTCTCGAGGTCATTGTCGATGCACTGGCAGGTTTCAACCACAGCAAGTATCCTTGGATAGAGTGGGACGAGCAGCAGAAGGCTGGCAAGTTCCTCCATCGCCCTGAGCGTGAGGACATCCCCGAGAACATCAAGGAGCAGTTAATAGTCGAGTTGTACTCAAAGAACTAAAAATCATTAAATTAATGGCGATATTAGCATTTCAAAAACCCGATAAAGTGGTAATGTTGGAAGCCAACGACCGGTTCGGCAAGTTCGAATTCCGTCCGTTGGAGCCGGGCTTCGGTGTGACCGTCGGCAATGCCCTGCGCCGCATACTCCTTTCATCGCTTGAGGGCTATGCCATCAACACCATCCGTATCGCTGGTGTCGAGCATGAGTTCTCATCCGTTCCTGGTGTGAAGGAGGACGTGACCAACATTATCTTGAACCTCAAACAGGTGAGGTTCAAACAAGTAGTAGAAGAATTCGAGAGCGAGAAAGTCAGCATCACCGTTGAGAATTCTACCGAGTTCAAGGCCGGTGACATCGGCAAGTATCTGACCGGATTTGAAGTGTTAAATCCCGATTTGGTGATTTGTCATCTTGACTCCAAAGCTTCAATGCAGATAGACCTGACGATAAACAAGGGACGCGGCTATGTGCCCGCAGACGAAAACCGCGAGTTCTGCACCGATGTTAACGTCATTGCTATCGACTCTATCTACACACCCATCCGTAACGTGCGCTACGCTGTTGAGCCCTATCGTGTCGAGCAGAAGACCGACTACGACAAGCTCATCCTCGAAGTCACAACGGACGGTTCCATACACCCGAAGGATGCCCTTAAGGAGGCAGCCAAGATTCTCATCTACCACTTCATGCTCTTCTCCGATGAGAAGATCACGTTGGAGACTCACGAGACTGAGACCAACCAGGAGTTTGATGAGGAGATTCTGCACATGCGCCAGCTGCTCAAGACCCGTCTCGTCGACATGAACCTTTCTGTTCGTGCCCTCAACTGTCTGAAAGCTGCCGACGTGGAGACACTCGGTGATCTGGTGCAGTACAACAAGACGGACCTCCTGAAGTTCCGCAACTTCGGTAAGAAATCGCTCACGGAGCTTGATGATTTGCTCGAGAGTCTGAATCTGTCGTTTGGAACCGACATCGCAAAGTACAAATTAGACAAGGAGTAAAGACACAACTCCTTTATTACAACAAAAGAAAAAATGAGACACAATAAGAAATTCAATCATCTGGGCCGTACTGCCGACCACCGTCGCGCTATGCTTGCCAACATGGCCATCTCGCTGATCGAGCACAAAAGAATCACTACGACCCTCGCCAAGGCAAAGGAACTGAAGAAGTACATAGAGCCGCTTATCACCAAGGCAAAGGAAGACTCTACAAACTCTCGCCGTGTTGTCTTCAGCTACCTTCAGAAGAAGGAAGCTATCAAGGAACTTTTTGGCCCCATTGCTGAGAAGGTGGGCGACCGTCCCGGTGGCTACACCCGCATCATCAAGCTGGGAACCCGTCAGGGTGACGCCGCTCAGGTTTGTTTCATCGAACTGGTCGACTTCGATCCGGAGATGGCTAAGGGCGACACCAAGAAGAAGACCACTCGCCGTAGTCGTCGTGGCGGCCAGAAGGCTGCTGCTGAGGCTCCTGCACAGGAGACCCCTGCAACAGAGGCTCCAGCAGCTGAAGAGACTGCCAAGGCAGAATAATTGTTTTAACGAAACAACTAAGGAAATGCCCATCTCCTCTTATGGAGGTGGGCATTGCCAATTACAACCGAAATAGGGTCGTTCGGTCACGCACTTTGAGCTGGGTTATCTATAAGAAAAGCGCCGGTTATCTATTTGTCCTAAAGATCGATTTGGGTTTAAGCCGTTCAAACTATTGACATGAGAAAATACGTTATAACACTTTTACTCATTGCCATCGTACTTCCTGCGGTGTGCAATGCTCAGGGGCGCAAAGCCGTGAAAAAGTCTAAGAAGGAGGAAGTGGTGGAAGAAAACCCACTCGTCACGCAAATGCTTGCTGCCACGCAACAGGTGATGTTCATCGACAGTATGGTGGTGGACAAGTCTGATTTTTACAGCCACATACCGCTCTCATCCGAATGTGGTCGGCTCATGCAGAAGGATGGGGTGGGGCAGTACACCACTGAGCTGGGCGATCACCGTATAGAGGCCATGCTGCATCCTGGCGACACTGCTGCTTACCTGGCCACGTGCGACTTTATCGGCGGGCAGTGGACAGAACCAGTGCCTGTGGAGGGCGTAGGCAGCGATGATGCAAATTACCCTTACGTTATGCCAGATGGCACTACGCTCTACTATGCCCAGAAAGGTGAGAAGAGCATTGGTGGATATGACATCTTTGTGACCCGCTACAATGCTGAGAACGGTTCTTACTTGAGACCTGAGAATTTAGGAATGCCCTTCGCTTCCGAGGCCAACGACTATTTCTATGTCATTGACGAACCGATGCAACTGGGATATTTCGTCACTGACCGCCGACAGCCGGAAGAGAAGGTGTGCATCTATGTGTTCATTCCCTCTGCATCACGAAGAGTTTATCAGTCGGAAGCCTACAGTTCCGAGCAGTTGCGTTCGCTGGCAGCTATCAACAGCATTGCCGACACTTGGGGCGACGGCGATGAGCGGCAAAAAGCCTTGGAACGGCTACAGCAGGCACGCCAGGCGTTCGCAAGCCTACAGTTAGGCAATGACTCTGGAGAAAAACCGCTATCCGGGCTTGATCAGTTACGGCAGGAAGCTGTGAAGAAAAGAAAAGCATTGGCTGAATCCAGGAGAGAATATACTATTGCTACACCTGAAGCAAAGGAATTGATGAAACAAGATATTCTCGAGAGTGAAAAAGAGCTTGAGAGCCTGCTGTTGCGAATCAAGCAAGAAGAGAAAGAAGAAAGAAACAAAGCTATAAAACCGAAACTATGAATAAAAAAATCTTTGCCCCATCAGAACTGATAATCAATGAAGACGGCTCATGCTTCCATCTTCATCTGAAACCCGAATATCTGGCCGATCGAGTCATCCTTGTTGGCGACCCAGCCCGTGTCGGCACCGTTGCTGCCCACTTCGATTCCATCGAACATGAAGTGCAGAGCCGTGAGTTTCACACTATCACCGGAACCTATCATGGCAAGCGTATCACCTGCCAGAGCCACGGTATCGGCTGCGATAATATCGACATCGTCATGACCGAGCTTGACACGTTGGCAAACATCGACTACGCCACGCGTACCGAGCGTCTTGAGCACCGCACACTGACCTGCGTGAGAATAGGAACCTGCGGTGGTTTGCAGCCCTTCACGCCTACTGGCAGTTTCGTGGCTTCTGTCAAGAGCATTGGCTTCGATGGTCTGCTCAACTACTATGCCGGTCGAAACCAAGTATGTGACCTGCAACTGGAAGAGGCGTTCAAGAAACACATGGACTGGGACCCTATCAAGGGCGCACCATACGTGGCTATAGCTGACGCACAGCTTATCGATCAGATAGCACAGGACGATATGGTGCGTGGCTACACCATCTCCTGCGGTGGATTCTATGGCCCGCAAGGACGTGAGATTCGCATTCCGCTGGCCGACCCCAGTCAGAATGAGAAGGTGGAAGCCTTCGAGTACGACGGAATGAAAGTCTGCAATTTTGAAATGGAGTCGTCGGCTCTCGCGGGACTCGCCTCCCTTCTTGGCCACCGCGCCATGACCTGCTGCATGGTCATTGCCAATCGCTATGCACAGCAGATGAACACTGAGTACAAGAACACCATCGATACGCTTATCCAGAAAGTCCTCGATAGAATATGACTTATATCTTTGCAATAGCCTTTATCGTCCTTGCCGCCATATTCTTGATGGGTAAGGGTGATATGCTTATTGCCGGATACAACACGGCATCGGAGGAAGAACGAAAGGAAGTAAACATCCATCGGCTACGGATTCTCATGGCCGTCATCAGCGTCTTGACGGCAGCATTCTGCGTCCTCCTGTCCATCATCGGCAGAGACAGAGAAAATGTTTTGCTGGCGATCATTGCCTTTATTATTGTCACCATTGTATTCATTATTCTTGCCAATACTTGGGCAAAAAAGAAATAGACCCATGATCTCATTCGAAAGCGATTACAACAACGGCGCTCACCCTTCCGTCCTGCAGCACCTGCTGGACACCAATTCCCGGCAGAGCATCTCCTACGGTTTTGACGAGTGGAGCGAGTCAGCCCGTCAAAAGATTCGTGATGCCTGCCAGTGCCCTGATGCCGACATCTACTTCCTTGTGGGCGGCACGCAGGCAAATGCAACCGTCATCGACGGCGTGCTGACAGGCTATGAGGGCGTCATTGCTGTAGACACAGGCCATATCAACGTGCATGAGTCAGGGGCCGTGGAAGCCAATGGCCACAAGATCATCATCCTTCCGTCGCACGACGGTAAGATAAGCGCCGACGATCTGAAAAACTTCCACGAAAGCTTTTATGCCGACCCGGTGTATGAGCACATGGTCATTCCCGGCATCGTATACATCACTGTCCCCACTGAACTCGGAACCCTCTACCATGCGGAAGAACTGGAGCGTATCTATGCCCTCTGCCAGCAGTATGAGGTGCCGCTTTTTGTCGACGGCGCACGGTTGGGCTATGGTCTGATGGCCGACACCTGTGATTTCGACCTGCCGTGGTTGGCCCGCCACTGCGACGTGTTCTACATCGGTGGCACGAAGGTTGGTGCCCTCTGTGGCGAGGCTGTGGTATTCCCCCGCAACAATGCGCCGCGACACTTCTTCAACATCGTAAAGCAGCACGGTGCCCTTTTGGCAAAGAGCCGACTGGCAGGGGTGCAGTTCGATGCGCTATTCACAGACAACCTCTATTTCAGCATTGCCCGCCACGCCATTAATATGGCCATGCGCCTTCGTCAACTCTTTGTTCAGGCGGGCATACCGGTTACCGATTCGCCCACAAACCAGCAGTTTGTTACGCTCACTAACGATCAGATGAATCGCCTTAGGCAGCATGTCGCCTTTGAAACGTGGAAGCCTCTGAGTGCTGACACCACGCTCTGCCGGTTTGTCACGAGCTGGGCAACCACCACAGCCGACTTGCAGGAACTGTCTGTCGCACTTGCTTCACTTAAAGCATGAACGACACCATCTGCGCCTTAGCCACAGCCCCAGGTGGGGCACTCGGCATCGTCCGTGTCAGCGGTCCTGATGCCTTTTCGGCTGTCTCCGCCCTCTGTTCCCTGAACTGTGCTGACTGCACAGCCCGCACGGCCCATTTCACCCGTCTTGTTGCCGATGGCATGCAGCCCGAAGTCATTGACGAGGCCATCGTCATTATATTCCGTGCCCCTCACTCCTATACTGGTGAGGACAGCGTAGAGATTTCCTGCCATGGTTCACGTTACATCCTCCAGCGCATTCTTGACCTTCTTTGCCAACATGGCTGTCGCATGGCTCATCCTGGCGAGTTTACCCAGCGGGCCTACCTTAACGGGAAGATGGACCTCAGTCAGGCCGAGGCCGTGGCCGACCTCATTGCCTCTACCAACAAGGCTTCCCACGACATCGCTTTGGGCCAGCTTCGTGGCAGTATCAGCAACGAACTGGTAGCCCTTCGCGAACAACTTCTCCATCTCACTTCCTTGCTCGAACTTGAACTCGACTTCTCCGACCATGAGGACCTCGAATTTGCTGACCGCTCAGAACTTCTGAACCTCGCTCAGCAAATAGAAGCACACATTGCCCATCTGACCCAAACCTTCGAAACTGGCCAGGCTCTCAAGCACGGCATTCCCGTAGCCATTGTAGGTAAGACCAATGTGGGGAAAAGCACACTCCTCAATCAACTTGTGGGTGACAATCGTGCCATTGTCTCCAATATTCACGGCACCACCCGCGACACGATAGAAGAGACGATGGTTATTCATGGTGTGCAGTTCCGGTTTATTGATACTGCCGGCATCCGTAGCACACAAGATGAAGTGGAAAAAATAGGTATCGACCGAACTTTTCAAAAAATTAAGGAGGCGCGAATCATCATCTGGCTTCTCGACCAGCAACCGTCAATTCCAGAGATGGAGCAGATAGCCTCTTTAAGTCAAGGCAAAAGATGCATCTATGTGCATAACAAATCCGACTTGGTCGACAAAGAAAAGTTCAAGCCCTACATCCAGTCTCTGTTTTTAATCAGTGCCAAAAAGGGAGAGGGCATTGACCAGTTAAAACAGAGAATCTACGAAGAAGCACAACACGCAGGACTGACGGCGAACGCCGGCGATGTGATCATCACCAATGCCCGTCACTACGATGCGCTTCTCCGCGCCCACGAAAGCCTCCTGCGCGTTCTTTCAGGATTGCAGATAAACATCAGCGGAGACCTCCTTTCCGAAGATCTCCGCGACGTGCTTCACATCCTTTCTGAAATCACTGGTGGCCAAATCACCACTTCAGAAGTACTGAAAAATATCTTTAAGAATTTCTGCGTGGGAAAATAGTCCGATTGCAAAGAAACACATAAAATCTGCAAAAATAAGCCCGTAAATCCCTTGTTTTCAAGTGTTAAAGATTGTTCGGGTTTTTGCAGATTTTTGATTTAGGTATTGTTTGTTTGCAGATTTTTGCCTAACTTTGTCCCTCAGATGTCCCCCAAAGAGTGACGCACCCCCATTTTTTGTCCCCCGAAAGATGGTTTTTTGTCCCCCGTGGCGACATTTGGTAGTAACTCGTTAAAACTATAAAGGCAATGGCAAAGAAACAAACATCAACAACTCAACGAGGACAAGTCAAGCTTCGTGAAAAGAAACTGGCAGATGGAAGTTCCAGTCTCTATCTTGACATCTACTCTAATGGCAAGCGAGTGAAAGAATATCTGAAGCTCTACCTTGTTGTTCCCAATACTGCTATTGAGAAGGAGCAAAACCGCCAGACCTTAGCAGTAGCTAATTCTATGCGAGCCAAACGTGAGCTTGACCTATTTAGTGGCAAATATGAAATAGGACAGCCCAAACAGGAAGGAGTTCGTTTCCTTGATTTTTATCGCCAGATGTGCGAAGAACGTTTGAAAACTCCTGACACTTTGGGTAATTGGGGCAACTGGCACAGTTGTCTTAAACATCTCGAAATATATTGCGATGAGTTTACCACTTTTGATGATATTGACGCTGCTTGGATTCAAGGATTCAAAGATTATTTGAACACTGCAGAGAAAGATACCAGAAAGCGTGGAGGTTCTAAGCGTGTTTACGCTTTCGAGGGATTACGGATGCGTAGCGAGATTTTCGACAACCTCCGATGGCTCAGCATCGATTTCGAC
>ERZ809472.207-NODE-207-length-15492-cov-11.007838_pt1 | contig 15492 bp, 9 predicted proteins | sample MGYA00521274_ERZ809472 | MGnify/ENA primary metagenome ERZ809472 (study PRJEB31581, sample SAMEA3312791) | metagenome | study: EMG produced TPA metagenomics assembly of the PRJEB8939 data set (Metagenomic analyses of Rumen microbiomes reveals... | reverse complement strand
TTGGTCGCGCCCTCGAGCTTCAGGTTGATGCCTTTCACCGCAAATGCGCCGAAGCTCTGGCCCGCCGAGCCTTTGAACTTGATATTGATGGTGCCGTCGGGCAGCCCGGCCTCGCCGTATTTCTTCGCGATGACGCCGCTGAGCATCGTGCCCACGGCGCGGTCGGTATTCTTGATGGTGTAGTCGAGCGTCACCTCCTCCTGGCTCTCTATAGCCTTCTCCGCAGCGCGGATAATCTCCTCGTCCTTCACGCCCGTCACCTTGGTGTAGGCCCCGCGGTCCCAGTACAGCGGCTTCTCGCTCTCCGGCCTATGCAGCAGCCGTCCGAAGTCGATGGTCGCCCACTTAGCGGCGGCCTCGCTGTCGGTAGTATCCTCGGTTGTTCCGTATGTTGCGACTGTGTCGCAACTCTTCACTTCTATCAGCTCCGTCCGCCCGATAATCTCCTTCAGGCTCTTCACCCCAATCTCGCTGAGGTACTCCCTCACCTGCTGCGCTAAGAAGGTGAAGAAGTTCACCACATACTCCGCCCTTCCCTCGAAGTGCTTGCGCAGCTCCGGGTTCTGTGTGGCCACGCCCATCGGGCAGGTATTGGTATTGCATTTCCTCATCATCACGCACCCTAATACAATCAGCGGCAGCGTGCCAAACGAGAACTCGTCGGCGCCGAGCATCGCCATGATGATGACATCCTTCGCCGTCTTCAGCTGTCCGTCCGTCTGCAGCCTCACCTGGTTTCTCAGCCCATTGATGACCAGCGTCTGCTGCGTCTCAGCAAGCCCAATCTCAGGCGAGATGCCCGCAAACCTCATGGAGCTGGCCGGGCTCGCACCCGTACCTCCCTCAGAACCGCTAATCACGATGAGGTCGGCTTTCGCCTTTGCCACGCCCGCGGCAATCGTTCCCACGCCGCTCTCGGCCACCAGCTTCACGCTCACGGCAGCCTCGGGGTTGATGTTCTTCAGGTCGAAGATCAGCTGCGCCAAGTCCTCGATGCTGTATATGTCATGATGCGGCGGAGGCGAAATCAGACTGATGCCCGGAATGGCATTTCTCGTCTTGGCGATAATCTCGTTCACCTTGAATCCGGGCAGTTGTCCGCCCTCACCAGGCTTCGCGCCCTGCGCCACCTTGATCTGAATCTCCTCAGCATTCACCAGATACTCAGCTGTCACGCCGAAGCGCCCGCTGGCTATCTGCTTCGTCTTACTGGAGAGCGAAATGCCGTCCACCTCCGTATGGTATCTGGCATTATCCTCGCCGCCCTCGCCAGTGTTGCTCCTCGTGCCCAGCTTGTTCATCGCCAGCGCCAGTGCCTCGTGCGCCTCAATGCTCAGTGCTCCGAAGCTCATGGCACCCGTCACGAAGTGCTTCACGATCGACTCCACCGGCTCCACCTCGTCAATCGGCGTCGCCTTCGCCGCCTTCTTAAACGTGAAGAAGTCGCGGATAAAGATGGGACTGTGCCCGCTACCGACGGCTTTCCCGCCGCCATCAGCGCCTCCGTCCACGATGGCCGCCCATTGCTTGAAGCCCTCATAGTCGCCCTTCCTCGTCGCCAACTGCAGCTTCGCAATCGTCTCCGGGTTCCAGGCGTGCTTGATGCCGTCCTTCCTCCACGCGAACTGCCCCTGGTTCTTCAATGTTCCGTTTGTCGCTGTATCACAGCGACCCATCTCATGCAGCCTGATAGCATCCCTCGCAATCTCCTTCAGCCCGACGCCTCCGATGGTGCTCACCTCCGTCCCGAAGTACCGCCTCAGCAAATCCTCGCTCAGTCCGATGCTCTCGAATATCTTCGCCCCTCGGTACGACCGTATCGTCGAAATACCCATCTTCGACATAATCTTCTTCAGGCCCTTGTCCACCGCCTTGATGTAGTGAGCCTCAGCCGTCGCATAATCCTCCTGGATCTTCCCTTTCTTCACTAAGTCATCCAGCACGGCGAACGTCATATACGGGCACAGCGCACTCGCTCCATAGCCCAACAGCAGTGCGGCATGCATCACCTCGCGAATCTCGCCGCTCTCCACAATCAGCGCCGTCTGCACGCGCTTACCCACCGAAATCAAGTAGTGGTGAACAGCACTCACAGCCAGCAGGCTCGGAATCGCCGCCCGTTTCTCGTCGATGTCGCGGTCGGAGAGGATGATGTAGTTCACCCCCTCATCCACGCTTGCCTCGGCCTCGTGGCACAGGTCGTCCAGCGCCTGACGCAAGCCTTCCTCGCCCTTCTTCATATCAAAGAGGATGGCGAGCTTCCGCGTCTTGAATCCCTTATACCTTATATTACATAATATATCCAGCTGCGTATTCGTCAGCACTGGCTGCGGCAATCTCACCATCTTGCAGTTGCTCGCATCGGGCGTCAGGATATTCGTCCCCACCGCTCCGATGTACTCCGTCAGGCTCATCACTAACTCCTCGCGAATCGGGTCGATAGCCGGGTTCGTCACCTGCGCAAACTGCTGGCGGAAGTAGTTGAACAGCACCTGCGGGCGGTCGCTGATGACGGCCAGCGGCGTGTCGTTACCCATCGCGGCCACCGGCTCCTGTCCTGCTGTGGCCATCGGCACAATCGTCTTGTCAATATCCTCCTGTCCGAAGCCAAAGGTGACGAGCTTCTGCTGAAGATTCTCCACGCCGTTCTCCACGTGCCTTCCGCTCTTCAGTTTCTCGAGCTGCACGCGGTTCTCGTTCAGCCACTCGCGATAGGGATGCGCCTTCGCCAGCTGCTCCTTGATCTCGCCGTCGTAGTAAATCTTTCCCTCCTGCGTGTCGATGAGCAGAATCTTGCCCGGCTGAAGACGTCCCTTGCTCACCACGTCGCCCGGCTCGAAGTCCATCACGCCGACCTCCGAGGCCACGACCATCATCCCCTGCTTCGTAATCGTATAGCGGCTGGGGCGCAGTCCGTTCCTGTCGAGCATACCGCCCGCATACCGTCCGTCGCTGAACAGCAGCGCAGCCGGGCCGTCCCACGGCTCCATCAAGATGGAGTGGTATTCGTAGAACGCCTTCAAATCCTCCGAAATCGGGTTCTTGTCGTTGAAACTCTCCGGCACCAAGATCGCCATCGCCTGCGGCAGCGACAGTCCGCTCATCATCAGGAACTCAAATACATTGTCGAGGCTGGCCGAGTCGCTCATGCCCTCCTGCACGATGGGCCTCAGGTCCTTGATGTTCCCTAAGGCCTCGCTATTCAGCACGCTCTCGCGCGCCTTCATCCATCCACGGTTGCCGCGAATGGTATTGATCTCGCCGTTGTGCGCCAACAAGCGGAAAGGCTGGGCCAATGACCACGTAGGGAATGTGTTTGTGCTGAATCGTGAATGCACCAGCGCCAGTCCGCTTGTAAAATAGGGGTTCGACAGGTCGGGGAAGTACCGTCTGAGCTGTCCGCTCGTCAACATTCCCTTATAGATAATGTTCTTGCTCGACAGCGAGCAAATGTAAAAGTCGCCCCCTGCTACCCGGTTCTCAATCCTTTTCCTTATTTTATACAGTTTTATATTAAGTGCTACCTCCTCGCTCTGGTGGAAATCACTTCCCTCCCTCACAGGAAGGGATTGGGGGAGGGTCTCGTGGTTCTCAGTAACGAAGAACTGCTTGATGTCCGGCTCCACCTCTCTTGCCGCCTGGCCCAAGGCCTCAGGGCATGTCGGCACCGTGCGGACGTGCATCAGCTGTAGTCCCTCGCGCTCTATCTCCTCGATCATCACGCTCAGGATCTCCTGCTGTGCCTTCTCGTCTTTCGGCAGGAACACCAGTCCCGTTCCGTATTTTCCCTTCTCAGGAACAGGGATGCCCTGCAACAGTATAAACTCGTGGGGAATCTGCACCATGATGCCGGCGCCGTCGCCCGTCTTGTCGCGGGTCTCAGCACCTCGGTGCTCCATGTTCTCCAGCACCTTCAGCGCTTTATCCACCAGTTCGTGGCTCTTCCCGCCATGAATGTTCACCACCATGCCCACGCCGCATGCGTCGTGCTCATAGGCTGGTTGGTAGAGACCCTTCTGTGTTCTCTGTTCTCTCTGTGCGCTCTTTGTTGCTTGAAGTTTGCATTTTGTCATATTACCCTTACTTTTTACTATCACTTTGTTCGTTTTAAGGTGCAAAATTATTGCATTTTGCTGGAATAGGCAAATTATTTTGAACATTTTTATTCTTCATTTTGTCCTTCTCTGACATTTTGCACAAATAACGCCCTTTTTACTTCCATTTTGAAATGAATCGGGCTGTTTCTCCCACCCTTTCCTTACAAATTGTCATTTCCTACTGATTTTAAGGCCATTGTGCACGTTAACAGCTTTCATTTCCGACAATTTGCAACAAAAAGCAGGGATTTAGAAGCAAAGTGTCAGCAAAGCATGTGTAAAAGCAAGCCGAATTTCTTACAAATTGTCAGCAAATGAATATTTTAACAATCAAAACAGAAGAATTATGCCTGATAATTTGACAATATGTAGTACCTTTGCACCGTCAATTGACAGGATATAGCCCAAGGGGTTAACTTATTTATTCATAGTTGTAATATTAATTAAGGTAAAAGGACAAAACGTATGAAAAGGATTGAAGCAATTATCCGAAAGACGAAGTTCGAGGATGTGAAGGAGGCACTGTTACAGTCGGACATCGACTGGTTTGAGTACCATAACGTTCACGGCATCGGACAGAGCCGACAGGAAAGGATTTATCGTGGCGTACAGTACTCAACGGATGTGATAGAGCGTGTGGCTCTGACCATCGTGTGCCGCGACCAGTTTGTAGAGCCTACGGTGAAGGTGATTATGAACGTGGCACACACAGGAGAAGTTGGCGACGGCCGCATCTTTGTGAGCGACATGATTGACACCTGGAGCATCCGCACAGGCGAGAACGGCGACACGGTTCTGAGGGACAAGAAGTAGAAGTCTCTCCCCTACCCCCTCCCCAAGGAGGGGAAGATAAATACAACACAAACACAAATTAACAACCCCGTGCCTCCATTCGGGTTCCCCCTCTTCGAGAGGGGGTTAGGGGGGAGGCCTATTATTTATGGATAACTTATCACTTGATACTGTATGGATGTTATTGGCAGCCATGTTGGTTTTCTGGATGCAGCCGGGCTTTGCGCTGTGTGAAGCAGGTTTTACGCGTAGCAAGAACACGGCAAACATCCTGATGAAGAACTTTGTCGACTTCATGTTCGGCTCGTTGCTGTTCTTCCTCCTCGGCTTCGGATTCATGTTCGGAAGCGAGGGAGCCGGATTCATCGGCGCACCCAACTGGGGCGACCTGAGTTTCTACAAAGGCGACCTGCCCGTAGAGGGATTCCTGATTTTCGAGACGGTGTTCTGTGCCACAAGTGCCACGATTGTCAGTGGAGCAATGGCCGAGCGCACGAAGTTCTCGATGTACCTTATTTACAGTGCCGTGATTTCACTGTTCATCTACCCGATAGAGGGTCACTGGACCTGGGGCGGCGGCTGGCTCTGCAACGATGCTGCCGACGGATTCATGATGAGCACCTTCGGCGATGTGTTCCACGACTTTGCAGGCTCGGCCATCGTGCATAGCGTGGGCGGCGTCTTGGCACTGATTGGTGCGTTGGCATTAGGTCCACGTATCGGAAAGTATGCGAAGGACGGCAAGAGCCGCGCCATTCCTGGCCACAACCTGATGATGGCAGCCCTGGGTGTGTTCATCCTCTGGCTCGGCTGGTTCGGCTTCAACCCTGGTTCGCAGTTGGCAGCAAGTGGTGAGGTGAACCGCGTGGCTATCTCTCATGTGTTCCTGACCACCAACCTCGCAGCAGCTGCAGGTGGAACGGCCACGATGTTCCTCACTTGGCTGAAGTACGGCAAGCCCTCACTCTCATTGACACTCAACGGCGTGCTGGCCGGACTGGTGGGCATCACCGCTGGCTGCGACCTTGTGTCGCCCATTGGAGCCGTCATCATCGGTCTCGTCTGTGGCCTCGTGCTGGTCTATGCCATCGAGTTCATCGACCACAAGCTGCACATCGACGATCCTGTAGGTGCCTCGTCAGTACACGGTGTCTGCGGTATTCTCGGCACACTGATGACAGGTCTGCTGTCAACTTCTAACGGAGCCTTCTACGGCCACGGCTGGGGATTCTTCGGCGCTGAGTGCTTCGGCATACTGGTCATCGACCTCTGGGCTGCCGCCTGTGGATTTGCCCTGTTCTACGGCATCAAGAAGCTGCACGGCCTGCGTGTAGATAAGCGCATTGAGGAGGAAGGCCTCGATGTCTACGAGCACGGCGAACTCTGCTACAACTAAACTTTTATGAATATACGACCACATATTTCAAAGATTGATTAAATAACGAAAAGGTATGAAAAAGATTTTTGTTTTCGCAATGATGCTCGTTGCCAGCGCAACCGCCATTGCCCAGGATAAGATTGAGACAACAGTTAGTGCTGACATCGTCAGTAGTTATATCTGGCGTGGCCAGGATTTGGGAAGTACGTCCCTGCAGCCGACGCTGGGCGTGGGATACAAGGGTCTGTCGCTGACTGCATGGGGCAGCGTAGGTCTCGCTGATGCAAGCGATGCGAAGGAGCTCGACCTGACGCTGGCCTACACCATCGGCGGCCTGAACATCGGCATCACCGACTACTGGTTCAACAAGGACGGTCTCGACCCTGAGAACCGCTACTTCAAGTACGACGCCCATAGCACGAACCACATCTTCGAGGCCAACATCGGCTACGACTTCGGTTTTGCCTCGCTCCAGTGGTTCACCAACTTCTCAGGCAACGACTACAAGGAGAAAGACAGGAAGCGTGCCTACAGCAGCTACGTAGAAATAGCCGTTCCCTTCAAGCTTGTTACAGTCGACTGGACTGCCACTGCCGGTGCCGTCCCCTACGCCAGCAGCGGGGTCTACATGACGGATGGCTTCGCCGTCACCAACCTCGCGCTGAAGGCCACGAAGGACATCAAGGTGACCGACTCGTTCAAGATTCCCATCTTCGCAGAAATCAGCGCCAACCCCTGCGCTCAGAAAGCTTACATGGTTTTAGGTTTGACACTGCAACCATAATCTTTTCCATGTTATGTTCCCCCTCTCTCCGCTGCTCTGGAGGGAGGGGTTTTTTATTGCCAACCGACAACCTGACCCACATAATTATTTCACCGTAAACAAGAGGCCGTACCCCCCTTACCTGTTGACTATAGTCGACAGACCTGTTGACTATAGTCGATAGACCTGTTGACTATAGTCGACAGGTGAGGGGGTCGTAACCTGGCCAAAAGTCCGCCGTTAGGTGGCATAAAATGAGATACACTTTTCCCAATAAACAGTCATACTTTAACCACAAAAACCGCAACTCTTTAACAATAATAAGAAAGGTGTAGCAATTAATCTGAATAATTCCAACCTTATTGGTCGAATTATTTCAGAGAATCTTGACCAATTCAGAATAATGTTGTATCTTTGCACCAAAATTAAAGAATACAATGAGTACAACAACCAAAAGAAAAACTGACAAAAGGTGTTGGACATTTAATATAAAGTTGTATCTTTGTAGCGCGAATGTAATTAAATAGAAGAGATTGGAAAGATTCTTCAATACTGCAGGGCCGAACAGGCCTGATATGGAGTACACGATCGACCCTCTTAGCCGTTTTGATTTGGAGGATATTCTTAGTCTGATAGGCCAAGGAAAGTATTTCATGCTCTATGCCCCCCGCCAGACAGGCAAGACATCGTGTATGCTCGCCCTGCGCGACTACCTTAATAAAGAGGGGGACTACCTTTGTGTCTATGCAAACGTGGAGGGTGGACAGGGTTCCCGTGAGAAGGTTAGGGAGGTAGTTGATGCTACCTGTGGCGTAATAGCAGAGGAAACTTCATATATCACCGACAACAAAGTGCCTATCGAAATCAGGAAAGAGACACGCGATGCTGCTACGGATGAGATGCTGTCTCTATTTCTGCGCAGGTTGTCTATGGCTCTTTCAAAGCCACTGGTACTTATAATTGATGAGATAGACGCACTGGTGGGCGACTCTTTAGTTAGCGTGCTGCGCCAGATACGCTCAGGCTATGCCAGCAGACCGAAAAACTTCCCCCAGACGATAATACTTTGTGGTGTTCGAGACGTTCGCGACTATAGGATAGTGCTTTCAAACAAAGACATTGTCACTGGCGGTTCAGCCTTTAACATAAAAGCCAGTTCTCTTCGACTGGGCAACTTTTCGAAAGAGGAAGTCCATGAACTTTACATGCAGCATACCCACGAGACGGGCCAGCAGTTCGATGAAGCCTGTTTCCCCATGGTGTGGGAGGCTACTGAGGGACAGCCCTGGTTAGTGAATGCCTTGGCATACGAGGTGACATGGAACATGAAGGAGAACCGTAACCGAAGTATTATTATCACGCCAGAAATGATGTATTGTGCCCAGGAACAGATTATCTACAGGCGTGACACGCACATCGACATCCTGATAGACAAACTGAAAGAGCCGAGGGTAAAGCGAGTGATAGAGCCGATATTGGCAAATAGCGATGAGGCAGACGACAGCCTCATACCATCCGATGATGTGCAGTATGTGGCCGACATGGGACTTATAAAGGTTGAACGTGGCAAGCCACGTCGTATCGCTAACGGCATATATCGCGAAATTATTCCACGCGAACTAACATGGACAACTCAGGGTGGCTTGACACAGCAGCCACAATGGTACCAGAACGCCGACAACAGCATCAACATGGAGAAGCTGCTGCTGGACTTCCAGCAGTTCTTCCGTCAGAATGCCGACTCATGGATTGGCAAGTTCGACTATGCCGAGGCAGGGCCGCAACTGCTCCTTCAGGCATTCCTGCAGCGTGTCGTCAATGGTGGCGGATATATCGACCGTGAGTATGGCCTGGGGCGCAAACGCACCGACCTGCTCATCCGCAAACCGCTGACAGACCATTACGGCGGCCCTGTGCAGCGCATCGTCTTAGAGTTGAAAATCAAACGGGGCGCATTAGATGCCGTTATTGAGAAAGGTCTGCAGCAGACTGCCGAGTATATGGACACGGTGGGCAGTGTGGACGAAGGGCATCTCATCATCTTCGACCGTGACGGACAGAAGTCATGGGACGAGCGCATCTGGCACCGCTCATACGAACAAAACGGACAGACCATCATTGTCTGGGGTATGTAGGCACATAGATAAGAAGAGGACGGCCGCTTTATATCGCCAAGCTGGACCATTGGAAAATAACGAAGTGACATTTTGAAACGAAATGGCAGGATAACGACACAAAGTGATAGCAGAATGATAGAAAAACACATATATTTGTTTACAAAACGAAAGTAAAGAAACGTTTTAACAGACAAAATGAAAGAATACTATTGGCTATTCTGTCAAAACATTGTAATTTTGCACCCTGAAAACGACAGATTAGTATTTGAAGGTAAACAATAGTATAACAACACAAATTAAAAGATTATGGAAGCATTAAGATTTCAGGTTGTCGGAGAGGCATTCAAGAAGAAGCCGCTCGACGTAAAAACACCCAGTGAGAGACCTTACGAGTATTTCGGCAAGAAGGTCTTCAACCGTGAGAAGATGTATAAGTACCTGCCGAAACAGGTCTATGAGAAGATGATGGACGTGATGGACAACGGTGCCCGTCTGGATCGTGACATCGCCGACGCTGTGGCCGCAGGCATGAAACAGTGGGCCGTTGAGAACGGCGTTACCCACTATACACACTGGTTCCAGCCCTTGACGGAAGGAACGGCTGAGAAGCACGACTCGTTTATTGAGCACGACGGTAAGGGCGGCATGGTCGAAGAGTTCACTGGCAAGCTGCTCGTGCAGCAGGAGCCTGATGCCTCGTCGTTCCCCTCTGGCGGCATCCGCTCGACCTTCGAGGCTCGCGGCTATTCAGCCTGGGATCCCACAAGTCCCGTATTCATCATCGACGACACGCTCTGCATTCCCACCGTATTTATATCTTATAGTGGTGAAGCACTCGACTATAAGGCTCCGCTGCTGCGCGCCTTGCACGCCGTGAACGTCGCTGCCGTCGACGTCTGCCACTACTTTGACCCTGCTGTGAAGAAGGTGACATCAAACCTCGGCTGGGAGCAGGAGTACTTCCTCGTGGACGAGGGTCTGTACGCTGCCCGTCCTGACCTGCTGCTGACGGGCCGCACGCTGATGGGCCACGACTCGGCCAAGAACCAGCAGATGGACGACCACTACTTCGGCTCCATCCCTGAGCGTGTAGCTGCCTTCATGCGTGAATTAGAGATTGAGGCACTGGAACTGGGCGTACCCTGCAAGACGCGCCACAACGAGGTGGCTCCCAACCAGTTTGAGCTGGCACCTATCTTCGAGGAGACCAACCTGGCCGTAGACCATAACATGCTACTGATGTCGGTCATGAAGAAGGTAGCCCGCAAGCATGGTTTCCGCGTACTGCTGCATGAGAAGCCCTTCGCTGGCATCAACGGCTCAGGAAAGCACAACAACTGGAGTCTGTCGACCGACAATGGCATCCTGCTCCACGCCCCTGGCAAGACAGCCGAGCAGAACCTGCGCTTCGCCACGTTCATCGTCGAGACGCTAATGGGTGTCTACAAGCACAACGGACTGCTGAAAGCATCGATTATGAGCGCCACCAACGCCCACCGTTTAGGTGCCAACGAGGCTCCTCCCGCCATCGTCTCCAGCTTCCTCGGCAAGCAGGTCAGCGAGCTGCTCGACCACATTGAGAAGGCCGACAAGGAGGACATCCTCGCCATGGCTGGCAAGCAGGGACTGAAGATGGACATCCCAGAGATTCCTGAGTTGCTGATTGACAATACCGACCGTAACCGCACGTCACCCTTCGCCTTCACAGGCAACCGTTTCGAGTTCCGTGCCGTAGGCTCTGAAGCCAACTGCGCCAGCGCCATGATTGCCCTGAACAGCGCTGTGGCCGAGGCCCTCGTCTCGTTCAAGAAGCGTGTCGATGCCCGCATTCCTGAGCTTGAGAAGAAGCTCGCCGGCACAGGTCACTCTGCCACCTACCACGCCATCATCGACATACTGCGCGAGGACATCAAGACCTGCAAGCCCATCCGCTTCGACGGCAACGGCTACAGCGACGAGTGGGTTGCAGAGGCTGCAAAGCGCGGACTGGACGTGGAGAAGAGCTGCCCGAAGATTTTCGAGCGCTACCTTGACCCTGAGAGCATCCAGATGTTCGAGAGTCTCGGCGTGATGACGCAGAAAGAACTGGAGGCCCGCAACGAGGTGAAATGGGAGACCTACACGAAGAAGATTCAGATTGAGGCCCGCGTGCTCGGCGACCTGTCGATGAACCACATCATCCCCGTAGCCACCCGCTACCAGAGCGCCCTCTTGAAGAACGTAGACAGCGTCTCCACCGTATTCCCCGTCGACAAGGCAGAGAAGCTCAATGCCCGCAACCTCAAGATTATCGAGGAGATTGCCGCACGCACCAGCGCCATCGAGCGCGGCGTCGAGGAGCTGGTCAACGCCCGCAAGCTCGCCAACAAGATTACCGACGAGCACGACAAGGCCATCGCCTACCACGACAAGGTGGAGCCCTATCTCGACACCATCCGCTATGAGATTGACAAGCTGGAACTCATCGTCGACGATAGTCTCTGGCCTCTGCCAAAATACCGTGAGCTGCTATTCATAAGATAAGATCAGGCCGATTTGAGCAGACTCCAATTACTCCAATAACATCGTCTGACAAACCGATCCTGTACTTTAAGCCGTTCAAACTCCTCGTTTGAACGGCTTTATCCTATAGAAAGAACGGCTCAATCCTATAGAAAGAACGGTTCAAAGTCCCAGGGAGATAGCCCCCCTGGGACAAGACTTACCTGATAAAGTTCATGAACACTGGCCGCTCATCGCGCTGGGGAGCCGACTTGCCCTCGGCGTGTATCTTCTGTAGCAGCCAGGCCATGTTGTTGGCCAGTGTCCGCATCGTTTGCATGCCCTCCGTGTCGAGCTTGACTTCGCCCTTGCCGGCTCCGTAGGCGATGTTCCAGTACTGCGAAGTGACGACAGGCATGTTCATCATCTCGAACATCATGTTCATGGTCTGGAGCGTGGCCGTGGCACCTCCGCGACGACAGACAGCCAAAGCGGCAGCAGGTTTATTCTGAACCAGATGCCCAGCAGAGAAGAAGAGCCGCTGCATCAGTGAAAGGATGCCTCCATTCGGCTGACCGTAATAGACGGGAGTGCCCACGATTATGGCATCCGCATCGGCCATCTTCTTGGTTATCTCAGCGCAGAGGTCATCGTCGAACACACATCCAGCGCCATCGTTCTGTCGGCAGCCACCACAATTGATGCACATACGGACGGGCTTGCGGCCTATCTGCACAAGCTCCGACGCCACGCCGTGCTTCTGCAACTGCGCCTCAATCTCCTTCAGGCAGCAGAACGTGTTTCCGTCTGTTCTCGGACTGCCATTAATCAGCAACACCTTGGGAGTCTTGCCATCTGAAACTTCGTTCAGCATAGCCGATACGGGCGAGACGGCAGCCACTCCCGCTGCTGCTATCGTCGCTTTCTTGATAAAATCTCTTCTGTCCATAAGTTTAGTTATTGCATTTTACAATTCATGTATTAGAACCGACGGCAAAGTTACTATATCTGCACAACTTTCCGTTATTTCGCTCGGATTAATTAGGAAAGTTTATGAAGAATCTTATCAGTACTCACAGTTTGGTTGGCAAAGCCGCAAAAAAGTTTGTCAAAAAGGGGAAATTCTAAACAATATTTAAATTATAAGGTAAAAGCATTGCGGTTAGCCATACTTTCATTATCTTTGCAGTCAACTCAGTGAGCGCGGGCATCCTCGCCCAAAGTATCTTATGCACTTCAACGAATAGACATCATTTGAATTGTAAACAGTATAAATCATTTTACTATGAAAGAGACAACCAAGAAAGCGACTAAGAAAACGGTGGTTCCTGAGGCCCCACAACACATCGGTCTCGTACAGAACGACCCGTGGCTCGAACCCTTTGAGCCGGCCATCTGCGGCCGCCATGACCACGCAATGTGGAAACTCAACCAGCTGACCCGCAACGGCAAGAAGACGCTGGGCGACTTTGCCAGCGGTCACCTCTATTTCGGTCTGCACAAGCTGGGCCGCGGATGGGTGTTTCGTGAGTGGGCACCAAATGCCACCGAAATTTACCTCATCGGTGAGTTTAACAACTGGCAGGAGGACGAGCGCTACAAACTGAAGCGCATCGAGGGTACTGGCAACTGGGAACTGAAACTGAAGGAGAAAGACCTGAAGCACGGCCAGCTCTACAAGATGAAGGTGAAATGGAACGGTGGCGAGGGCGAGCGCATTCCCGCCTGGTGTCGCCGCGTGGTGCAGGACGAGGAGACAAAGATTTTCTCCGCACAGGTATGGAACCCCGCCGTGCCCTACGTCTGGAAGAAAGCAAACTTTAAACCCAAGAAGAACCCGCTACTCATCTATGAGTGCCACGTTGGCATGGGCCAGGATGCAGAGAAGGTGGGCACCTACACCGAATTCAAAGAGAACGTGCTACCCCGTGTGGCCAAGGACGGCTACAACTGCATACAGGTGATGGCCATTCAGGAGCACCCTTACTATGGCTCCTTCGGATACCATGTATCTTCCTTCTTTGCCCCCTCCAGCCGCTTCGGCACGCCCGAGGAACTGAAGGCACTCATCGACGAGGCTCACCGCTTAGGCATCGCCGTCATCATGGACATTGTTCACTCGCATGCTGTAAAGAACGAGGTGGAAGGACTCGGAAACCTTGCCGGCGACCCCAACCAGTTCTTCTACCCTGGAGACCGTCACGAGCATCCGGCATGGGACTCGCTCTGCTTCGACTACGGCAAGGACGACGTCATCCACTTTCTGCTCTCCAACTGCAAGTACTGGCTCGAAGAATTCCGCTTCGACGGATTCCGCTTCGACGGCGTCACGTCCATGCTTTACTACAGCCACGGTCTGGGTGAGGCCTTCTGCAACTACGCCGACTATTTCAACGGTCATCAGGACGACAACGCCATCTGCTACCTCACATTAGCCAACTGCCTCATCCACGAGGTGAATCCCAACGCCATCACCATCGCCGAGGAGGTCTCCGGTATGCCTGGCCTCGCCGCGAAGTTCGAGGACGGAGGTTTCGGCTTCGACTACCGCATGGCCATGAACATCCCCGACTACTGGATCAAGACCATCAAGGAGCAGGCCGACGAGAACTGGAAACCCTCCAGCATTTTCTGGGAGGTGAAGAACCGCCGTCCCGACGAGAAGACCATCAGCTATTGCGAGAGCCATGACCAGGCACTGGTGGGCGACAAGACCATCATCTTCCGCCTTATCGACGCCGACATGTACTGGCACTTCGCCAAGAAGGACGAGAACGGCGTGGCCGAGCGCGGCATCGCCCTGCACAAGATGATACGCCTCGTCACCTGCGCGGCCATCAACGGCGGCTACCTCAACTTCATGGGCAATGAGTTCGGCCACCCGGAATGGATTGACTTCCCACGCGAGGGCAACGGATGGAGCTACAAGTACGCACGCCGCCAATGGAACCTTGTGGACAACCACGACCTGTGCTACCACTGGCTGGGAGACTTCGACCGCGAGATGCTGCGCGTCATCAAGATGGTGCGCAACTTCCAGGACAAGCCCGTCGTGGAAATCTGGCACAACGACGGCGACCAAGTGCTGGCCTTCATGCGCGGCGACCTGCTCTTCGTGTTCAACTTCTCGCCCACACAGTCGTTCACCGACTACGGCTTCCTCGTTCCTACGGGCAGCTATGAGGTGGTGCTCAACACCGACGCCCAGCAGTTCGGCGGTCACGGCTTCGCCGACGACACGATGACTCACTTCACCAACTTCGACCCCCTCTACGTGAAGGACCACAAGGAGTGGCTGAAGCTCTACATCCCCGCCCGCTCGGCCGTGGTGCTGAAGAAGAGCTAAACCTTTTATTGGAGTGAAAGAGGAGTGAAAAGGTGTTTTTCAAATATTCTTCGTATCTTTGCAGCCGCAAACCCATAAAACGATAGGATTATGACAGCAATAGAGTTGAATGCGCAGATATGGCGCGACATGGCCGCGATAGCCGACAGCGAGCCGCTGATGAAACAGCTGGCCAAGTATCTGAAAAAGCTCGTGGCCAAGAAGGACGACCCGACGCTGGTGTCGAAGGAGGAGTTTATGGCCAGTCTCGAACGTGGCGAGGAAGAGTACAGGCAGGGAAAGTGTGATTCGCTGCTCCCTAACGAAGATTTGACCACTTATCTGAGGCGACGCGGCTATGATATATAAAGTCACGCCCACCTCTGAGGCCGAGGCCGACTTTGTCCGTCTGGCCAAGAGTGAGCCGAAAGTCTTTGCCAAGGCCGTGCGCTTCATCGAGGACTTGAAGGTTCATCCGAAGACAGGACTAGCAGATCGGAAGAGCGTCGTGTAGGGAACGAGGGTAGATCTCGGTGGTC
>ERZ809472.206-NODE-206-length-15519-cov-7.805031_pt1 | contig 15519 bp, 13 predicted proteins | sample MGYA00521274_ERZ809472 | MGnify/ENA primary metagenome ERZ809472 (study PRJEB31581, sample SAMEA3312791) | metagenome | study: EMG produced TPA metagenomics assembly of the PRJEB8939 data set (Metagenomic analyses of Rumen microbiomes reveals... | reverse complement strand
TACGAGATCGGTCTCGGCATTCCTGCTAAACCGCTCTTCCGATCTGCTAGTTGGTATTTTCCGCTTGGCCTTGGAGCCATAGCCGTACTCTTATTCATTCTATTATTCGTCATTATTGATGTAAGGAATGTCGATTATAGTGTTTTTTATTTGAGTAATAGATCTTTGATTTGGTTTATAACAATATCCGTTCTGTTTTTTTCTGGTTTGTACATTATAAAAAAATACAATCAAACAAAATATGCTGATCTGGCAAGATCGTGTATAAGGGTTAGAGGTTTAATACCCTTTATGCTTACAATAATTATTTTATTTGCCTCTTTTACATATATTCCGAATAAAACTATCAACAGTTTAATAGCAAATTATGACTTTTGTGCAAATAACCATCTTGAAGGCGACAATGCAAAAGCTGCTAGATTAATGGAAAAGTATCTTGAAAAATCCCAGCCGATAGATGACGAACAAGTAAGAATACAATTGGCTAATTATTATATGAACTACGCCAATATGAAAGAAAAAGCCATTAAAGTGACTGAAAAAATGAGAGATGATGTTGGGAAATATAAAACCGGAGCCCTATATGCTGCTGAGGCTTTCTATTCTGGAGGTGAAGAGTACTACAGAAGGGTAAGAGAAACTATCGAGAAATACATTTCAGTTAATAAAGAAGTGCCCCCCGCAATTAATAGATTAAAAGGCATCATGCTTTGCTATGGTCAGATATATGACAAAAACATTGTAGAAGGAGAAAAATTGTTAAGAAAAGCTGCAGATGAGCAAAATGACAGAAAAGCAAATTACTATTTAGGACACATTTATTCTCACGTAATAAATGATTGGAATACCTCTACAGAAAAGCAAGATACCTTATTTAACTTAATAAGGGCAATCGATTATTACAAAAAGGTTGCTAATGAGGATCCTAAAGCTGCAATAGAATTAGGAAACCTGTATGCAGATCTAAATATGAAGGATGTTGCATGTCAGTATTATCAAAAGGCTCTCGGTATAGCAGAAGATTCCCTGAAGATGGATGTAAATTATAGATTAGGACAATTATTGGAAAGCATGGGAGAGGTTAATAACAAATACATTTCTGAAGCAATAGATAATGATTATCCGTTGGCTCTCCTGTATGCGGCAACAAGAGATAGTAGCCATAACGGCGCAATAGAGTATTATGAAAATATGGGTAGATACAAAGGGAAAAGATATATTCCTCCTGTCGTATTTGAATACATTCTAAAAGGCTATAAGAACAAAGCACTTGACACTTTGACATCTACAAGAAAAAACGCTCATTTTAACGAAGAATTTGTCGAGGGAATGTCTAAAATGATATTGGATGAAGATTCTATTAGGGGGATGGACTTGATGCGCATTTCTTCTGCAAAAGGTTGCAAATATGCCCAAATGATTTGTCTGTTCCGTGATATGGAGAAAGAAATTAAGGAAAACAATTACTCATTGGCGAACATCTCTTTACTTAAAGAGTTGGGTAATGAAATATCGTTTGCAAACGTTTTAGTTTCTGACTTATTAGCAAAAAAAGCATCTCGCCTTGATTCAATTAAAGGAAGAGAGAACTCAGAATCCATATTTCAAGAAGCTGCAGAATATGCTATCAAAGCAATTAACAAAAAGAACCCTTCTGGAGCATTGATGTTTATTAATAGTGAACTTATTGGTTATTACTTTAATCATATGATTGGTGATACCCAATCTTTAGAAACAGCAAAGCATGAGTCTAGCGTAATGCATCTTCTTCTGCGTCTTAGTCCTCAAGACGCAAAGCGTTTTTTTATATTACACGGATGGACTAATGATAAAACTATAAATGGGATAATTAACTATAAGAATATGAATGATGGCACAATCTACAAGTCAAGAAAATTACCGATTAAACATTTGCATTTCTGGAGCGATGTCGCCATTTCAAATCATTTTTTAGGGTTTGTTGTAATGCAACTAAATGAAACAAAGAATTCTGATGAAGAATATACTAAGAAATTGTTCGGAGTAGCAATGGATATGATATCTCCAGAATCAGATGCTACCTATATTAATTATTTATCTTTTAGAGTTAAAGGTCTGTTAAAAGATGGTTTCCAGAAGTATATTGACTCATTAAAGAACAATTATCAAAATGACACATTTAAGACAAATATATTGGAGATGAAATATTTGTCACCTAATAATGCAGACTGGAATAGTTTCCACTTTGATATCAAGTCTGCTAGATATCCGATGGACAATCTCCATTTATTGAATGAATTTTGTGAGATCGAAGACCATATTTACGACAAGCCTCTATAATAGTAGAATAATCAAATGATTATTAATCCAATAATACAAGCAAAGGAATTTACACAGCAAATGCCTCATAATAGCAAAGAGGCATTTGCTGTGTTTTGTGCGCTTAACGTAATCAGAGAAGGTCCGAAAGAGAAACTAATCAGCAATGACTATGCAAATGGTATCACAAAACCTCATGTTATAAGAGTTGTCACCTATGCTCTTGAACATCCTGAACTCAACTTGATTGATAAAGTCTATCTTGATACTAGTTGTAAACCGAATTGCATCTTCATCGTGTGCATGGGTATTCAATTCAGCTATCATAATGTACCATTGAAGAATGAGACTATAAAAGCATTCTGCAATTCTGATAAGAATGAACCTATGGAGTTTGACGGAATAAGAAAGCGCCCGAGGGCTAAGGAAATGTTTGTAATAGCACAAGATATGCTTTCAAATGATAGCATAGACAGACCAATACTTATTGAAAAAGTAAATCGACTGTTTACTAAAAGTACAACGACCTAACTAAACACTCCCCGCATTATCGCTTCAGGCAATGTGGGAGTTGCTAATTTGATGAGTATTTATACAATCAAATCCATATATCTCCTACAGGTTCTAAACCCTATAGATTCATAAAAACTCAATGCGGGGTCGTTGAATACCCAGACGCTGAGTTCAATTCTGTAGATATGATGTTCTAAGGCATAATCACGGATATAGTCCATCATTTCTGTGGCGACACCGCATCTACGCCATGATTCATCAACGCAAAACTCTTCAATATCCAAGTAATCTCTTTCTTTCATGAAGGGACTTTGAGGCATATTGATATGATGGAGGACTGCAAAACCTGCAATCTCTCCATCACGTTCGTTGACTATGATATCCTGTTTAGGATCATTCCAGATCGTATAGACATACTTCCGGAGTTCATCTGAGAAATGATCATTAAACACCAATGGTTCGCTTATCGCATGCAAGTCGTAAACTTGCTTGCGTAAGACATTCACCTTTTCCAACTCTTCTTCTTTTGCTAATCGTACTGCCATCATCCTATTAATTACTAACAAGACCAAAGTCTTCAAGACAGATTCCCATTTGTGCGGCGATTTCTGCTTGCGAAAGGGGTTCTGTATATCCTTCCTGCTCACAAAGTCTATCGTTGGCAAATTCGATATCCGCCCCTGTGTATTCTGCCTGGAAGATGAATGACAAGGGGAAGGCTATTGGCAACTCATCATCAGGATTGACAGGGAGTGAAAGTGTAGCATCACCAGTAACGATGATGCCAAACACAAAGGGGATGTGACGACTCAAACGAAGCATTCTGATACGGATCATCTCGCAAGAGACTTCCAAGCCCCAGGCAAGTGCGTCTCTATCCGAATCCTGTTGCGATGATTCTGGTTCGACGACCACAACAGCCATTTCGCTTTCGGTAGCATAAACATAGGTCACCTTATCTTCCAACATCGGGAGCTGGCCCTCACAACACTTCGAATAGATTTTTCTATTCTTACCAAGACGTTGGAGATATCTCAATAACGCCTGGTTATCTTTCTTCAATAATTCTGAATACATAAGCTCATCGTTTTTGAACTATAAATCATCTATTCTGTAATAATCTTCAGTTTCTTTCTCGAACTTTGTATATAGAGCGACTTGCCTATAGGTTAAAGTCCGGATGCAGCCAGCCCAAGCGGGATTGGTGCGACGGACCTTATCAGCCATCTTCATGCGATGGTCATACCAATGACGAATGGCAGGATGCGTCTTTATCCATTGCGGATCCCAATGGGGAGGCAGGGCCTTGGCGGCATGCTTCTGTTGGGGTTCGTCTTCCAAAAAGAAGGCCAACTCGTCGAGGAGATTTTCCGTACGGAACTCTGCCAATTGCCTGTAGTAGCAATCAACCTCTACTCCCCTGCCGCTACCACCATCCACATACCAGGCATCGAACTCCTTAAATAGCTCCTCCCATAAGACATAGTCGTTGTAGTAATAGGCATCTTCGCCTAAGGGAGTGTCATAGACCAGTTCTGCCAATGTCTGATAGACGTTGAGCATGCAGAATCGGGCTGTTCCTGCATACACACTTGCTGCTGTGTTCATCTCGAAAGGGATACAACTATCGGAAAGGTATTGATAACTGTCGTCCATCTCTCGAGAGAGGGTTATCAGACTATCCAAATCCTCTACCCCCATAGCCTCTCGCACGTCATAGGCCCAGTTCCATTCATAGACCGTCTTTTCTTCGTCATCAGGACAGTGGTACTGCTGCCAGATTAGTGAGTCGAAAAGTGCATCGCAAGTGGGGAGAGTTTCAATATGCATATCCTCCACCACTTCATGTCTTCCTCGCTTGCAACCATGGAGAAGGATCGTCATCGTAAATAAGGACCAAAGTATTTTCATCATCTATTGTCTTTATTTTGATATTGTTTTTTATATTGCCGTTTCTCAAGAAAGGAAATGACAAATGTCTCCAGATTCCATAAAAGGAACAGGAGGGCGTAGATGACAACGTATGCCATACTTCCCTGCCATGTTGCGCCATAGAGTTCACGAATCATCAACATTAAAAGGGGCAGACAAAACAGTGCTGTGAAAAAGAATCTCTCGAGCATCATTCGCTCGGCATTGTTGACATGATAGTTGATGATTTCTTGAACGAGCTGACGGGTCTCTGGATGATCCGCGCCAAGTTCTTTACACAACATATCGTATGCTTTCTCGTAGTAATAGTCTGCTGGGCCTCTGTTGCAGATCTCGAGTGCCGCATCAAGGTTGAATACATCGAAAAAGGAATAATTGTTTTCATCGTAACCCTCCGTCCGCTTATATAAAGCATAGCTATTTGCCAGTTTTATAAACTCCCGAGCCGTTTCAAGGCTACGGGAGTTATCTTTTTCTGTGTTCATCAGTGCATTTCTAATCCAAATTCTTCACGCAGGTAGTTCATTTCTTCATCCCGATCGTCTTGAGAAATATCGGGATCAACAAGAGAGATCAGACTATACTCAGCATAGGCATAGTCAGCCTCAGTAAACTCGGCCTCATAGAGGAAGATGAGGGGGAAGGCGATGGACAGTTGACTATCCGTATTGACTGGCAGAGTAAGATGATCCAGACCTTTCACGCCACCTATGACTGCGATATCGACGGTATTCCAGACGGACTGCATCTCATCAAAGTCAACCACATTGTCTGACGTGAGCAGAACACCATAGATATTAGGGACGTGTTTGCTGAGGCGCTGGAAACGATTTCTGAACAACTCGCAGGTGAGTGCTAAGTCCCAGGCCATATCGTCTTTCTCAGCAGTTTTGGGATCCTTGTTTGAATCGATGAGAATGATAACGATTTCCTCTTCCGTCGCATAGATGTAAGTCTCTGTTTCTGGGAAAAGCGGGCCAATGCCCTGGCGACGCTCTGAATAGATTTTCTTTTTTTCTCCCAGTTTCTGGAGATACTTTAAAATACTGTTGTTGTCTTTCTTGAATAATTCTGAATACATAAGCTTAACTATTTTACATTGTTTTTTATACCATCAGGCTTTTGACATCGCGGACGATGCGGATGGGAGCATAATAGTCGTTTAAGATATCTTCGCCCTGCACTTCTACTACATAGATATCTTCAGCCTCTTTCAGGATGGGGCGAGCCTCCTCGCTGATATTGTTGAGTCGGACATTGCTGTCCCAGTCACGGAAAAGGAGGGCGGTGTCACCTCCGTCATAGATAAACATGGGTTCGTTGGGGGAAGAAGTCTGTGGTTCGATCATTAATATTAAGCCCCCTTCATTGTCTTGTAGAATCGTGTACATAATAAATTCGTTTTTGTAGGTATTGATATAAAAGATTGTTTGTTGTTTGGGCGCCATCAGGCGCTGAAGCCCTTGACCCTGTGGCGGGTGGGCTTCAGCTCGGTGGCTTTGGGTTTGAACTTCTCGAAGGCCTTCTGGATATCGGAGATCTCAATCCGTTGGAAGTCCTTGCAGCCTGTGGCGTAGATGCGGTCTGCCATGGCGGGGATGATGCCATTGTTGACAAACTGATCGATCCAGCGGGCATTACCGAAGTTGGGTGACTTCAGACTGAGCGCTTCGTCTATCGCATCCTGCATGGCCTCAACCACTTCATCGGAGAGGATATACTCATCGCGCTCCAACAGGTGGCAGGCGATCTCCATCAACTGATCAGCAGAGTAGTCGTCAAACTGATAGCGGTAGGGGAATCGGCCCGAGAAACCAGGGTTGGTGTTGAGCATCGCCTCCATCTCCTTCTGATAGCCTGCGAAGACCACCATCATGTCAGGATTCGGCTGCGAGAGGGTGGTGAGCAACGAGTCGATGACGCGTGCTCCGAAGTCCTTGCGGTCGCTGGCTCCATCGTAGAGGGTATAAGCCTCGTCGATAAAGAGCACATTACCCTTGGCCTCCTCGAGGATGTTCTTCATGTTCTCTTCCGTATCACCGATATATCGGCCCACCAGACGGGTGCGATCCAACGACATCACCTCTCCCTTGGAGAGTAGGCCCAGCGACCTGTAGATCTTACCTAATTTGCGGGCCACGGTAGTCTTACCCGTTCCTGGATTGCCTGTAAAGATGGTATGGAAGATCATACTATTGCTGTTCTTGAGTCCCCTGCGACGGCGCTCCAAAAAGAGACGAGCCTGATTGGCCATCGTTATGATACCCTCCTTCACCGTCTCGAGGCCGACCATCTCGTTGAGTTCGCGGACACTCTCGTCGAAGGCCGAAGAACCGCTGGTGAGTTTTTCAAAGGGGATGTCCTCCTCACGAAGAAGTGCTTGGAAATCATCCAGCATATCATCCATAGCCCTGCTGAGGTAACGGGGACGAACCTCCTCAACCACGAAGCGATGGATGTCTGCCATGGTCCAGGTAGTCAGGACTCCTTGCTCATAGCCTTGGAGGACGGCTCGTGCGAGTTGATCCTTCACCAGCACATTGGGTTGCATCTGCTCCCTCACCATCTCTTGGAGGAAAGCCTGTACAAGTTCGAAGGCCGTATAAGGCTGTTGCTCGACGTAACAATCCCCAAGGAAGAAGTCGCGTAACGAGGGGAAGAGCCCTAACACTTCGTCGATCTCCTGACGGGAACCGCAAAGCCAGAGGGGGATGTTGCCATGGGAATCGCGTACCTTATCTATGATCTTCCGCATGATCACCTTTCCGTTGGTAGTAGTCAACTCCTTCAGATGGGTGAGGCAGAGCATCTTCGGAGCAGGATCGCTCAGCAGTTCTGTCAGTGGCTCGTAGGGATTGTTGTAAGCCAAATCAAAAAGTGTGGAGCAGTCTGTGCAGGTGGTGTTTCCATCGAGGATCATCATTCGCATGAAGTCTGTCAGGATATCCTTGCTGATGTCATGGTTACGCATGCAGATAAGCAGGTTTTCGATATCTTTCATCTCACCCAACTCGTTCTCCTTGCGTACCTCGTTGTAAAGCACCAGCCTACGGGCTTCCAACGCTTTCTTTCGGAACTGTACCATTCCTGGCCTTCCAGCCACAAACGGCCAGCATTCATCTGTATCCTGCATACAACCGACGAGAATGTCCTCAATATCGCCATAATGGCAAAAGTGGGGTTCTCTGAGTGCGGCCTTCATGTCCTTGTCGAGGTTAAACTCGATTCGGATAACGGAGGAACCACAACTGTCGTGGATCAGCAGGATGTAGTTGCCTGGCGTCCAGATGTTGTTGCAGGAGATCTCCATGGTCAGGTTCTTGCTTCGCGGATTGGGAAAACTGGAATGACCAGAACTGCAACAAACGGGGTAGTAAGCCTCATCGTAGATATAGCACTGGAAGCGGAACTGACGGAGGCGGACTCGTGGTTTCGGCTTGAAGGTAATGGTAACGGGGGCGTTCCACCAGACGCTTTTATCACAGCCCTTGCCCACTTCCACAGAGACTGAGGCAACGTCTCTTTGGTAGTTTCCGTCTTCGCGGTCAGCGTTTATCATGGCATCTGCGACCCTGTCATCGATCTCCTTAGGGAAAGGGAAACTGTCGTTGGTCTGATTATCAAGGTCGTCTGTTGTTTGTGCGTCATCCGGGGTGTCTCCCTCATTGATTTTGCTATCAATAAACTCCCGGATCAATTTGTCAAAATCATCTTCTGGCTGTTCAATTTGTTTCTTTGCCATACATCAAAATGGTTGAATTGTTTGTGTAATGTTGTCAAAAAGCCCTTTCAGTTAGGGCGCAAAAGGTATTTGGGCAACGCCGAAGCAATTGCCCAGTAAGGTTCACAGAGATTTACTCGAAGTCTCTATCACAAAACGCTGTTGTAACAATAAGCCAAAGAACACCTGACCGTCATAGTCGGCATTTTCTTTTTGTGATAGATTATTTTTTAAACATTTGCGGCTGCAAAGATAAGAAAAAATTCCGTTTCCCTCCAAGAGAAAAACGGAATTTTTTATGCATGAATATCAATTTTAACATTTCTCGCGCGCAAGAAATAATTAGGTACGCGTGAGCGTAAGGCACTGATTACAACATCATTGTAGTCATAGTCGCCTTTACTCCGCCAACGTAAAGTCGAGTTGTTTGCGCTCGAGGTTTGCACGAGCCACCTGGATACGGATGGGATCGCCCAACTGATATTTCGTATGATGACGACGACCCACGATCATGAAGTTCTTCTCGTCGAAGTCGTAGTAGTCATCTCCTAAGTCACGGATGGGAATCATACCCTCACAATGGGTCTCATCGATCTGGGCATAGATACCGTAGGAAGTGAGACCAGAGATATGGGCATCGTAGGTGTTGCCGATCTTATCGGCCATAAATTCCACCATCTTGTACTTGATCGAGTCGCGCTCAGCATTCTGCGAGATCTGTTCCATGTCGGAGCAATGTTCACAATACTCCTCGTACTTGTCCTTGTTGGCAGAACGGGCACCCTCCTGATATCTTGTCAACAGACGGTGCACCATCGTGTCGGGATAACGACGGATGGGTGAAGTGAAGTGAGTGTAGTAGTCGAAGGCCAGTCCATAATGTCCGATATTATGCACACTATACTTAGCCTTCATCATCGCCCGCAGGGCCACCGTCTCGATGGCGTTCTGCTCACGGGTACCCTCAGCATCCGACATCAGGGCATTGAGCGACTTCGTGATGGCACCCTTCGTACCACTGGTCTTCACCTTATAGCCAAACTTTGCCACGAACTGGCGCAGGTTCTCGAGTTTCTGGGGATCGGGTTGGTCATGGATACGGTAGGGCAAGGTCTTAGCCTTCACGCCCTTCTTCACGCGGCCGATGCTCTCTGCCACCGTCTTGTTCGCCAACAGCATGAACTCCTCGATGAGTTTGTTGGCATCTTTCGAGGTCTTGAAGTAGGCCTTCACGGGCTTACCTTTCTCGTCGATGTCGAAGTGCAGTTCCTCACGGTCGAACTTTACGGAGCCGTTCTTGAAACGGGCAGCACGCAGTTTCTTGGCAAGGGCGTCAAGTTTGATGAGTTCGTTGGCGTTCTCACCTTTGTAGGGATTTTTCTTAGTGGCAGGAGGGGCAGGCTCACCCGTACCGTCCTTCACACCATTATCCTCGAGAATCTGCTGTACCTCCTCGTAGGCATAGCGACGGTTACTCTTAATGACGGTATGAGCAAGGTGCCATTTCTTCACATTCGCCTCGTCGTCCATCTGGAAGATCACACTATAACAGAGTTTCTCCTCATCAGGACGGAGGGAACAGATGAAGTTACAAAGCCGCTCTGGCAACATGGGGATGGTGCGATCGACGAGATAGATACTCGTAGCACGGTTATAGGCTTCCTTGTCGATGACGGAGCCTTCCTTCACGTAGTGGGAGACATCGGCGATATGCACACCTACTTCCCAGAGTCCACTCTCCAGTTTGCGGATACTCAGGGCATCGTCGAAGTCCTTGGCATCCTTGGGGTCGATGGTACAGGTGAAGACGTCACGCATATCCTCACGACGCGCAATCTCCTGTGGGGTGATGGTGGCATCGATCTTCTCGGCGGCCTCCTCCACGTTCTTAGGATACTTATACGGCAGGTTGTACTGTGCGAGGATGGCATGCATCTCAGCATTGTTGTCACCTGTCTTACCCAGGATATCCACCACCGAACCGATGATGTTCTTATGTTCGGCATCAGGCCACTGCACCACCTTTACTACCGCCTTGTCATCCGTCTTACCACCCTTCAGTTTGCGCTTGGGGATGATGATGTCATGCACGAAGGTACTGTCTGAAGGCACGAGGAAGGCCCAGTCTTTCTCCACACGGAGCCGACCCACTATCTGGTCGTGGGCGCGCTTCACGATCTCGATGACCATGGCCTCCTTGATATGCTTGTCACGACGGGCCATATACGACACCTTCACACGGTCACCATCCAGGGCAGACATCGAGTTACGCTCTGCCACAAACACGGGCGTACCTCCATCATCTGGCAAGAACGAGTTGCGGCCGTTGGCCTTGCGACGGAACACACCTTCCTGTACCTGTGTCTTCAGGTTCAGGCGATAACTGTTGTCACTGACCTTCGAGAGGAAGTCATCCCACGCCATCTCCTCCATCGTGTCGATGGCGAGCATCTTCAGCGGATGGGTGTCGAACTTAAGTACCTTGAATATCTGTTTCAACGAGAATGTCTCGTTCGGATGATGCTGGAAGAGGTTCTGCAGCAGTTCGCTGACCTGCTTCTTCCCTAACCGTTTTCCTCCTTTTTTCTTTCCCATAGACTTGATTGCTTATAAGTTTTTGGCAAAGATAGTAAAAAAAATAAAAAGGTAAAAGGGTAAAAAGGTTAAATAAAAAAAAAGTAGTACCTTTGCACGCAAAATTAAGGGAAATGAAGATATTAATCACTGGTGCGAGCGGATTTATCGGCTCATTTATCGTGGAGGAAGCCCTGAAGAGGGGTTTCGAGACATGGGCCGCCGTACGCAAGAGCAGTTCGAAGGCATACCTGCAAGATGAGCGGATAAACTTCATCGAGTTGAACCTCTCGTCGAAGGAACAACTCGTGGAGCAGTTGCGCGGTCATCAGTTCGACTATGTGGTGCATGCCGCTGGTGTGACGAAGTGTCTGAACAAGGCAGACTTCCGTCGCATTAATACGGAGGGGACCAAGAACCTCGCAGACGCCCTTATCGCGTTGCAGATGCCGCTGAAACGATTTGTCTTTGTGAGCAGCCTCAGCGTCTTCGGTGCCATCAAGGAGAAGATGCCCTACGACGAGATCCGTGAGACGGACACGCCCCAGCCGAATACCGAATACGGACGGAGCAAACTGGAGGCAGAGCGATATCTCGACTCACTGGGCTCACGCATACCTTATATTATATTAAGGCCGACGGGTGTCTATGGTCCGAGGGAGAAAGATTACTTCATCATGGCCAAGAGCATCAAACAGCACAGCGACTTCGCCGTAGGCTACCAGCGCCAGGACATTACATTCGTCTATGTCACGGATGTGGTACAGGCCATCTTCCTCGCACTGGAGGTCGGGGATTGCAAATCCCCGACAACAGGAACAACAGGAGAAACCATTTCTCCCATTGGTCGTAAGTATTTCCTCTCCGACGGTGAGGTATATCAGAGCACAACCTTTAGTGACCTGATCCATGAAGAGTTAGGACGTCCCTGGTGGATCCGCATCACGGCTCCCGTCTGGGTACTACGCATCGTCACCTTCTTTGGCGAGTACATCGGAAGGCTGACGGGTAAGGTGACGGCCCTGAACAATGACAAATACAATATCCTGAAGCAGCGCAACTGGCGGTGCGACATCGAACCTGCCCGTCGTGAGTTAGGTTTCGAGCCGAAGGTGCAGTTGCAGGAAGGTGTGAAAACCACCATCAAATGGTATAAGGATAACGGATGGCTATAGACATTAAAGATTAAACATTAAACATTAAAGATTAAACATTGAGCATTAAGGATATTTTCAAGATTGAAAAGAAACCCATCAAGGGGCTGCTCACGGTGGAGTGGGTTATCCTTGGTTATTGGGTGTTGACCCTGTTGTTTGTGCTTTTCACCTATACGAAGATCCAGAACCCTGAGACACTGATCTACGGACGGATAAAAGTACTGGCCCTGACAGCAGCCATGTGGGCGGTCTATCGGATGATCCCCTGTCGCTTCACCCTCTTATGCAGGATCGGCGTACAACTGGCCTTACTCTCCTGGTGGTACCCTGACACCTACGAACTGAACAAGATCCTCCCCAACCTCGACCATCTCTTCGCGGGTTATGAGCAACAGTTGTTCGGGTGTCAGCCTGCTCTACTCTTCCCCCAAGCCATCACCAACCCCGTGTTCAGCGAACTGATGCATCTGGGCTATGCCTCCTACTTCCCGTTGATCGCCATCGTAACGTTGTTTTATTTCTTCTGGCGATTCACCGAGTTCAACCGTGCCGTGTTCGTCATCCTCGCCTCGTTCTTCCTATACTATGTCATCTTCATCTTCCTGCCTGTTACAGGACCACAATATTACTACGAGGCAGTCGGTCTCGACAAGATCGCCCAAGGCATCTTCCCCAACCTCCACGACTATTTCGCCACCCACGACGAAATGATGACCATGCCTGGCTATAGCGATGGGGTCTTCTACCAGTGTGTTGCCAGTGCCCATGCCACAGGCGAGCGCCCCACAGCCGCCTTCCCCAGCAGTCATGTAGGCATCACGACGATTCTGTTGTTCCTCGCCTGGCGCACTAAGAACCGCCTCCTGTTCTTCGGCATTCTGCCCTTCTATGTGCTGATGTGCTTAGCCACCGTCTATATCCGTGCACACTATGCCATCGACGTCATCGGCGGATGGGTGAGCGCTGTCGTTTTTTACCTTCTACTACAGTCATTCTGGGCTCTATCAAAACGGCGCTATTGACATTTTTTCGCAGAAAAATTTGTTGGATTCAGATATTTTCCTTACCTTTGCACACAGATAAGTAAGGATAGACATATTAACATCAAGGATTCCGACACGACAACTTTGTCGGAATTCTTTGTTTTATGCGTCCCAAACAAATGAATCAATAAACAATAAAGAAGAATAACTATGGCTTATATGTCACAAGAAGGCTACGACAAACTGGTAGCCGAACTGAAACAACTGGAGAGTGTGGAGCGTCCGAAAGCCTCTGCTGCCATCGCTGAGGCCCGCGAGAAAGGTGACCTCAGTGAGAACTCTGAGTATGATGCCGCCAAGGAGGCACAGGCAAACTTGGAGGACAAGATCAACCGCCTGAAGATGACTATCTCCGAGGCAAAGGTTGTTGACACCTCCCGTCTGAGCACCGATGCCGTACAGATCCTCTCGAAGGTAGAAATGACCAACCTGACCAACAAGGCCAAGATGACCTACACCATCGTCAGTGAGAGTGAGGCCAACCTGCGTGAGGGTAAGATCTCCATCAAGACCCCCATTGCCCAGGGCTTGCTGAACCATAAGGTGGGCGACGAGGTGGAGGTAAGCATTCCCCGTGGCACCATCAAATTGCGTATTGACAAAATAACCGTTGGATAATATGGATATTTTCAGCAAGATTGCTGCTGGTGAGATTCCCAGTTACAAGTGCGCAGAGAACGAGAAGTTCTACGCATTCCTTGACATCAACCCGCTCGTGAAAGGTCATACGCTCGTGATCCCCCGTCGTGAAGTCGATTACATCTTCGATATGGAGGATGATGAGATTGCCGAGTTCCAGGTGTTTGCCAAGAAAGTGGCCAAGGCTATCGGCAAGGCTTTCCCCTGCAAGAAGGTGGCTCAGGTGGTGCTCGGTCTTGAAGTGCCCCACGCCCATATCCACCTCATCCCTATGCAGCAGGAAGGTGACGTAGATTTCCGCCGTGAGAAGTTGAAACTCACGGAAGAGGAATTCAAAGAGATTGCCCAGAAAATCAGTGATGAGTTTGTCGATTAGACAAACTCATCACCGTATTTGATCTGTACCTCGTTGGCATATTTCTTCACCAACGCCGAGGAATCTCCCTTCTTACAGATCATCAGCACATTGTCTTGTTCCACCACGATATAGCCATCCAGACCGCTGAACACACCCAGACGGTCCTTTGGCAGTCGGATGATATTGTTTCTGCAGTCCTCCATCTCCACCTGAGAGTCGAGCACCACATTATCATTTTCCACCTTACTCATGGCCTCATAGATGGCATGCCATGTTCCCATGTCGGCCCAGCCGAAGTCGCATTTCATCACAAACACGTCACGGCTCTGTTCCAGGATGGCATAGTCGAGCGACAGGTTCGGATAGCGCGGATAGTTCGCCTCCACGTAAGCCAACTCTTCCTCGTCGGTATAGTTGGGATTTTCCACATTCAGGTTGCGCAGCACGATCGGGAAGACACCCTTGAACGTCTCTATCAGATGACGGGCATTGGAGATAAAGATACCCGTATTCCAATAGAACTCACCACTCTCCATGAACATCTTCGCAAAGTCGCGCTCCGGTTTCTCCGTGAACGACTTTACCTGATACACGTCAGGCTTGCAACTCAGGTCACCCAACTGGATATAGCCATAGCCAGGTTCCGGACGCGTGGGTTTCACGCCCATAGCCAACAACACGTCATTCTCCGCCACATAGCCAAGACCAACGGTGATACTCCGGTAGAAAGAATTCTCATCGAGCACCAACTGATCCGAAGGTGTTATGATTATGTTCGCGTCATGATTACGCCGCAGAACGCGCATCGTAGCCCACGCCACACTGGGTGCCGTATTCCTGTGTATCGGTTCCTGCATGATATTCTTCTCAGGCAGTTCTGGCAATTGCTCTCTCACCAGTTGGTAGTACTCCTTACACGTACATATATATATATTCTCCTTAGGCAGGATCCTTACGAAGCGCTCAAAGGTCGTCTGAAGCATCGTCCTTCCCGTTCCGAAAAAGTCCATAAACTGCTTGGGATGTTCCTTCCTGCTGGCAGGCCAAAGCCTCTGACCACGTCCCCCTGCGAGGATGACACAGAAATTATTCTTCTCGGTTATTTCCATGGAAATATGATTAGTCTTAATATCTGTGTGCGAAGTTAAGAAGAAAACACGACATAGACAAATATTTTTAAGTTTTTTATCATAAACCTTTGCCGTTTCATTTTTTTGTATTACCTTTGCACCCGCTTTAGGAGCCCAGATGGCGGAATCGGTAGACGCGCTGGTCTCAAACACC
>ERZ809472.205-NODE-205-length-15534-cov-6.448220_pt1 | contig 15534 bp, 16 predicted proteins | sample MGYA00521274_ERZ809472 | MGnify/ENA primary metagenome ERZ809472 (study PRJEB31581, sample SAMEA3312791) | metagenome | study: EMG produced TPA metagenomics assembly of the PRJEB8939 data set (Metagenomic analyses of Rumen microbiomes reveals... | reverse complement strand
GAGATCTACACTCTTTCCCTACACGACGCTCTTCCGATCTGCTAGTAGTCTGACACGATAATACGGAAGTCAAAAGCCTTCGTGTTATCGAGCGAGAGCGTGTAGGTCGTCGAATTGTTTATCGTTGTCAGAGCGCCGTAGTTCGCCTCGTCCGTTGCCTTGTACTGATACTGGATAGTGACCGCGTTATTACCATCAAGGCTCGAGATAGTAGAAACGACCTTGATATAAGACTCGTCGTAGAAGTTATCTTTTCGCCAGAGGCTTATCTTGCCCGTAGGAAGTTCCCAGCCGAGCATCGAGATAGTCACTGTCTCCGTGACTGTGTTGCCTCTCGAGTCCGTTGTCACGATTGTGGCGGTCTCGTCTATTGATGAGTTCACAGTACCGTAGTTGACTTTCTTAACGCTTACGGAAGCACCTGACATTGAGGATGTCTTCGTCACTCCGTTAATGGTTATGGCGACATTTACGAGCGTTGCACCCTTTAATGCCGTTATTGTCTGGAATCGGAACTGAACAGTAGAAACATCCTGCACGATTTTCTGATCGTCCGAAGTGACTGCCGTGGTCGTGGCGTTCGTGTCCTTGTAGGTTATGCCTTCCATTGTAGGGTTAGCGTCAACGACCGTCATCACTTTGTTAAGGCTCGATGTGAACGTCTGCCCGGACAAGACCGTCTTAACAATGAAGTAAACAGTTAGCGTATTACTATTTGGTGTTGCCGCGAGTAAGGTATTCCGCTCCGCACTTGTCAGGTTGAACGTGTACGTTGTGCCGTCTATGGGTATATCCCTATAAGGTACGCTTGCGGTCGAGCCGTCCAATGATATACAAGCCTGCAAGCTCGTAACGAGAGAGCCGGCGGGGTTGTTATATGTTATTTGCGGATTGCCCGTGTCCTGGAAGTCCTGAGCCGCTATAAGTGTTGCAGCTCTCGGGATCTCCGTAAGCGTGACATTGAAGCCCTGAGAGTTAGAGCTGAATCTGTTATGCTGGAAGTAAGCCGATACATATATCGTCTTCTTACCGTCAGGATCGTGCGGGATCGTGACTGTCTTATCGAACATGACCGTATCAGAGTTGTAACTGATAGGCTTTTGTCCGTATGACCAGCTCTGCGAGTAGTTCGTTCCGTCAATGCTGACGTAGCAAGTACCCGCATCGTCCGTGGTGTAGTTATTCGTTCTCCAAGCGAGAACGTAAACGCGGACAGTTGATGTGTTGTTCGCGTTATCGACGGCAGTCTCGTCGACATGGATATCGTATTTAATGAATTGATTTGATGTATTAAAATACGGTGACGTTGCCATCTGTTTTCTCCTTAATAAACACTGACGAGGGCAATGCCGTCGTTAGTCATATTGTCGTTTGCATCGTAGAGCTCAACGGGGATAAAGCGCATCTTCGCGCAGAGCGTGATCTCTTCCTCGATGACTGACTTCCGCATGTGGAACTCGTCAGCTGTCATCCAAAAGAGCTTGTTATCGTCTCTGTCAAAGCCTGCAAAGCCGTCCGTTGTATTAACTACGAGATAGAACCCGTCAAGTCCGTTCATCTTGAGTCCGTTCTTGTCGAGCGTTGCGATGAGGTTATTCGCCTCGTCATAGACTTCGAGCGTTCCGTTCTGGTTAAGGTTGGAGCCTAACTGTAAGACACCGCCCTTAATCAAGTCGGCGCTCATCGTGCCGGTCGTAATGAAGTCCGCAACGATCTCGCCGTCTGCCGTGATCGCGGTGCCATAAGGACCGCCGTAACCCGTGCCACTGTAACCGAGTCCGGCACTGTTCCAGCGCCAGATCTTTGTGGCGGTGCTTATATCGTCCGTGTTCATTATCAGGATTTCGTCAGGCTCTCCATCGCCGTTACTGTCGTGGATAATGACGTAACCGCCCAAGTTACCCGTTATCATTTCGGTCGCCCTCGTTACCGATGAGGCGAGAAACGACTTGCTCGCGGTCTTGTTGAGCGTGTCCTGCTGCGTTACGATCGTGTCCGTTATATCGGTCTTGGTATCACCGAAAGAGACAGAGTTATATCTGTCCTCTAACACGTTCCATTCGGTCTCTGTGCATTTCGTTGTCGTGGAGATACCCAGAGCCTCGAAATAGATGTGTACGGTGTCGCAGAGGTCAACACGTTCGGATAACTCGCCAAGCTGAGCAAAGGATAGTTTGATAGAGCTTATTGCCCTTGTAAGTATGTTGTTCTCGATGTACTTAGCCGCTAAAGTAGCAAGCTGGTCTGCTATCGGCACTTCACTTTCGAGGTCTACGTCCTGAGAGAAGTCGATAGCCTGATCTCTTATGACATCACTATCGAGGTCTGTGGTTATCTTATCGCCTACGACCTTAATGCCCTCGTCCTCGTTCAAGTAGTAAGGTATTACCGCCGTGACAAGGTTCGTAACATCTACGTCCTGCGAGAGCTCTGTGAGGTTCTTGCCGTACCGGATCTGCACGCCTCTGTCTGCGCCTCTGTGCGCCAAGAGTGAACAAGTGAAGTTGTCATACTTCCACTCGGCCGTGCCATAAACATCAAGAAGGCTCCCCTCTTTACCGCCAAACCATGAGCGGACGGAGCTCGGAGCCTTTACCTTGAACGGAGCCGTTACGTTCTTGTCTGTATTGATAACGAAGTCGCCAGCGTTTAATGTGAGCAGAGCGCACGCTTGGATCGCGTTCTCTGCGGTGCCCTGAGTGATTACCTTGCCGCTCAAGTCATAACTGATATGCTGAGCGTTGACAGTAAAGCGCCCGTTAGCAACCTTGCTCACTTTGTAGATGCGGAAGAGCTGAGGATTGTCCGTGTAGTTCGGCTTTGCCTTAATGCAAGCGTTCGGGACAAGTTCGTCCGCGTGTATGCCCTGCGCCGCATAGGTCAGAGTCAGCTCATATGAGCCGTTGCGCTTTTCCTTTACTACGCAGGTCAGGCAATCAGTGAGAGCGCCTACTCCGTAATCGGTAGGAAGCACGCCCTCGGTAATTGTATTGTAAAGGACTGGAATCATACTACAAAATACCTCGGTGTTACTGTTACCTTCGAGACAGTGCCCGTGATAACGATGCCGTTTGCTCCCGGATCAATAGTCGGGAAATCTCCGCTTATATCCGTGTTCTTGTTCTCGCCTGCTAAGCGGTAAGCGTTCATGCGCTCGCAGTCAATGTTGATATAGTCGTCAACCTCGGCCGTGATCGTGTGTCCGTTTATTGAGACTGTGACTGTCTGCTCGCTTGCCGTCTCTATATGGATAAGAGGCTTTGACTTGAACCTTGTCGGGTTATACATAGAATCGCCGTTCGTGACCTCGATCGGATCTTCTGCGCTCTTGTAGAAGCGCTCAGGTCTGCAAATGAACTGGATAGTTGTCTCGCCGTACTGCATGAGGTGGTTTTCTACGTTCTGCCCGCCCTTGTAGTAAGCAAGTCTGAACGTCTCAGGCTCGAATGAGTCCTCTAACCTCTGATAACCTGTTTTAGAGTTGAGCCAAGCTGAAAAAGCGTTGACCGATTCTGTCAGGTTTTCCTCCGCGTCATGTGTAAGCCAAACCTGATACGACCTTGTAACGTCATCGTAAGCGTCCTGTTGAAAGAGTACCGCCCCGTTACGTCCCGGCACGGTGTAAGTGGTCATTTTCCTAGAAGGTTTATCAAATGACGGAGCCTGAGCGACCACCATGCCGAAATCGCTCGAGGCTTCGCCACCGTATACTATCAAGCCCTGCTTGTTAGTAGCTTCATCGAAGAGTTTAGGCATAGGCTGCCTCCTTCCTTCTTGTCAGGTCTTCCAATCTGTATGCGACCTGCTGAGCAAGGTCGTCGACATTCTGACCTTCTGCGCCATATACGTTGATCGCTATTGTTGAACCGCCGATGTTCGTGTCTCCGTTTATCGTCTCCGCTCCTGCTATGCCGTTTGACTCGATGTTCGTCTCCATAGCCTTTGTCATGTCGTCGAGTGAGTCGACCATGTCATCGGTAACGGTTCCCATCTCGTCAGTGAAACCGACATCGAGACCAAGCGCGAGGTTTTCACCGATCTCGTCCCTAAAGAGTCTCGAAGGTGAGTGAATCCCGAAGAACCCCTTTATTTTTTCGACGATTCCACTACAGAAGCTCTTAATCTTTTCCCACACGAATTTCGCTGCGTTAGTGATCCCTGATACGAGGCCCTTGATAAGTTCAAGACCTGCTTTTGCCAGCTCGCCAACCCCAGAAATGAGTCCCTTCACGATGGCGACGATGATACTTGGGAGCTGTTTTACGAGCTCGACTATCAATTTTGGGATTGCCTCTAAGATGCCCAAAAATAGCTGAATTGCGCCCAAAATCAGCTTGTCGATATTGCCTAAAAGTGTACTAATAATGGTACTAATAATTTTTGGGATATTCTCGACCAGAGAAATCAACAGAACCGGGATGGCCTCAATCAGGCAAAAAAGTAGCTGAATACACGCATCGAGCAGCATCGGGATAGAATCTAAAATAAAATTGATAATTGTCTCGATGATGAGAGGAAGCGCTGAAATCAGGCTTTCTAGGATAATTGGGATGGCTGAAATCAGGCTTTGAAGCAGTTGGATTCCCGCATCGAGGATGAGGGGCAACCCCTCCAAGAGTCCCGAACATATGTTTTCTATGATAACCGGGAGTTGGTCTAAGAGCAGAGGTATGGCGCTCAAAATGCCCTTCACCAATTCTAACAACAGAGTGATTCCTGCCTGAAGCATCGGGACCATGACCTCTGGACTTGTCAGCGTGGTTATCAGAGTCAAGATGCCCTGCACTACCATAGGGATGATAGAAGCAATATTGCTTGCCAAAGCGTTCGTGACAGAGATAGTCAGAGCGACGATGCCGTTGATAATGGTCATCAAGCCTTCCCCGTTTACGAGCCAGTCAAGCAGGTTATTTATGAGAGAAAATACCGCATTTACGAGCTCTGGGGTGAGGTCGACTATTAGCGAGATAAAATCGCTCAGGACGGGTAACGCCGCATCGAGCAAGGTCGGGAGGTTGGTAACTATCGAAGTGGTCAGAGCCTTCACGATCGAGCCGCCTATTGCGAAGATCTGCGGTGCCTTTGCTACGAGGTTATTTGCGAGCTCCTGCACGCCTGACTCTATCTTTGCGAGACCGCCGTCAATATCGGAGCCTGAGAAGATAGACGAGAGGCCGTCCATTACTGTTGACATGGAAGGAAGGAACTCGGACATCATATTGTTTTTGAGGCCCGAGAGCGATGCCTGGACGTTCTGCAAACTGTCTTGGAACTGTGCCGAGCTTGCAACCGCCTCATCACTCATAACCGCGCCTAACTCGTGAGCCTGCTGTCTCATGGCTTCAAGATCTGCTGAACTCATATTGAAGAGCGGACCGAGCTCCATAGCTTGCTTACCCAAGAGCTGAGAAGCGAGGGCCGTCCTTTGCTCCTGGCTCTCCATGTCTTGAAGGGCCGAGATCGTGGCGTAGAACAAGTCTTCCTGGCTCATGTTGGCGACCTGCTCCTGAGAAAGTCCAAGAGCCTCAAAAGCATCACTGCCGTTCTGTGCTTCAGTTACGAGCTTCTTCATGGCGGTCTTCATGCCGTCAATGGAAGCGCCCGCGTGAGTCATTATGAAGTCCCACTCCTGGTAGGCCTGTGCAGATATACCGAGTTTTTGCGATTCCTTGTCGATCTCGTTACCGTAGGCGGCTACGTCCTGAGCCGCGTTAACGAAAGCCTTGCCGCCTGCTACGACTGCAGCTGTGGTCGCTGCCAGAGCCGCGCCAATAGTAGCGCCTGCGACCTTGATACCTGTTGCAAAGCTCTTACCAAACTTCGAACCGCCTTCGGAGCCCGCCTTCTCGGAGGCTTCCGATGTGACCGCGCCAAGTTCTTCGGCTATCGTCTTCTGTGATCCTTCCATTGAAGGGACAATAGACACATAGGCTTTTGCAATCTCGATTCCGTTAGCCATGTTGCTTGCTCCTTATCCATTCGCGCAATTTGTCAATGGGTAGTCCACCCTTGCCGATCTTGCGCTCGTTATTGTCATCCTTGCCCGGTCTCGGGTAAGGCTTTATCTTCTTTCTTGTAGGGTGTTTTGAACCTAACCCGCAGAGGTTGGCATTTATGACTTGCAGTAGGTCGTAAATGTCCGCGAGTATTGCGTTCGTCTTAACCGTTGTCTCCCAACCCGTGTACTTCTCTAAGTCTCGACCGAGGGCACTGTCAGGAGTTAAGTGTCTAATAAACGAATTGAGGGAGCGCCACGAAAGCGCTCCCCCTATGTCGTCTACTGTGTATCTTGTTCGGGTAATGAGGTCGTAGTCGATTGCTGCCTCGTGCTCGTCGACAAATCGGCAGAGGCCGAGGATTCCCCCAGGGACATCCCCGTGGCCACTTCGTTGCCCTTTTTCCAAAGCTCGATAAGCTGCTCAACCTCACCCTCAGATAATTCGTCGAGGATTTCTTTAGGTATAAACCTCTCAAACAAGTCACAAAAATAGTCATATACGGCCATGTTATTACCTTCCTGATAATAACGAGCCATCTTCCTGACTTCGCTATGTTTAAGCGATTTAGTCAGGGGGATTTTGTAAAGCTCTGAGCCGATCTGAACTGTTAAAAAAGCATCATCCTGCTTTTTGAGTACGTAAACGTTAGGCATGGTTATTTACCTCCGAGAATTAGGACGGGACCTGACCGTCGTCCTTTGCGAAAGTCCAAGAAGCAGCCTCGATGGTTGCTTCCCAAGTGATTGCAGATGTGGGAGCGAATGAGACATCGCTAACCTCTCTGACGATACCCTTTGAAGTACCGAGCATGAGCATGTCGTCGCCGTCCTTCATCAAGAAGAGGAAAGCGGCAGGCTCAGCAGAGACACCGGGAGCGACTGTGACGGAAACGATGTTGCCGTGTGTGCCAGCTGCAGAGGAAACAGTGACGTTATCCTCGCCGAAGATGGTCTCGAGTGTCTTCTGGTTTGTATACATGAGGGGAGCGGTTACTGTGCCGCCCTCGTCAGAAGCGATAAGTCTCTCGACTTCCTTTGCCCAGTTACGGAGCGGATCAGAGTCCTTGCCCGTAGCCCATGTGATACCGTCTGCGGTTACTGCGCCAACCTCAGCCCAGTCACTTGTGAGAGTTTCAAGGGGTGAGGAAGGAAGAGCCGTACCAGCGGGAGCGGTGTAGAACATACCAGTCGCAAGACCGATACCAAGATTTACCTTATTTGTTGCCATAGGTTATTAACCTCCATTAAGATTCTGGAATTGTGAGCGGTTCCTTGTGCGCGTAAGCCTGGACGGTTGCCGTGCAAAGTTTTAAGTCAGGACGAACCGGATCGCTCCCCCAGCTCGCCAGACTGTTTGTAATTGAATAACGAAGTTTCCCGAACTGCACCTTTGTCTGCGCTTCCAAGACACCCAAAGCGACTCGCAAGAGCTGGAGCGCTTCCGCATCCGTTGCCGCCCTCGCGCCGAGCCTTATAACGAAGTTGTCGATAGTGTTCGAGCTTGTGCCGCCCATCTGCTCGACAAGTACGCAGGGAGTCAGGAAGTTTTCGGGAAGCGGCCTGGCATAGACAGTGACATAGTCCTTTAATGCCAGCCTTACCTCGTCTTCAACGTCGATAGATACTTCGATGTTCATAAGATTGCCCCCGTTAGTGCTCCATTTTCCGCTTCTGCTTTCATCGCGTCCTCGGTCGTGGCGGTAACAAAACCGATGTATCGGCCTCCGCCGTAACCTCCGACAATAGTCGAAGCCTCAAAGCCATCGCCGCCGCTGTTCGCGTTCGCTCTGTCCGCTATATCCTGTGCGGTCGTTTCAACGAGCTCCTTTGTGCCCTCGGACATGAGGATCTCCTTAAAGCCTGCCGAGTTGAACTCAATGCGGATGTTGGCCATGTTTAGCCCTCCCACCTTCTAAGGTCAAGCTGGATGTTGGAAAGAGTAGCGGCCGCCGTCCATTTCTTCGGTTCCCCGTTGATAACGAACGTCTTGCCGTCAAACTCGATTCGGTCTCCCGCTTTAACGTCAGAGCCTTCGGGAAGGTATGCGGTCCATGCGTCTTGTATGCCAAGCACACGGCCGTCCTGAGATAAGCTCGTGCCTGCGGGCTGAACTGAGCACCCGGTTATCGTAAGCTTGTCGACCTTGCCAGGACTCCAGTCGGGAATTACGGAACCACGCTCGGTCTTCGTTCCCGGTCTTATCCTATAGATCGTCTGTGATGCGAAAGATGGGAGCATTTAGAACACCCCCTTAACCTTGTAAGGATTCAGGACCTCTCTGTTATCATCAGGGAGCGCCGTGCTCCTGGTATTACCAGCCCACGACGCATTGTAAGAAATACTTACACCGCCTGCCGCCTCCGACATAACTCCATAAGACGAAGTTACTGCGTGAGTGACGCGGTGCGCTGTGAGTTCCTTGATAGCGTGGATCCGATCGTCAGGATAGCCCGCTTTGTACTTGATGAAGATCTTGCTCTTGCGGTCTAAGAAGCCGACATCGTAGATCCTGAGAAGTCCGTCACCGCCGAGATCATAGTCATCAGTCTTGTCATCGCCTTCGTATTCTCCTGTCTGCTGGTTCATAACCGCATTGAGGATGATCTTATCGATGCTGGTGACGAATGTCGCCGGGAGCTGAACGAGCAAGTCCGGACCAGTGAAAGCGTCACGAAGATCCCTTACGTTGTAGATCATTCCACAAGTCAGGTTAGGGCTGACGTGCCAACCGCAATAATTTCTTATTGCTTCTGTAGCGGCGGGAATGTTCGCATCGATGCGGGTGTCATAGCCGAACTTACTATTAGTAAAAGCGCCGAACTCGGCAGCGTTCAAGAAATCAGGGAGCGTCTCTGCGTCGTATATGTAGCCCCAAGGACTCATATTAGCGTGTAAAAATTCGCTCATTTGTTAGATCCTGCCTTCCTTGATTTATTAGCCGGTGCCTTCTTCGCTTTGTTCGCGGGTGCGGGCTTTGCCTTCGTCTCGGGTTTCGGTTTGACTTCAGGTTCGTTCTTTGTCTCAGGCTCCGCTGCCTTAACCGGTTCGATCTCTGCGGTCTTCTTTTCGGGCTTGGGTTCATCAGATACATAATCGTCATTCACCCAGACCTTGCGACCGCCTACTATAGCAATCTTCATGGTTGCGAGCCTCCTTTCTTAAGAATTAGTAAAAAGGGAGCCTTGTTAGGGCTCCCTTAATTGATCAGATCAGGAATTGCCGGAAGCGAGAAGAACAACACCCTTAAGGTCAACGACTGCAGTAGCAAGTCTTACCTCTGCTCTGAGTGTTACGCGGTTGTAGAGGAAGTCGTCCTCGTTCTCAGCTGCGATAGCAACATCCATGCCGCCCTTTCTCCATGTCTTTACAGCCTCACGAGCTGCAACGAGAGCAGCACCCTGAGAAACTGCAGAAGATGTGTAGATCGGAACGCCCCAGATGCTTGAAGGAATACCAACAGCACCATTACCATAAGCGCCTGTGAAGTAGCCGCCGCCGTAATACTGCTTGTTGCTGTCCTTAGCTGTAAGGAGTGTGTAAACGTCTGCAGGATTGAGAACTACAACAGAAGCGTCATAAGCAGAGTCAGCCTTAACCTTGAGAATAGCGTCAAGGATTCCGTCTGCGAATGTCTTTGTTGTGCCGTCGTATGTAGCAGCGCCGATGCCCTGAGTTGAGCCGATAGCGTTGATAACGAAGTTATCCTCTACCTTGCCGAGCTGGTGCATGAGTGTGTTCTGGCACTCAGATGCGAGGAAAGGTGCATCTGTAAGGATCTCGTCTGTTTCCTTAAGCCATGCTGCGAGCTTGGAAAGTGCGAGCGTTGTGCCTGCGAAGCTGGTAGATACCTGGGGCTTCTTGTTGTTCTGAGCTGTAGCGGAAATGCCTCCGTTTGTCTCAAAAGCACCTTCAAGGAAGTATGTGATAGCGTTACCGCTGATCTGTGCTTCCTGGAATAAAGATGCAGCTGATACACGTCTGCCGACGGGAGCGATGCTTCTGTCAACGTCTGCGATCTGGGGAGATGTTACAACACTGTTGTAAGCCTTCTCAAAGTGCATCCTTGCGCCAGCCTTCTTGTCTGTGATCTCTGCGACCTGCTTTGTAAATTCATCAATCTGTGACATCCTTTTTACCTCCGTGTCTTCTGTGATGGTTGTCTCGGTTGTTCCGAGTGATTCAAGGATCTTTGCTGACTTCTCAGCCTTCTCGATCCTGGTTGTGAGTTCTCCGATCTCCTTAACAAGAGCCTCGCCCTGCTCAACGACTTCATCCGTTACGTCGTCAGCCTTAAGCTGAGGTTCGAGGTCAAGAAGTTCTTTCTTCTTTGCGTCGAGCTGTTCCTTAAGTGACATAATCAGGAACCTCCTTTTAATGTGTTTATTTTTTCGAGAAGGTCTGAAGCTCTCTTCGAATTACCGTTGTCCTTCTGTTCCTCCGATGCCTCGTTGACTTCAGGTTCAGCCTCTTCGCTCTTTGCCTCTTCTTCTTCGGTGTTATCGTCGCCCTCGTCGTCAAGTAATGACTGTGCGAGGTCTCTGATCTGTTTGATGATGTCTGCGTCCTTCCGGCTATTTCGTCTGCCTGCCTTGATCTCGGTGGCGACTGCGTTCTGATTAGCGGGTACTGTTACGACTGAAATCTCGAAGACCTCGACCTTTGTCAGCACGTTCTCGATGCCCTTGCTCTTCTCTTCTTCGTTGGGCTGTCTTGCGTCCAGAACGTCATAAGCGAAGCTAAACTGATAGATTGCGCCGCTCTGGAGCATCTTGCGGACATCCTGCGCCTGCTGAGTGTCAAGAAAGTGTGCCTCGATGTACGGGCCTTTTTCCGTGTCCTCGATCTTGTCGACCGCGCCAATGACCTGGCTGAAGTCGTGATTGAAGCACAACGGGAACGGGTGGCCGCTTTCCTGTCTCTTCTTGATCGTCTCTGTGAAAGCACCGGGACGGATAATGTCGCCGTAACTGTCAGGCTCTTCGTCGTAAGTGCTAAAAAAACCGGCGATCATGCCGGTCTCATCTTCTTTTGCTTTGAGTTCAAAACTCTTATACTTGTGTGCCATGTTGTTACCTTTCTCTTCTGCGAAGTATTTATTGATGCCGTCAAAGGTTCTCTGCGGTCTTCCGTCTGCTCTTGCTCTTTCGAGCGCGGTCTCTTTGTCGATCTCAAGTGTGATAATCTCCGTGTCAGGCGGGTACTTTTCCGAAAGATTTGTGTCTACGATCCACGAGTCAAAGTCATCCTTGCCGACAATGGCGTCGAGTATCAAAGCCTTGCGGATATACCAAAGCGTGTCAGGCTTGACCGTTTTACTGTAATCGTGGTCAGGAACGCCTAAAGCCTTGACGATGTCGTCCATATCAACGATTAAATCGCCCTCTTTTGCGTGTTCTCTTATGTAGGTGCTTTTTCCAGAGCAAGGAGCGCCAGTTAAAACGTGTATCATTCGCTCACCCCCTCGAGATAACGACCTCGGTCGTGCAGTTACAACCGCAAGACTCTTCGGGATCTCCAATGTCTTCGCCTGGCCAGTGCTGACCGTTAGAGAAGTCGGCATCGATCGGAACACGCTCGCCGTTCATAGCCTGGTGGCTCGGCCTTGCGTTTGCTCCGGTAACCCATTCCTTTTCAACGATCTTGCCGATGACTCTCGGCGCTCCGTCGCTTATTGCCTGATGTGCTGCTTCCTGAACTGCGAAAGATGCAATCGCACCGGCCGCGCTTCTTGCGAGGACGTCTGATGTGTTGCTTCTTACTTCGTAGACGTGTTCGATGTCAGGCTCTTCGTCTTCTTCGAAGTCCCGATTGAGTTCCTTGTTGATCTGTGCGAGTGTGCCTTCGTTTATCTTCTTGGCTCTTGCCTCCGAAGCGACCGAGATATACTTCTCTGTCAGTGCTTCAGAGTATTCAGATTCAAGGACTTCCGCTGTCTCTTTGCCGTGCTTGTCGGATATTGCCTGTAAGACAGGCTGCAGATCTTCAGCAAGTTCCTTGTCCCACCTTTCAGCGTTCCAGAAGTCTTTGGGATCTGCGTTTATCTTCGGTATGATCGAACGGGCCTGACGTTTAAAAAACTCGGTCAGAACTGACTGAACCTTTTCATCGTCTTCCTTGTCGCTCCGTCCTTTTATCCTGAGTTCGGTCTCCTGCTTGCAAGCCTTGCATCCGCACGGCTCGAGCTTTTTACCCTGGTTATCAACACCGGGATAGTCGTAAGCACTTCCCTGCGTATCCTGCGGGCTTGCCTGACCGCCTTCGACTACGTTGAGCGGTGTGATTATCTGACTGCCCTGACCATCAGGAAGCGGCGGGAGGTTCTGCTCTGCTCTTACTTCGTCTCTGGTCATATAAGGACCACCGCAAGCGCTCTGATAGATCGCCGCACGTTCCTCGAACGAGCCTTTGAGCTTTTCCGTAAGGTCAAACTCGACATAAGTACCATCAGCAGCGCCGACCTTCGGCAAAAGAAAAGCATTTATCCTCTGCTGAAGCATCTGAATAGTCGGACCTAAACACTCGGCATAAAGTGCGCGAGCGTTATCTCTTGCACTTGCGTATGTCTGCGTCTCGGAGTGCCAGATAAGCGAGGGGTTGACGTGGTAAGCAGCTGCAACATCTTCACGCGACAGCTTAACCGACTGCGCCCATTCGGACTCTTTAAAGGAAGTCGAGAACGGTTTGATCTCCATGCCGTCTTCCATAAGAGGAATGGAGCCCGCTTTAGATCCACCGGCGCCCCAAGCCTCACGGAAGGCTGTGACAAACTTCTTCTTTTGTTCGTCATCCCAAGGTGCAACGTCCTTCGGTCTGATTATCTGTGCGTTGAGTCTGCCTGAAGATCTCCAGAGCTGGCGCCTGAAGCGTCCTGCCTCGACCTGCTCGGATAACGTCTGCCTCAAACCGCAGAGCGGTGAAAGATAACCCTTCGGGTTTCCGGGGCTGTAGGTCTTAAACTGGATCAGCTCGTCAATTGGAATGTCGACGGCGGGCTCTCCTGTCTTTGTACAGACTCGGAGCGATTCGGGCTTCCCGTTCTGTGCGGGATTTTTTGTGATAACCCACTGCATCGGGATCAGGTGCAACGAATATCCGCTGTCAGCTTCCGCATCGTCTGCAAGCCAAGCATAAACAGAGCCAAAAACATAGAACTCAGACATCAAGCCCTGGATGAACTCGAATGAGGTCTGATAGTCGTTCGGTCTCCATAACAACTTCGCTGCATTACTGACGCGGTCGCGGTCTCTTTCGGTTTCGCCTTTTCTTACATAAACCTTAAGAGGCAACTGGGCGATGCTATCTGACAGGAAGCTGATTACTGCGTAAACATTTCCCTGCGTCTGATAGAGCTCCAGCGCACTGAGGTTCAGCACTTGGGTTGAGGCGTCGCCCGATAAATTGACATTTATTACGGACGGTCTGATTACCCGCCAGCGTTCAAGTATGCCCATTTTGGTTGTCCCCTTTTCTCCTGTTTTAGATAAAAGTTAAGCTACCCCCGGAGGCGTAGCTTACTAGCAGATCGGACTCATAAAGTTTCTTTTCTTTTTTAGTTATCATCGTGGCGCCTGCGTAGGCCATTGCCACCGCCATAAGCGGGGAAATGTCGTCGGGCGATTTCTTCCTGTCCGGTAACTTGATACCGTTGCCGAGCTCACGGAGCTGACAAGTTCGTCCCGGTGTATCAAGGACGGGCTGCGAAAGGTGGAACACCTTTACACCGCCTCGGTTATCTTGCGGAGCACAAGCGGCAATCGCATCATAAAAGCGATTCCAGCCCGCAGTAAGGTCAGGACCTTCTTGTGCGAGCCTTGTAACTCCGTCAATCGTGCATATCTGTTCGGCAAGACCTGACACGGGTGCGCCTCGGCCTTGAAATGCCAATTTCATTTCGCCATACTTGGGCGCTCTGGTTCTGAACCAGTCAATAGCCCACTCGGTTCCGATACGTCGCTCAACTATCTCAACGTGATAGTTATTATCTTCACGAAGTCCACAGACTGCGATCGTTGTGTATTTTCTGTCCTGATCGAGTTCAATTCCCCAGAACAGCTCGCTCTCGGCAGCAATAAAGCTCTGGTCATCACGTCCGCCGAGCCAGGCACCCTCGGGGAAAGGTTCCGGGAGTAATGTCTCGACCTGCTGACACATACATTCAGAGCGGAAATCGGGCTCCGTAAATGTTGCGCGGTTTGCCATAAGTGCTCGTTCCGTTATTGTTCCATACCCCAAAGCGGGATTCGCCTGCGAAAGAGCCTCCATGTCGTCCGTTTTAGCATCTTCCGGAGCCGACCACTCAAAGAGTCCCAGTGATTCCACGTCGACCTCGCCGCCGAAGTCGTTCGCCTGTGTTCCGTCTATTTTTGATATAGCCTGAGATCTTACCTGCCTCAATACGATTGACTCAGGATCTCCCGCGTTTGTGAAGCAGATAACTATACCTCTAGGTTTTGCACTTGTTGAAGCAGCTGCTGCGCTCCATGTACTCCAATCGCGCTGCTCACGAAGCTCGTCAAGCATTACGACGTCGTTTGCGTCGCCACGTCCAGCTCTACGAGTAGGAGCGCCGACTTTATAGGATCGCTTACCGGTAAGAGTCAGCTTCTTGCCGCCGTTCTTCCTGGCAACCGTTTCAATCTCCCCGACTAAGTACGGGTTATTTTCCTGTTCGTCAACAACTGCATCCCAAACTTCCTCCGCTTTTTCAAGCGACAGAGAAGTTCCGAAGATCGATGTGACTCCGAGGACGTTTAAGCAGAACGACGCGATTACTTTTGACAGCTGCGTCTTTCCGTTCTGGCGGGCGACCATTATAACTACCGTTCTATACCTGAAAGTCCAATCAGGTGAGTCAAGATCGCCAACTATTTCGAAGATATGGATCAGCGCCCACTCTTGCCAAGGGAACAGTTTCATATTCATGACGTCCCTGGCGTAGTCGATCGCCGCAAACCCTAATGAGGTTTTTGGTGTCAGCTTCCGAAGCGGTCTTGTCCAGATCCTCGGCTCGGTCTTTCCGAGTATCATCCGATGTTATAGCGACTCTTAAGATTATCCAGCGGAGAGCTTTCCGTAGATTTACCTTTAGCGTCGACCAGTTCTTTAAATGCCTTAAGCGTCGAAGCGTACTCGCGAACGGTTGCGCGGAACTCTTGCACAAAAGGATTGCTTCGCATTATCGTCTCACCGGTGCCAACTGTGACCAGTTGAACAAAAGGCTCGGTCTCATATGTCGGTGACTGCTGCTCAATTTTTTTCTGCAGCGTCAGGATCGACTCTGCCAGCGTCAGGGCCTGCGGTCGGAGCGCCGGGCTGATGCCCTTGCACATCTTCTCTGCCTGTGAAGGTGTGTAGGTTTCCAGAACAGGAAGCGGATTGATCGTCTGCGTCTTGGCCGCTGGCTTCTTTGTTGTTTTCTTTGTTGTTGTCGTTTTCTTCTCCGTTGTCTGCGGAGAAACTTCCTTCTTACTTCTTGCCATTCGATGCACCGCCTTTCGTGTCGGCCTTTGGTTACTAGCAGATCGGAAGAGCGGTTC
>ERZ809472.204-NODE-204-length-15602-cov-9.064128_pt1 | contig 15602 bp, 16 predicted proteins | sample MGYA00521274_ERZ809472 | MGnify/ENA primary metagenome ERZ809472 (study PRJEB31581, sample SAMEA3312791) | metagenome | study: EMG produced TPA metagenomics assembly of the PRJEB8939 data set (Metagenomic analyses of Rumen microbiomes reveals... | reverse complement strand
GAGATCTACACTCTTTCCCTACACGACGCTCTTCCGATCTGCTAGTGGCAGAAAGTAATGAGTGAAGATATGAACGTAGATATTCTGAATGAAGACGGTTCTTTAAAATCAAAGGAAGAGTTTCTCGAAGAAATGGAAGCACTATACGACGCCATCGAACAGGAAGTTGACGAATCAGCTCTACTCACCGAAGATGACTGTATCGGCTCAAACCAGGTAGTTGACATTCTTTCGTTTAAAGAAAGAGTCATTTGGCTTGTTGGAGAAATCGTTGGTGCATCTGAAAAGAACTATGGCGCATCAAGAGAAATCATTGAAAAGATTATTGCGTGGAATATTCAGGACAAGGGCATTAATGTTGAGGACAGAAGACCAATCCATATTCTCATTAATTCCGAGGGCGGCGATATGATGGAGGCACTTGCTATCATCGACGCTATTAAGGGTTCAAAGACTCCTGTTTATACTCATGTAATTGGTGAAGCATACAGTGCCGCTTTCCTTATTACTCTTTGCGGCAAGAAAAGATTTGGTACTGAAAATTCAACATATCTTTTCCATGAAGGTATGGCTGGATTTGTGGGCGATGCTCATAAACTTAATCAGGCTGTTCAGTTCTATAAGAACACACTTCTCAGAAAGACAAGAAAGATTATTCTTGATAACTCAAAAATTTCTGAGGATGCATATGAGGAACACATTAAAGACGACTGGTTTTTCGATGCAAACGAAGCAGCTAAACTTGGAGTAATAGATGATATTAATGGAGGTATTTTTGAATGGATTTAAGAGAAGAATTTAAAGGCACGATTGATGAGGGTATGCTTGAATTGTTTGAAAAGCCAGATGAGGAATTTGCTCCTCTTGCTCCCTTTATAAAGGCTAAGATTAGACAGGGCATCGAATCAAAGGAATATCAGGACCAGTTACTTTTACTTATGGATATATATGATGCTGGCACAGTAGATGAAGAGGTTTACGTTCTCGATAATTTCATCAATGAACTTAAGGCTGATAATGACCTTTCGCCGGAAAAGAAAGATGTTTTGATTTATCTATTTGAATGTCAGAAAGAAGCGTATCAGAAGTTAAAAGAATGTGGTAGACCTAAGATTAGGGTTAAGGTTACAAAACTTAGTGACAAAGCAATCCTTCCAACATATGCACACCCTACTGATGCCGGTTGTGATATTTACGCCGCAGAAACTGTTACGTTTAAACCGGGCGAAACAAAGATTGTAAAGACTGACTTAGCAGTTGCTATTCCGCCGGGATATGAGATTCAGATTAGACCAAGAAGCGGTATGTCATATAAGACCCCTATGAGAATCCCTAATTCTCCGGGAACTATTGACTGTGAATATCGCGGCAATGTTGGTGTTATTATGCAGAATACCAATGGTATTGTTTATGGTGAAGAAAACGAAGATGGCGACAGAGATATTATTTTCATCGACCCAACAGCAGACCCTTACACAATCCATGAAGGCGACAAAATCGCACAGATGGTACTTAATGAAGTTCCTATGATTGATTGGAACGAAGTAGAAACAGTTGATGACCTTGGCGCAACACAGCGCGGAAAGGGCGGTTTCGGTTCAACAGGACAGTGATGTAAATGGGCAAGAGATTAAGTTATGAAGCGGTAAAGAAAGAAGTCGAAGATGAGGGCTGGACTCTCGTCTCCGACACTTATGTTAACTTGGCTACCCAAATGGATTTCAAATGTCCAAATGGTCATGATAACTATTTCACAATGAGCCATTGGCGACATCACAAAGAATGTCCAACTTGTAAAGCTAATAAATATTTCAAAATGACAGACCATGCCCCAAAGAGCGCCGGCTTTAGAGTTCTTGCTTTTGACCAAGCTACAGGCATTAGCGGCTGGTCGGTTTATGATGATGAAAAACTGGTAAAGTTTGGTGCGTGGGACTCAAAAGGTGAAAGCAGCGTTGATAAGGTTGCTAAGACCAAATGCTGGATTGCAAGTATGATATAGTCATGGCGGCCAGATTTGGTTGTTTTTGAAGATATTTAGTTCTAGCCGTATACCGGTAAAGATGCTGGCGCAGATGTTTAGTCTAACTTGTTGGTTTACAAGAAACTTGCTCACCTACAAGGTGTTCTCATGAACTATTGCTACGAGAATGGTTTTACTTATAAGATTGTTCCAGTTGCTACATGGAGAGCACATAGCGGTGTTAAGGGTAAGTACAGAACAGACAGAAAACAAAGTGCTTAGTTGATAGTTAAGTCACTTTATGATATTAATGTTTCGACAGACGAAGCGGATGCTATTTTGATAGGGCGTTTCGCCGCACATGATAATAAAGCTACTGAAATGGTAACTTTCTATTAAAAAGAAAGCCCCGTTCTCTTAATTGAGAACGGGGTTATTTTTATTTTATGAACGGGTCGAGTAATTCAAGGTCTTCAAGAGTAAAGCCAAGATTATCGAATTCATCTAAGCTAAAATAGATGTCTGGAAATTGAACAGGATGGGTGTTAAGCTCATTTACTTTCGCCGCACATTCCTAAATCAATTCCGTTCTGATTTTAAAGCCGCCATCTTCATTAATGACGTATTTGCCATCAGCATCCTTTTCTCCGTACTCCTAGAGGAGTAGGCTTTGCTACTCCCCTAAAAGCTCGAATTCCTCTTTTGCTACTTTTGATATTTTAAGGAATTTGTATTGAGTGTTTATATCAAAAGTTTTTGTTTTTATTTTGTCAATAAGATTAATTAGTCCTTTTAAATCTCCTGCTGAGTATGTCATAATCATTTGCCTCCTTAGTGTGCTCGTGTATCTGCGATTCTCATATTAGCAGCTATCCAATCAAGGAAAGTTCGCAATGTTACGTAACCGCCGCTAGCATATCCGTTTCCTTGTATGTAAATCTATTGAGTGTTAGGGAATTGACCCGACTATCCAGTTATTCCACTGCTATTATCATTTCTTATTCTGTCACTCTGTAGCCAATGCCAATGGTCTGCGCTAGCTAATCCAGATGTGGCTTCATTTGCTATTTTATTCATAAGTGGAGTAAGAGCATCCTGATTCGCCGCAATTTGTTTACCGATATATTCTGTAAGACTATCTCCTGTGCTACCTATAATATTTCCAAAATCCATAGTAAGTCTTCCAGTATTATCTATATAAATACCGGCATTTGCAATTTCAATTTTATCGGCTAATCCTGATGTGTCATATTGATTCCTTATTGAACCACCGATATAAAGCGAACCATTTTTAAGAATAGACAAGATATTATTAAGTTCTCCGCCGCCACTACTTGAACAGCAAGTAAACAATCTGCTTGATTTATTATCTTCATCCTATGAATTGCCGCTGAGGTCTATCTTGTTATTTAAGTATAAACCTACCGAGCCATCACTTGATGGAGCTTCATCATTACCCAAGTAAGTCTTGAAATAAGTACCACTCTAGTCATAGATTGTTAAGTTTGTACCTTCTCCATACATGATACCATTAAGGTCTGCTTTAGAATTTACATCAGCCACGACTGGTTCTCTTGATGTCTGTGTTGCTTCGATGTTGTAGGTTCTAGGTTCTGTAGATACTGTTGTTGCCACTACGAAAGTACCTTGTGCAACGCCAAGATTATCTTCTTTGTAAATTGGCTTTGATGTTAAGCCTTGTTGATATTCGAACGAGTAATATCTTATAGTCTTAAGAAGCGAACTGCCGCCTTCTTCATAGTTGAATGTTGCAATTTGTTTAGTAACTTTAGAATAGCCATTTGTCTGGGTTTTAACATAAGCTTCCCCATCACTTGTTTTTGAAGCATATGTATAAATGATTAAGCCGCTATCATCTGAATTCTTAATAGTAACACCCACTAACTGACTGCTATTATTTAAAATATAAGCTAAGTAATCATTATCACTATATAAACCACTTCTAATTACTGTGTAGGTACTACCGCTTGCAGTTATATCACTTTCAATTAAACCAGTAACAAGTTTTGTGCTATCATAGCCGAAATACTGTTGATTACTGAAAGTAACTTCGTTGCTATATTTGTAACCAGTAATAACATTTATACTACTGTCATTAGTAATAAACATTTCACCAACAAGGTTAATTGCCGCAGTTTCACGAGAAGCTTCAGCGCCAGTCTTTGTTGATGTAGCTGTTCTGAAGATTACCTGTCCAGCGCTATTGTATAAGTAGAAGCCTACTTCATCACCTATCTGGGTTTCTGTAGCTATGGTCTTATCAGAACCAACCTAACCAGTATAGTTATAACCCGCTCTAAGTTTAATATGACCGTTGTTAACAATACTCAAACCAAACTTATTAAATATCGCGGCATCGTTAGCATTACGTGAGTCTGTGTTAATTGAAGCCGGGTCACGATAAGCTGAAATACCGTTTTTATCCCATGAGAAATAAACATATGAACTATCAGCTATTCTTATCTTGCCGGCATCTAATGTACCAACTCTAATGTAGTCTGCATTAATACCACTTGGGCCTACACCGACACTCCAATGCTGTCCACCATCATTTGAGAAGAATAAGCCCTAACCATTTAATTTATATTTATTAGCATGGTTATTAATATCACTACCATGAGTACCTGTGCTATCTACCTAAATGTTATCTTCATCAGTATTAATAAGCATTAACTCATTTGTATCAAGTGCGCCTTGCAAGCTATCATTCTTGATATTCTGTAGTGATGTAAAGTTTGATGAACGCTTATAAATATTTTCATTATATGTTAAGTTCTGAACCGTTGCTGAGATTTGCTGGAATAAATCTTGGAAAGATGTTGTGTAGTTCTGAACTGTAATTGTGTTCTTTGCTGGGTCGTCTATGTTCTCAGTTGTTGCTGAAATAAGAACCTTTAATTTATTTGGTAAGCCTGTACGCTTGTTAGTACCTAAGATTTCTTCATCTTCTACGAAAGTAATGTCTGCAACTTCAAAGTTATACATATCATACTCTTCGCCTAATGGAGCAAGGTCAATAACACTGATACCATATTGTACCTTTGGTATTGCACCTTCCGCCGCAACATCAAGTGCGCCGAAGTAATATGCGTTGTCAGTTAAGTAGTTATCATCTGACCATGTACCTTCTTTGAGGTATGGCTCATATTTCTTATAGAAGGCCGCCGAGATTTGGTTGATAAGTTTAAGGTAACTTGCCCTCTCTCTTTTCCATTGCTGAATTTGGAGATACTCCTGATTGTACTGACCAAGAATACCACAAGTATATGAGTGCTTGTCAATCCAATAATCTTTGCTTCCATCAAAATCTGTGATATGACTAAAGAAATCAATTGCACTATCTTCCGCCGCAGGTACACCATCGAAACAATCTTCTGACCATATATTTGGATTGGTGTCGCACTTACCATCTGTATAGAATGTTGAGTAGATTAACTTAGTTAAGATACTCTGCTGTTCTGCCAATCTTGTAAGATATGACTTATATGCTTGCTGTTCTTCATAGTTAATACCACTTGCGCCGTACTATGTTCTGTATCTGTCAAGCTGTTTCTTAATCTTTAGGATTTGCTCTTGTGATGTAATAATAGCCTGATAGTTTACGGTTAAGTTAGCTTCAAGTTCTGTATATGAAGCGTCCTGAAGATTAATGATTTTATTAGATAAATCATCGTACTGTTTATTGTAGTAACCAAGCTGATATAAATATCCAGCCGGGATTTCATCATCAGATGGCTCAATACCGTAAAGGTCTTGTTCAACCTCATACTTGTCAAGCATACCTTTTTGGATGTAATATGAAAGGTCAATAATGAAACTATCTCTTGATGGGTTATCTTCTGCTGTTTTGATAGAACATAAACCAGTTTTTGAGATTTCACTATCTACGTCCATTACATATAACTTTGAAACAATTTGGTCACTGGCAATATTTCTTGTGATTTCTTTAAGGTTCTTGCCATAGCGGAAGCCAATCTGATTTACGTTACCCTTTTCAGTAATGTAAAATACCTTTTTGATATAGTTGCCATTAGCATCTTTCTTAAGTGAACCATTTGGATTATGTTCAGCATAGAATTGTGGGTAAACCTTAAAGACCTTACTGATTTCCTGAATGATGTTAAAGCGATTTGACTTTTCGACGCTTAATGTTCTTACACGCCTATCATGCTTTTCAGTTTTAAATCTGTGAGGGCAATAACCAAATTTCTGATAGAAACAAGTTGTTCCCTTGCCGCAATCACACTGGTCAATTTCGGCGTCTTTAATGTAGTAAGGGCACTTATTAAGGTCAATGTAATTTGTTTCAATTACATAATCTTCATCTGTATATTTCGCGGCATCGAGAGGTAATGCGTTTTCCTTTATTTCGTCAGCGTCAGAAGAAAGGAACTTTTCTGCGCCCATTGTGTCGCACATTATATAAGCCTATTTATCTTCATCGAATACTTTTAATCTCTGAATGAAGTATTGCTGATATTCATAAGTTGAACCAAGCATAATCTGGTCTTCAAAGATGATTAATTTCTTCATGTCTTCTTCCGTGAAGAACTCTGTATAATGGTAGCGGCCATCTTCTGATGTTAAGTCTACTTTGCCCTTTGGCGGCCAGAATAAATCTCTACCACTATATCTATATGTTGCTTCATTTGATGGGAAGCAATCAATACCTTTTGTATAGGCTTCGAATAAATAAAGCTTCATAAGTGTAATTGTCTTTGGAGAATCAATTACAAAATATGGGTTTTCAATATCCTTATCAACCTTGAATAGAATGAATCTTAAAGGTGGTAAGTTTTCTTTACCAATAATCACGCTATCATCTGATTCTTGCGGCGCAGCTTCTTGAATTGGATACTCAAAAGGCTTTGTTGGACCAAGGTCAAATGTAAGTGTTGTTGAGTCAACTAAACTATACTTACCTTCTGAAATTAAGCCACCCTTACCAATTTTGATTTGAAACTCTTTTGCTGCCCATGCCTGAACGCCTAAACAATAAATCTTATCCTTTTCGATTTTCTTTTCCTGACCAACAATACCGAAGTTTACAACTTCCTGTCCGTCAGCTTCAGAGATAGTACCCTCTTTGTGTACTATTGTTATACCGTTGCCGGCATCATTTCTTTTAAGGTTGAATTGGTTCTGTGTTGGGTTCTTTTGATAGTAAGTTGTTTCCGTATCGTACTGAATTTTACCATCAACCATTTCAGCATATGCAATAACGTCTGTTCTTTCAGTAAATACAAATAGACCAGAATTTTTAAGTGCCTTATAAATAAAGTCATTCTTATCACATAAATACTTATAAATTTGCGGCTGAGAAGTATCTGGCGCTAAGTCACCGTTGATAATCTTTTCCGGATAACCTTTGTAATAAATACTCATACCAATTGCATAAATATCCAAAGGCTTATTATGTTCTTTTTGTGATTCCTAAATAAAACCGATTAAGTCATCATGAATACGTCTCTTAAGGTCGCACCAACCAACAGCATTATTACCATCCCAAGGATATTTAACACCTTCGTACATGAAAGTAATAACACCAAGTTCTGCATCTGAGTTGCGCACTCTTGGGTCAAAACTACCAGTATAACCAACAGACCATTTATAACCAATCTGAGCTTGTGCTGGATTATAAACAAGAACAGAACTGTCAATGTTTTCATTATCCTCACTGTACTTTAAGCCCTTATGAGTTATTGTAGGTGTAATAAACATTGGGTCTTCCTGTAAGTAGGACATTGCAGACCAACCGTCTACCGAGTCCATATCTGTACCATTCTGCACAAGGTTTCTCGCAAGCTATGGAACAATTTGTCTTGTTGCTATCTTAGAGCATACACGATAGAACTTATCATCTGATGTCTTTGGTTCTGCCGCGAAATCCCATTCTTCACTATTGTATTCATTTGTGAATTCATCTGCTCTACAGTTATAAACCGTTGCATACTGGTCAATTTCTTCTGAGATATTTGCGGCTGTTCTATTGGTGATAGAGAACTTCTTACCCTTTACGTAAGTGTGGTCATTAACATCACTAAGATAACCTTCATACCAAACGCATCTATTACCTCTTGATTCAAAGTCTGAGTTAAGGATTTTGTCTGCTGTATCATTTTTAAGATACTTGAATGTATGGCTAATATATGGACTATCAATGTCTGCTGAACCTAATACTTCGCCGCGAACTAAGTGAGTATCTTCAAAGATGTACCATAGTTTACTCCATGTAATTGCCCTGTTCCATTCGGCAAGGGTCATGTAGTAGGTATATTCTTTGTTGAGGATTACCCCGTCTTCGTCAAGTTCAAGTATAGCATCTGATGGAATAGCATAGAATTGGATGATTGTGCGCGGGTCTACGCTTGAAGGAGCGAGTAAAAGCTTTCCATTATATTCAATTGCAGTTTCTGTTGCCGCCCTATCATACTTAACGGTGTCGGAAAAATCTGGTTCTGAATCTTGGCCATAACAGAAGCTTAAACAACTGTAAGGCACATATAAATATCCGTCATTAGCTATGTTTGAGACATACTCTTTGCTAAGGAGATTAATTACGCCGTCGTCCGTGTATTCATCCCAGAATGTAGTGTTTGCGAGGTCATCGCTAAGTTCTATTATTCTTGTTTCGTCTGTGTAAGCGTTGGTAATTTTATCTGTACCTTTTTCGGCGCGAATACGCTTAATCTATTCTTCTTCTAATTTGAATGATAGTTTGTGTGCATTGATTGCGCCACCAAAACAACTTATTGGGATTTTAAATAAACGTTCTTCTTTAAATTCTGTAAAATCGCCCCAGTTATTTTCCGGCGCATATCTCCAAATACTATCCTTTAAAGTTCCGCGCGAAAAATCGCCAATTTCTTCAACGTTGTTGTATAATTCAGTATCATAGGTGATACCATAACCATTTCTTGCGAGTTCATCTATACAAGCATCATGGCAAGTAAAGGTCTTGATGATGCCATGTAATACTTTCTTTTCATCTACGCTTTTAATAGTAAATTCATGCCATTTACCTTTATAATTAAGTTTTACTTTAACCTCTGGAGAAAGCATATCTATAAAGTCATTGTGTACATAATCTCCCACAAAAGGGTCGAAATATTTATCAACCATTTGAAAGCTGAGGGATTTGCTTCCCTTCAGCTCTCTTGTGATTGTTACACCGGTTGCTTTGCCCGGATAGTCCATGTCATGTGCACCAATGATTATTCCTTTCTCTTCGGCTTTAGAACCACTACCATTTAACTTTTCAACCCATACGGAAAGTTCATATGGTCTTTTCTAAATTGCCATTTAATCACCTCACATTAGCAGAATAAAGGTGTGTATTTAATCTGTATTTTATTTAACATATCTGCCATAGCCCAATAAAGTGGAGGGAACTGAGCCCACAAATAGTTGCAAGCATACCACCACCAGTCGCTAATATCACCATTAATACATCTAAGAGGAAGTCCCGTAATATCGTAATCATCTTTAGATGGCGGCTCGTTTGTATCAGGGTCAAACCATATGCCCTTTTGAGAAGTCCATTTAAAGAATGGAGCTATGGTGTTCCATAAGCTGTTTAAAATTTTTAAGAACTCGTATTCAGCATCGTTTCTAAGTTTGTGGTATAACGATAAAGCAAAATAATTGTTTTGCTGATTTGCCATATCAATCTTGTCAGCATACCAAACATTAAACTTAAAAAGTTCGTCCGGACAATCTTGTACTCTATATGACGCCGGTAAAATTTCTTCACACTCTTCCTGTGGTATTAAATTGAAAAATTCAATTTTTGCCTTTTCATAGATATAGTCAAACAATTGCTGCACTTCTCGTTTGTTACCGTCTTGGTCAGCTCCGTAACCCCAGTCAAAAGGTCTTGCATCTTCCCAACGTTTTCCGCCCCAAAGAGATTCGTCTACAACAGGCTCAACGCTGATTAATGACCATCCCGGCGGAATTTTGAACCATTTACCTTTTGTAATAGCTTCGTTCATAATTACTTTGTTTGGTTTATAAATGAATTCCATTCCATATGGATTGGCTGTTGTGTATAGCATATGTTCATTAGAGTTTACGTAATAGTAATCATCCAATAAATCATTTAAGAAACCATTTATTCCAATAGTAGAATCAAGTTTATTAACTAAATTGTTTAAACCTTTTTCTATCAATTTATCGCGGCCCTCTTTTGTGTACTGAACCTTTTTACCAATAAATACATTATCAGCATCTTGACCAATCACCGCGAAATATTCTTTTAATAAAGCAACACCTGAAAGTTGAGTTTGGTCAATTTCAATGTAGTCACTTGCTATCCAGCCCGGCATACAATAGCCATTAAGAATTTCATCATCGTAATTATAATCACGGAAGTCTGTGCCTATAAATTCAGATGGATGATTGATGTAGGAATCAATGAAAGCTTCGACATCTTCATTTGTTGTTTCAAGAATAGGCTCAAAGCAACGAAGAAGGTCTTTTAATGTGCTCCAGTATAATTCATACTGTTCTTCTTCATCTATGCACTCATTGTAAAGCTCTTCATATCTTTCCGCAAAGGCTATTCCTTTTTCATAATCAAGAGCCTGATAGATTTCTCTAAAAGCAGTATTGTCACCAGTGATAGTAAGAACATTACTTTCAGAATCAAAAGTAAATGTCAAGAACATAGATAAGAAATTAAGTAATGGATTGTTAATTTCGTTAACAATTATTTTATCATATTTTCCGCTTTCATTTGGTTTTCCTAAAGTAAACATACCCTCTGGCATCATATCAAGCCAGCGCATTATTCCTACCCATTCTCCATAAGGAAGCTGGTCTCCTCTCCACTGAATTGTTTGCCAGTAGAACAATCTAATAAAGTGTCCTAACTTTTCGCGCGGAATAGGTTCAACATAATAACAATGTTTTGGGTGGAAATCTTTAAGGTCTTGCAACGTATCTATGCTCATGTAGTCATCCCAAAAATCAGTTAAATGAAGATTAAAAGCTCTTGATGTACTAGTAGATACTTCTTCTTGCTGTGCAGAACTAAGTTCTGAATAGATGTACTCAGAAGAATAAGGGTATCTTCTTACGTCAAAACATTTATCCGCCGGGAAAATACCTTGCTTAACCTTTTCGCTAATTTCTTCTGCGGAATAATAATTGTAAGAGCCGCCATCTTCGATAGAACAATTGATTTTATTACCAACATCTTCGCCATCTAAAATACGCTGTGCAACCTCATATTTATTTAAGTGTCTGCGCTTGAAATAACGATTTCCATATTTGTATGGTTCGTTGTCTTCTTTTTTGTAGGTTGTAAGTCCACACCAATCAACGGCATTACCAATTGATAAACGTTCAACATTGAAACGTCTTATTCTGAATTTTGTGCCGCCACGACATGACCAAAAACTACGTTTATTTTCATCAAAACGAAGTTCCCAATCTACAGGCAAATCGCCCGGATTATATACAAGAATACGTGAACCAATCATTGGTCTGTTGTTTATAAAACCGAGTTCCATATTTATATAATCTGTTTTAGAATATTGCGGCATGTACATAAGCTCTTGGTCATAGTCAAGAGTAGGTGTAGTCAATAGTTTAGCCGTGCCTTGCCACTGAGGGACATTGCTCCAATAGTTGCGCACATCTACAATTGTCTTTTCGCCGTCTGGAGTATCAAAGAATAATTCTCCTAACTAAACCTGTTCTGTAGTTGGGAAACCAGTTTTCCATACTACACCATCATTTGGACTATAACTATAATCCTTGTTATTGTGTATTGGGTCATGGTCATTACTTGGAGAAACGTTGTAATGATATTTTACATCAGGGTCGATTGGAGAATAATTGAATGTATCGTTCTTAACAAATGTTTCGTCTTTTTGTCCTTTATTGATAATACATTCAGGAGTATGTGTGATGTAGTAATCAGCCGCTCTTACTATGTATTTGTCTTTTCCCAGTGCATAAGGAAAATAACAAATAAAGGTAAGTTTGCCATCACCTTTGTAAACTCTTTCTCCAGTATCATGATTTATAAAACATATTGATTTAAATTCCGGCTTTCCTTTTAGTTTTGCCTTCCATGTCTTATAAGGTTCTTCGTCAAATACTAAGTCTTGAAGTTTATCGGTAGAAAAAACTTGACGTATCTTTCTATAGATTTTTTCAGAAACATTATCAAAAGCCACGTTACAAGTAAATTCTCTATTCTTATAAACTGAACCAAAATAGTATTGTCCATCGCTGCCCGGAACGTCTACTACAGAATCGTTCGTGGATGGGAGTGTTCTGTTTTCATATTTTCCTGAAGAACTTACCACTTCCAAGTTTAAATCAGAAGTATGGATATTGCCAAAACGAAAGCCCTAAAAGTCCTTTGTTTTCATGTATTTCACCTCACTTAAAGGATTTTGATTCCTGTCTAATATTATGTAGTCACTACTGTGTTTTTATCCAATAAAAGAAAAGAGCCTGACTACATGAGCCAGACTCTATAAAATTAATTCTGTTGTAAGATAGTAGGTGAACCAATTGGTCTAGATACATCTACAATTTCTTTTTTAACACGTTCTATCATGTTATCAACATCAACATCTGAGGATAATTTGTCAATGTTAAGATTAATCTCTACCGCTACGTCTCCGCCGCGATTGTTGGTGATAGTTTGTGCAGGATTGCTACCAAGCCATGGAAGGTCAGCAAGGATTTTTGCGGCTTCACCGATTCTTGCTGTATCTTCTGCTGAAAGGAAGGCTTCTGGTTTAGAATGAGACCCATCTACCCAAGCTGGGCCTGTGTAATTTACAAGACCGCCATCTGCATATTTTTTACCTTTAGAGTTAAGTCCCATAAAATACTTTAAATTTAATCGTGCAGCTAAATTTTTATAATCTGAATAATCTATATCACCATCTAATACTGAAGTCAACCACTTTGCTCTATCATCTGGATTGGCACTTTCAAGAAGGCGTTGGATAGCAGCTTCACTAAATTTTGTGGCATTTGGGCCAGAGATAAAATGTAACGCATCCCATGCGGCGCCATGGTCTTTACCATAATCTTCTGGATTATTAGCTAAATAATGAACCCATCCTTTTGCAGTTTTTAACGAAAAACTTTCTGGTTCACTGGCACCAATATGAACTAAATCTCCTCCAAGACCCGGAGTTTCAGGTGGAGGATTATTAGAGCCTCCGCCTTCGCCGCCAAGCTTACTTGCAAGGCTATCAGCTTCTTTAGCGCACTCAGCTAATTTTTCATAGGCATCTTGTAATGCTTTGTTTGCGGCATCAATCGCTTCAGCAGCTTTCTTCATATCTTCTGTGAAGGCATTGGTTGTTTCATTAAACTGTCTAATAACTTCTTGTGTGAAAGCTTCTCCAGTCTAATTAACAATATTTGTAACTTCCTGTCCGGTTACTGTTGTCATTTCAACAATATAATCACCGGTTTCGGTAACTGCATCCATTGCCTATAAGGCCATATATTCGGTAGCTTCTTCATAGGTGTTAGCATATTCTGCTAATTTTTCCTATTGCATAGCTAATGTCATATCAGCATATTCCTTAGATATTGAACTGATATATTGAGCATATTCTTCAGCATTATCAAAACTCTATATCATAGATTCAGCTTTTGCGTTCCAATATGCGGTATTATCAACAATAGCTTCTTTGAGTTCCATCTCCTCATTGCGAAGTTCTTCTTGTGATTCATAAAGTTTTTCAAGATTATCGACTACGTTATCAATAGCATCATTAAGCATTTCTTCTCTAGACTGAGCAACTTCTTTTTCAAGACTTGCTACATCTTTTGCATTTGCCCCTGATGTATCGCGGCGCATAAGTGAAAGTTTCTTTTCTTGCTGTGCAAGCTCTTCCCACTTATTTTCTTGTTCTCTTAACTTCTTCTGTTTATCAATAGCATCCTTAAGAGCATCAAGATAATCGTCATCTTGTTTCTTTAAGTCATCATATTTAGATTTCTGGTCATTAACCTCATCTTCGTATTGTTTCTTTAAGGCTTCTGCAAGTTGTGTTTCGAGCGCAACGTATTTCTTTAAAGCGTCTTCACGTTCTTTCTGAATGTCCTTTTCTGCCTTTCTTACGTTATCCTCAGATTTAAGTAATTCATCGGCGTACTTGTTATATTCAGAAACTTGCTGTTCAATAAGGTCTTTAAATTTATCACCAAAACGTGCTTCATTGAGAAGTCTCTGGTCAAGCATATATTTACCGGTTCTTGCATCTTTACGAGCATAGTTACCAAAGTTAATATTAGTTGTTTCGCCAGTTTGAGAGTTGGTATAAGCATATGTGCCATTTTCAATCATGTTGCCATAATTGTTTAGACCAGCTTTAATTGCTTCTTGTTTTGCCTTTTCTTCTGCAATAAGTTGTTTTGTTGCCGCGCCATATCTACTCATTGCGTCAATGGCAGAGTCGATAGTATTGGCATCTTCTACTATATCTTTCGCACGAGAAAGTTCATCATTAAATGAACTTAATGCTTCGTTATAGTTATAAAGGTTATCAAGACTTGACTTACGGTTTTCTGAACCATTTAACAAGTCATTGTAAGCCTTAATTTTATCGTTAAGGTCTTTCTGTTTTTCGGCAACATCTTCTTGCGCTTTTGCTAAATCTTTAAGAGCCTTTTCATAATTTTTAGTTGCCTTTTCAGCATCGGTTTCTTCTGGGATGGCGTTCTGATATTGTTCGTCGAAATAGTTTGCCATTCCTTGCCAGTAAGATTTAGCTTGTTCAAGACTTTTTTCGAGGGCTGTTGTATCTCTTCCTTCAGCTCTTGCCGCGTCAATAGAAATCTAAATATAATTAACTTTTGCCGCACCAAGGTCTTTGTATTTCTGAATTAAGTCCTCTATGTTCTTAATAGAACGAGAATTATAATTTAGGTAATCTTCCGGATTTAAGCCTACGTTAAGTAGTGATTCTTTAACGGCCTTGAATTGAGTATTATTAAGGCTACCTTTTTTAAGTTGTCCTTCTATTGCTGGGAGTATCTTACCGAAATCTTCAGCAATAGTATCTATACCACTTTCGGCTATTTCTTGGATTGCTAATGCTCCGCCTTCGGTTGTAGGAATAAGATTATCTGTTAATCCATTTTTAAAACCAAGTGAGAAGTTCTCTGCCCAAAGTCTTCCAGCTTCCTTTTGCTCCGCTTCTGTTCCGAAAGAATTTATGAAAGTTTCTTTTGTCTTATAGTAATTATCAGCAGTTATCTGTCCCCAATCAAGATTTTGATAAGCGGCGAGAACGTTACCAGAACCTCTAATTGAGTTAAGATAGTTTCTTGTGCGTCCTTCATTGTAATCAAATTTTGCTAAAAGATTCTGATAAGATTTTAATACATTTTCGGTATCAATAAAAGAATCTGTTTTTTGATATTTGATTCCTAAAGTGTCAAGTTTATTAATTACACCTTTGGATTGCTCTTCAATATGATTACGAATTAATTTTTGTGTATCTTCGTCAAAAGTATTAATGATAGTGTCTAATTTACTATCGTCATAATTCTTCCAATTTGCACCGAGGTCTTCCAGTTTTTGTTGACTAGCAGATCGGAAGAGCGGTTCAGCAGGAATGCCGAGACCGAT
>ERZ809472.203-NODE-203-length-15699-cov-8.019560_pt1 | contig 15699 bp, 8 predicted proteins | sample MGYA00521274_ERZ809472 | MGnify/ENA primary metagenome ERZ809472 (study PRJEB31581, sample SAMEA3312791) | metagenome | study: EMG produced TPA metagenomics assembly of the PRJEB8939 data set (Metagenomic analyses of Rumen microbiomes reveals... | reverse complement strand
TCTGCCAGAAGCCCAGCACCCACTTCGGATAGAGCGAGGCCTTACCCGTCAGTGTACGATAGCCGGAAATCACCTGGTCGAGATTCTCACCAGCGATGAAGTAATAGTCCATATCCCTGGCCATCTCGCTCCATACGCTCAACTTACCGCGCTCCTCAGCACTACGGGGCTCCGAGACGCGCAGTCCGCAATACGCCTCACCACCATCAGGACGCCACTCAATGCGCAACTGCACACGCTTGCCCTTCTGCAGTTCGGTAGAGAACTTATAGGTATTGGGGTTCCAGGCCGTACGCCAGCGCTCAGGCACCACCTCCTGACCATCGATATACACCTTCACATAGCCCGAATAATAGAGCACGAACTGATACAATTGAACATTGAACATTGAACATTGACCATTATTCTTGCCGCAACAATCTTCAATCTTCAATTTTCCATTTTCAATAGGTTCTATAAAGCCCTCATAGGTCACGTTGGCACCCATCAGGTTTATACCCTTCGGGAAATTCTTAATACCGCCATTGTCCGTCTTCAGGGCAATCTCTGACTTCTCTGGCGTACCATATTCATAATAAATCGAGTCCTCGTCACGCACCAGTTTCTTGCCCCTGGCGTCGATATAGGTACCCGTGAGATGTCCCTCCTTACCCGTACGGTCATACAGTTTGAAGGCACGGTTCAGTTGCAGATAATCGTTGGGATTACCAAAGCGACAATAGCTATAGCTGTCCCACAACAAGCCGTAGTTCTTATTCGACACCACAAAGGGGATCGACACCTTGGTATTATATTGGAAGAGATCCTCGTTCTTGCCTTTCATGTTGAATTCCTCACTCTGGTGCTGCCCCAGGCCATAGAAAGCCTCATCGTCAGGCGAGTCGAACTTCATCTGCCACGACAAACCATGCTTCTGTTCCTCAGGTACGGTGACACCTGTCTTCATACCCAGTTCGCGCTCTGGCACCGTGAAGTCCCAGAACTGTTTACCGTCCTTGGCCTCCTTGAGCAGCTGATTGCCATTGGCATCAAAAAATGTCACTTCGCCAGTAGCCTTCTCCACCACGGCCTTCACGTTTTTGGTCTTCACGACAACCGTCTCACCCTCCTCGCTCACCGAGTAGGAGCCCTTAACAGGAGCCGTCTGGGGCACGATCATCAGGCTCGCGGGCTTCTGTGGCAGAACCTCCTTCGATGTCGCACGGACACGGATAATGTTATCATTCATCACTTCCAGACAGATCACCTTCGCCTGACCACCGTCAGGACGGATCGTCACACAGTTTCCACTCGTCTGCACCTCCGCTGCCACAGCCACTCCGGCCATCAGCAGGGCAGACACCGTCATCAATAGTTTTCTCATAAAGTAATTATACGTTATAGTTAATTCTTTGTTTCTTCGTCATCCATAAGAACGGCCTCCTCCACCTCATCGTCTGCAGAAGTCAGAGGCAGGGTAATGGTGAATACAGAGCCGCCACCAGCATTATTGTCGCCCTCGACAGTACCACCATGGGCCATGACGATATCCTTCACCACAGAGAGGCATACACCCGTATCCTCATCGCTGACCACAGGGTCAAACATGTGTTCCTTGGCACCCTCTGGCAGACCAATACCATTATCGGAGATACGGATAGCGCCGCCCTTCGAGGTCTTATCGACAAACACCTTGATGCGACAGTCTTTCGGAGAGAACATCACAGCATTGTTGATCAGGATCTGCACGGCCTGACCCAGCATATCGTGGTCAAAATCCATCATTAGGTCAGATGCCAAAGGGAAGAAGGAGAACTTCACCTTCTTGTTATCGGGTGCCTTGTACTTGGCGCACTGTTCCTTCATAAACTCCTGAAGATCACCAGATGTCTTATGGAGAGCACTGGGTTGCATATTCCAGGTATCTGTCTGTACTTCAACAGTCTCCTCCTCAGCATCCTGCTTCTTATTGCGCATCTTGGTCAGCATCTCGTTCATCCATTGCTTCTTCTCCACCTCTCTGCGGATATCCTCAAGTTCTGACTGTTCCTCATGCTTCTGCAGGAAACGACGACGCCAGAACCAGACACCGCCACCCACGCACAGGATGAATGCCAACAGGAGCCAGCGGTTACGCAAGAGCGGCGGGGTGATGGTGATCTTCAACGTCGATTCGATATCACCCATCGTACCATCGTCATTCAACATCCTAACACGCAGAATATAATCACCATGCTTCAGAGACATATAAGTGATATTAGGATTGTTCTCTTCCGTTGCAATCCACTTATCACTAAAGCCCTCCAACATATAAATAAAACGCGAGGGGTTATGCATCTCACCCTTATCGGTAGCCAACTGGATGGTAAACTGGTTCTCGTTGTAGCGTAAGGTAAGTTCAGGATTCACGTCGAGTGCTTCCTCGAGGATCACACGACCATCGTACTTCTGTCCTACGCCCATCTGCTGACCAAAGAGTTTTAATCCACTGAAGATAGGACGCTCCTTATTCCCGACATTTGTCAGGAGTTTGGGATTAATGACATCAACACCACCAAGACCACCCACGAGAATCAGACCGTCGTGTGTACGACTGATGGAACGCTGGTTATAGGGGCCGTCCTGCAAGCCGTCCTTACTACTGAAACTACGAACGGTAAACGTCCACTCACCATTTTCGCCCTTCTTTGGAATGACATTGGATATGCCATGCTCCGTGACAACCCACATCGTATGGAGATTATCCTCTGCTATACCAACGACACTGGATCCAAAGAGACCTGTATTCATATCGAGCAGTGTCTGATGGCCTGTTTTCTTATCCACGATACAACAGCCTGAGGTGGAGCCATGCCATATCAGACCACGGCTATCCTCCATCACAGTGACCGTTGAAGCCATGGCTACAGGCTGTCCCGGGATGACGGGGATGGTATCATTCTTTACCTGTCCACTCACTGGGTTGATGAAGGAATAGAAGTTCGAGTGACCAACTATCAGCCAACCCTTTTGGATCCATGCAGCAGAGGTCATGAAGTTCTCTGGGAAATTACCAACACTGGAGTTCCACGCCTTAAACTTACCCGTTTTGACGTTCAGGCGCTGCACACCAGCACCTAAGGTACCCATCCAGATGTCGCCCCACTTATCTTCCGTGACTGACCAGACATTATTGTTCTGCAAACCGTCTTCCGCATTCGAAGCAAGATAATTAGTGGCATGACCATTGGCAATATGGACCAGTCCACCGTTATAGGTACCGAACCACACAGAACCGTCCCTCGCACTACAACTGGCCACCATAATATCGGAGGCAAAACCACAACGGGCCTTGTCAAAGATATCCGTCTCACCCGTCTCAGGCACATATTTGATGATACCACGGTTATCAGTACCAAACCAATAGTTACCATCCGTATCCTCGGTGGTCGTGTTGATATCGCCGATCTCAATGGTCTTGAAGCCCATCATCTTCTCAATATACTGGTTTAAGCCATTACGATAGGCACCGATCCACATACTGCCGTTCTTATCAACCATCAGGCGCTTGGCCGTATTCTCGCTGAGCGACGTATTATCAAACTTGTTATTGACGAACTGCTTGACCTCTTTGGTCTCCGGATTGATGACGAAGATACCATAGTGGTCGGTGGCCAACCAGATCCATCCGCGCTGGTCCATCGCAACGTCCCATATCTGCAAGGGATCAGGCAGAGCCTCAATACCAAGGGATGTCAGATAGCCATTGAGGGAATTATACCATTTCTTCTGCTTCTGATCGAAGACAAACACGGTTGTTGAAAGCACCCAGAAGTTACTGTGCTTATCCACATAGACATAGTAGGCTTGACTGGGTTGTCCACCGTTCTCACGCATATGGGTGTCCTTCCACAACACCTTACCCTTGTTGCCATCAACACACATCAGGTCGCCATCGCTGGAGGTGATCAGCAATTTTCCACTCCACTCAGCAAAGCTCTGAACCCAAAACTCCTTGGGGAACTCATTCTCGCCATAGCCGTATTTGATCAGCGTCATCGTCTTGGTTCTAGGATGGAAGCAATAGAGCCCCTCATCATAGCTCTTCACCCAGATGCGTTTCTGGGAATCGATGAAGAAACGGTCGATACCACTCTTGACGCCCCACTTGCGAAGAAGGGCGGCAGGATTACGGGTCACCTTCTCCGTGACAGGATCAAAGAAACTGAAGTTCATGCCCTGCTTCAGCCAGAGTTTTCCTTCAGCATCCTCCCATATCTGATCCACATAGTTGTTACGCAACGTCGTCGTATCATTGGGATCGGAATAGAAAGTACGGAAACGATAACCGTCGTAGCGGTTCAGACCGTAGGAAGTACCTATCCAAACATAACCTTTGGAGTCTTGGAACAGATAGTTAATCGTAGAGTTTGACAGACCATCGCGCGTGTCCAGACGACGGAACTTCATATCAGGTATCAACGTGTTACCTGCACTTGCGGCGAGGCAACATCCTACCAGCAACGATATCAGATATTTCTTCATAAAAATGCTTTAGGTTCTATTTCGCCACAAATTTAGACAAAAAACACGAAACTGACAAATATTTTTATGAAAAAAGAAATTCTGACACTCAAAAAGTCCCCTTAAGACTCCTCGTCATCCATCAGCACAGCCTCTTCGATACCATCGTCTTCCGGCTTATCCTCCACAGGCTGAGATACCGATTCCTCCATCCTGCGCTGCTCACGATGCTCGCGCCAAACCTTGCGCCACTGGGTCATACGACTCCACACAAAGAGCAACAAAACAGCCAACAGCCCGTAGCAGCACCATGCCCACCATGAACTGTACCAGGGGGAGCCGATGGTGATCTCCAGACGACTCTCCACCTCACCCATCGTACCATCGTCTTTCAGCATGCGCACACAGAGCGTATAATGGCCTGGAGGAAGCGACATATACGTAATATCAGGATTAGCAGCCGTGGTCTTGATCCACTTATCGTTGAAACCCTCCAACTGATAGATAAAACGGGTGCTATTGTTGACACCTCCATTATCCGAAGCCATGTGGATGGTGAACTGGTTCTGGGCATAAGAGAGACTGATATGGCCCTGAAGATCGAGTGCCAGATCCAGAATGACCCGACCATCAATCTTCTCGCCAACCTCCACCTCATGATCAAAGAGTACAAGACCACTGAAAACCGGTCGTTCGTTACTGTCGCCATCGCCCAACTTCAGCGTATTGATGATATCCAGTCCATCCTGTCCACCAAGGAGAAGATCGCCTGAGCGCGAACAGAAGATAGCACGCTGGTTGAAAGGGCCAGGCTGCAATCCATCACGATCATTGAAACTACGGATGGTGAAGTTCCAAGAGCCATCGTCCTGTTTATATGGCGTGATATTCGAAACACCATGATCTGTGGCAATCCACATCGTATGACGGGTATCCTCAGTAACTGCAACAGCATTCGATCCATGGAGACCGGACTTCATATCAAGCAATGTCTTCTGACCACTCTTTCGGTCGAAAATCACCACCCCCGAGGGAGAACACTGCCACAGGAGTCCACGACTGTCAATAAAGGCCTGTGTCGTGGCAGTGGAAACCGTAATGGCCTTCATACCGTCATCCTCTGGGAACGTGCCGTTGATCACCTTGAAGTTGCCTGGATGAATCAGGGCATAATACTCAGAGTTGCCAAGTACGATCCAACCATTGGAACCTGTAGAGATGCTATTGGTCCAAACGGTCTTCAACACGGAGTTCTCTGTGGTGAAAGAGCGCTGCTGCCCAGTGTTCTTGTCAATACGCACGGCACCACCGCCAAGCACACCTACCCAGATATGACCCCATTTGTCCTCTGTGATGCCCCAGATATTATTAGTCACAAGGGCACTGCCAGGATCTGTATTCCGATAATTGGACCAATGCCCATCCTTGTATTTGAGCAAACCACCCTCATAGGTGCCAAACCACAGACTGCCATCTTTTGAGGCATAACTGCCTACAATGATATCACTCGGCACACCCAGACTCTGTTTGGTGAATGTCTCCACAGGTTCCAGCGTCTGCGGGTCCATCTTGATGATACCACCATCATTCCGACCTAACCAATAATAACCCTGCTGATCCTCTGTAATGGCATTGATATCACCCACTGCCAGACTTTTAAAGTTAGACAGAGCCTCGGAGCACATGGCCACACCATTCTTGTAACTGGCCAACCACATACGACCCATCTGGTCTAAATAGAGATGTTTGATAGTGATATCGGGCAAAGTCGTCTCATCACCCTTCACATTCGTGAACTGTCGCCATTCCTTGTTCTTGAAGTCCAACAGGAGTACACCTAAATGGTCTGTGGCTACCCAAAGCAGACCTTTCGCATCGTAACAGACCTCCCATACAAGGATATCCTCAGGCACATTCTCAAAGCCCTTGGCCTTCATCAGTTCTGTGAGTGTGGTGTACCATCGTTTCTCAGCCCTCATGTAGATATAAGTACCTGTAGAATGGGTAATCACCCAGATATTCTGTTCTTTATCGACTGTTACCCAATAGTCATTATAGGCATCGAGGGTACGTTTGACATAATCTTCCTTCCACACCACTTTCCCACGTTCCCCATTGATGCACATCAATTCGCCATAGGTGGAGACGAGGATCATACCCTCTGCACTCTCTGCATAGGCAGACACGCCAAATTCCTTGTCAAACTTATCCGGTCCATAGCCAAATGGAATATGGTTGAGTTTCTTCGTTTCAGGATTAAAGTAATAAAAACCATCCTCATAAGTCTTGACCCAGTAATTCTTCTTAGAGTCGAGGTGAAGGCTCTCAATTCCGCCCTTGATACCCTGCTGATTAAGCCAACGACCAGGGTTACGATCCACCTTCTCCGTCCTTGGGTCATAAAGGGAATAGTTCATGCCCTGTTTCAGCCAAAGCAGACCATCATGCGCTTCCTGTATCTCATCAACACGATTGTTGCGGAGTGTAGTGGTGTCCTTATCGTATGAGAAGTAGGTCTTGAAACGATAGCCGTCATACCGGTTCAGACCATAGCCAGTACCAAACCACATATATCCCTGCGAGTCACGCAGGATACTACTCACCATAGAATTTGACAAGCCTTCACGGGTATCCAGACGACGAAACTTCATGTCTGGGATAAGGGCGGCAGTTGTCAGAAGACTACATACCAAGAATAGGGAAAAGGTTAATATAATACGTTTCATAATGACTGAGTTAAAAAATCTACACGATGCAAAGATACGAATATTACTCTATTTATGCAAATATTTTGTATTTTTTTTGAGATCACATGCTCAGATATAATACTCGGCAGAATCCACCAGTCCTGCTCGGAGGGCATATTTCGTGGCCTCATGCACATTGTTCACCCCTAATTTGCGGAAGATATTCTTCCTGTGGGTATTCACGGTATGGAAACTGGAGAAGCGCTTATCGGCAATCTCCTTGGTAGTCATTCCCAAGGCAATATCCTTCAGGACCTCCGTCTCTGTCTTCGTCAGCCGCATCTCATCAGTAGATTGTACGACGGGCGCCAACAGGATCTCCGTCATACGCTGACAAATATAGCGCTGACGACGCAGTGCATACTGGATACACTCACGGATCTCTGCCAGGGATGAGTCTTTCAGCAGCACGCTGAACTGCGAACTCACGGCAATGGCACGACGTACGAAATCAGTAGAGAGATCGAAACTGAACAAGATCCAATGCACTAACGGGAAACGCTCCTGCAAGATTTCCAGTTCATCGATATCATTGATATCAAAGAGTGTATAATCGAGTATCACCACAGCATCGCCGTGGACCTTCAACTGTTCTATGAGTTCCGTCTTGTCTGCTGCCTGATGATAGTCAACGGTCTGTTTCTCACAGAGAAACATCAACCCTGCACGGGTAATATCCTGAGGATCTGCTAATACGAAGAATGCCATATACTTTTTTTTTTAGAAAGAAAACCTGATGCGGAAGCGCACGCCATGCTTATGCGCCGTAGGCAGATAGTTATAATTCATACGCCTGACATATTCCACCTGAAATAATTTGAAGATATTGTGTACACCCAGGGACAACTCCCAGTATGGATGATGAGGGTCGATAACATAGCAGCCATCAGGGAGATACATCAGCAACGGACTTCCTGCATTCTCTGCCAACAGCGGATTGTTCTTATCAGACAGGCCGCCCCACAGACATCTCACGGAGACCCATTCGCGCCATTTTAGTTCTCTCAACAGGGGAATACGGTTAAATATCTTGCCGTTCATATCCCAGTTCAAGAACAGACTGGCAAAACGGTCCATGGGGAACTCCATGTTATTGATGGCCTCGAAAGTATAGTTCTGCAAGAGATAGGAGAGATTGGTCTCTGGCATGATGAGCAAGGGGAAAGGTACCCTATTCCACTGGATGCCGCCCTTGGCATGGACATCGAACTTACCCCACGAATTGAGCCAAAACCGTTTGAAGACGGACAGTTCCGTATAGTTATAGGCATAATCGGCACCAAGGAAACCCTTCATGCCAAGTGTATGAGAAAGGGTGATGACAGGGGCGTCGAGGTTGATATTCAAACGATTCTTCTTATTCTTAATGAACGTCTCACCCGGAGCATAGCGCAGTTCTGCACGAAGTTCGGTCGTACGGATCTTACGGGATGCCAAGGGATCGTTAACAGATTCCGACAGAGGAATAAAATACAGGTCACCTGCTGCCTCATTCTCCTCTGTCTTCAGCGAGACAGTCGTACGCAGACCCCATAATTCCTCGCGCACAGCCGTAATGGACTGGCGGTTATAGAACATCATCTTTCTGGTATCGGCCCACTTGAGTGCCGTGAAGACATTATCCTTGTCCGACTGCAGGAATTTGTCGGAGGGTGACATCACGTCATAGGTCGAGGATACCGCCAACGTCCGTATCGGGAATTCGTGTGGCATGTATTCCTTCTTGTTGAACGACCATGTCACATCACCTCTGTAATATGTCTTGTGAGAGCGCCATCCCCGGGCCACATAACCCTTGAGGAAGAGGTTGGAGTCAAGGTTGGCGGTGGTCTGTGCAGACAGACGAGTCCGAAGACCATCGATGAAGTTGGAGGTGATGAATGTGTTCACTGGTCCTATATCCACCTTACTGGGATGATTCTTCGTACCCGTTTCAATAAAACTCTCCGTGAGGATCTTCATGGCCGTGAGGATATATTTGTATCCCTTGATCTTCTGCAGGTCATTGACGAACTGCTCCATATTGGCCTCACTTCTGGTCAGTGTCACCTGACGGTTCTGCGCCCAGAAACTCTCGCTGCGCGACTGGGCACCCGCCGTCTTCACCTCGTCGGCCTTGCCCTTGAACAGAGAATTGGGGATCTCCTCAAAGGAGAAATCCGTCATACGGGTATTACGCGTCATCGTAAACGACTCCATGAAGTCCAGATACCTGAGTTCCGTGAACATGTCATCGGTCGTGAGCACCCACTCTCCATTGGGAAGACGACTGAACTCCTGTACCACCTGCATGTTATCCACGAAATTGACGTCGCTCTTCCTCGGGATCGTCATATCACAGCGTTTGACCAGCCAACTGGAGTCGGCCATGACATAGAGATCACCACGGAAGCCAAAGTCCTGGGCGTTGTTCGGAAGAAAATGCAGATGGAAACACTTGTCTCTCCCCACATAGAGCGTATCGACAATATAGTAACGGTAAAAAGAGATCGCCCCATCACCTATGGGACTGGTGAAGTAATACTGAAGAAAACGGATCTGATTCTCGTAAATGTCAATGTCCGTAAAGACATCCTTAATGACTTCATTGACAACATCACCCGTCTGGACAACATGGTTGATACCTTCGGACCGTGAGCCTAAGATATAAGTCTTCTCACTGTGCGGATTCTTACGATAGATCTTCTGAGAGACTGTCTCATCGATGGAGAAAGGCAACACCATCTTTCCATTGTACGGAGATGTCTCAATCTGATTCATCAGCCAGCGCATCTTCTTGTTCCTCGGATTCTCCATCCGCTCCTGAGTGATGTTATTGAGGGCAAGGGTCAGTTTCTGGTATTTATTGTACTGATAATAGTCATAATTGCTGAGGTTGGAACGTTTCTTGGCAGCAATCACCTTCCTCATCATTGCCACTGCCGGGTTATCCTTCCTGCGATAGTGGCTGCGCTTGGCCTTGACGGTCACCTCCTGCAGCAGAGTGTTGTCGGCTTTCATCGTCACGTTACAGGTGCCCTTCACATTCGCGTTCACCATCACCGTGGTCGGCACATAGCCTACGGCACTGAATGTCAGTACCCATCCCTGATGACGGGTGATCGCATAGTTGCCGTCAATATCCGCAACCACACCTATATCGTGTCCCTTATACTGAACACTAACTAAGGGCACCGCCTCGCCCGATCGCTCGTCCGTGACATGCCCCCGTATCATCTGCTGTGCGCTTGTCGATAAACAAGCGCACAGCAAGAGTAATATATACGTTTCCCTTATCCTCATTATTATAATAATGTCGGGCTAAGGTACGTATTTCTGTTCATTTCATTTACTTATCATTGATGTCGATCAACTTCCAGATACCAGCAGCGCAGGCGCCACCCACGAACGGACCAACAATGAAGATCCAGAGGTTAGTCAGTGCGGTTCCTCCCTGGAAGACTGCCGGAGCAATCGAACGGGCTGGATTCACAGATGTACCTGTGTAACGGATGCAAACCAGATGAACCAGGATCAGCGACAGACCGATGGCCAGACCTGCAAAGTTATTGGTGGCACCATTGGTCTTGGCCGTTGCGCCCAGCACCACAAGAACGAAGACACAGGTGAAGATAATCTCAGCGAGCAGACCACCCAGCATCGACACGTTGACCTGCAGATCATTAGCACCCGTTCCCTCCAGTCCTGGCACATTCTCCGTCAGGATGTAAAGCAACAGACTGCCGATGAAAGCACCAATCACCTGAAACAGCATATACATACCACAGTCCTTGGCACTCATGCGTCCGCTCAGGAACACACCGAGGGTGATGGCAGGATTGATATGGCAACCACTGATGCCGCCAATCGTATAAGCCATCGCTACGACAGCCAGTCCGAAGGCAAACGCCGTTCCCACCACAGCGGGGATATTGTTCACCGGATCACAACCCAGACTCACGGCCACGCCGCAGCCCATCAACACGAGCACCATCGTGCCCACCATTTCTGCTAAATACTTTTTCATAATCTTTAGTTTTAAATGTTTAATGATTAGTGTTAAATGTTTAATGTCTATTGTTCCAGATAGTCGAAATAGTCAAACAGTGCAAATGACCGTCCATACGCCTCCGACGTGTTATTCTCTACGGCGTACAGTCCGATGACGGCACCCGTGAATCCACCTACCACCTCCGAACTCAGCAACGAACTGTCAATCGATGTCAGCGTCTTATATACCTTCCCGTCTTCGGAATAGTCAAACCAGTAATGCATACCGTCACTCCTGATCCTCAGGTAGGCCGAATAGCCATCGATCTCAGCCGTAGCCATGATGCTCTCCACATTCTTCAACTGATACTTGACGGCCACCTGCGTCTTCTCGTTCATCGGACGCAGGAAGATGTCCGCATGACCGTCGAACATCTGGTACACCGTCATGCCAGCCTCATCCTTAGGCAGTCCCTCTTCGAAGTTCAGGAAAGTCTCTGCCACGATATTCGGACTCTCCTGACGGCGCCCCACAAACGTAGGACGGTCATTATTCGACAGTTTCCCACGCGAACAGATCAGTTGCAGCCTACCTAAACGTATCTGGTACTTGCTGGAGTCCGGATTCTGCAGATACACCCACTCTGGTCCGAGGGGCTTGTCAAAGTCGGTGCGGATATGCCGCTTCTGCGACTGCTGGGCCACACCAAGGGGGGTACCGTTCATCAGCGTGTCAATAGGTTCCCCACCATTCACCACGGGCCACTGTCCCGTCTTCCACTCCACAGGAGCCAGGAAGGTCTCGCGACCCAGATGGTGGTAGTTGATACCAAAGTGGCGATGGCCTAAGAACACCACCCACCAAGAACCGTCCTTCGCCTGCACGAAATCTCCATGCCCAGTAGCCTGAATCTGACTCTCCTGTCCCTTCACGTTACAGTGAGTCAGGATAGGATTCCCTGAATAGGCCTCATACGGACCATGGATATTCCGACTGCGGGCGATGGTCATGCAGTGGGCAATCTCCGTTCCTCCTTCTGACAACAGCAGGTAGTACCAGCCGTCCTTTTTATAAATATGTGGAGCCTCGGGATAACGCATGCCCATGCCCTGCCACAGTGGCTTACTGGGTGTGAGTTGCTTGCCCGTCTTCGGATCTATCTCACAGAGCATGATGGTATTGTCAGGATTACCCACTAAATAACATTTGCCGTTCTCGAACCAGAGCGACGGGTCGATACCCAACTGTTCCAACCAGACGGGCTCGCTCCAAGGTCCTCTCGGATCCTTGGCTGTCACCATGAAGTTACCACCATTGCCAATATTCGTGGAGACCACGTAAAATAGCCCATTATAATAACGGATAGTGGGTGCGAAGATGCCTATCCACGAATTAGCCCACTTCAGCGGCACCTGCGACTCACGGTCGAGCACATTGCCGATCTGCTCCCAATTCACCAAGTCCTTCGAGTGATAAATAGGAATGCCTGGGAAATACTGGAACGAGGAGTTCACCAGGTAAAAATCATCGTCCACACGGCAGATACTGGGGTCGGGATGAAAGCCTGGAATGATGGGATTATGATATTGCGCCGAAGAAGTCAGCGTCAACATGATCAGACAGATAAAGCACAACAGCTTCTTCATATTTATAGTCTATTTGGGTGCAAAGTTAAGAAAAAAGATTGAAACACGATGAACTTTCAGGGATTTTTTTTATCTTTGCACCAGATATGGAAGAAGTCAGCAAAATACCACAGGAGTGGAATAAATTCTACCTGAAGGATGTGTCGTTCGTCAACCTGATGACACGCCGCATCTTCAACGTGCTTATCGTGGCCAACCCCTACGATGCCTTCATGCTCGAGGATGACGGCCGCATCGATGAGAAGATCTTCGACGAGTATATGGAGTTAGGTATGCGCTACCCACCCACCTTCACGCAGGTATCGACGACGGAGGAGGCCAACGAGGTACTCCACACGACGGACATCGACCTGGTGATCTGTATGCCTGGTAATGCCGACAACGATGCGTTTACCGTGGCCCGCGAGATCAAGGCCGAGCACCCCAATATCCCTTGCGTGGTGCTGACGCCCTTCTCCCATGGTATCACCAAGCGCATCCAGGACGAGGATATGTCGGTGTTCGACTACGTCTTCTGCTGGCTCGGAAACACCAACCTCATCATGTCGATCATCAAACTGTTGGAGGACAAGATGAACATCGACCACGACATCCGTGAGGCGGGTGTGCAGATGATCCTGCTCGTGGAGGACAACATCCGCTTCTACTCCAGTGTGCTGCCCAACCTCTATAACTATATCCTCGCGCAGTCGAAGCGTTTCTCCACCGAGGCACTCAACCCCCACGCCGCCGCTCAGAGAAAGCGCGGCCGTCCGAAGGTGGTGCTCGCCACGAACTACGAGGAGGCCATGGCGATCTACGAGAAGTATCACGACAACACCTTAGGCGTGATCTCCGACACCCGCTTCCCGATGAAAATCGTACCTGGGCGCCTCTCGCATGTGGAGGAAGGTGACCCAGAGGCTGGTCTGAAACTGCTCCGTGAGATCCGCCGCCGCGACGAGTACGTTCCCCTGATCCTCGAATCGAAAGAGACCCTCAACGCTGCCAAGGCTAAGGCCGAGGGTTTCCACTTCATCGATAAGAACTCCACGAAGATGAACGTCGATCTCCACCACCTAATGGAGGAGCACATGGGCTTCGGCGACTTCATCTTCCGCGATCCGAAGACGAAGGAAGAGGTAGCACGCGTATCGTCACTGAAGGAGTTGCAGGATATTATCTTCAAGATCCCCAACGACTCGATGCTCTACCACGTGTCGCGCAACCACATGAGCCGCTGGCTCTGTGCCCGTGCCATCTTCCCCGTGTCGGCCTTCCTGAAGCACGTCACCTGGCAGAAGCTGCAGGACGGCGATGCCCACCGCCAGCATATCTTCGACGCCATCGTACAGTACCGCCGTATGAAGAACATCGGTGTGGTGGCCGTGTTCGACCGTCTGAAGTTCGACGCCTACAGCCACTTCGCCCGTATCGGTGAGGGCTCGTTGGGTGGCAAGGGCCGTGGTCTGGCCTTCCTCGACAATATCATCAAGCGCCATACGGAACTCAACCAGTATGAGAACGCCCAGGTCCAGATTCCGAAGACGGTGGTGCTCTGTACCGACTTCTTCGACGAGTTCATGGAGAAGAACAACCTCTACCCCATCGCGCTCTCGGATGCCAGCGACGAGGAGATCCTGCAGCACTTCATGCGGGCGCAGTTGCCCGACTCGCTGATTGCCGACTTCTTCACGTTCTTCGATGCCGTGAAGTCACCCATCGCCGTACGCTCGTCGTCACTGCTCGAAGACAGCCACTACCAGCCCTTCGCCGGTATCTACTCCACCTATATGATCCCCTACCTCTCCGACAAATACGAGATGCTGCGGATGATGGCCTGTGCCATCAAGGGTGTCTATGCCTCTGTGTATTACAAGGACTCGAAGGCCTATATGCTGGCGACGGAGAACGTCATCGACCAGGAGAAGATGGCCGTTATCCTCCAGGAGGTGGTGGGCAAGCAGTATGGCGACCTCTACTACCCGAACTTCTCGGGTGTGCTCCGTTCGCTGAACTACTACCCCATCGGCGAGGAGACGGCCGAGGAGGGTATCGCCTCGCTGGCCCTCGGACTCGGCAAATACATCGTCGATGGCGGACAGACGCTGCGCGTGTCGCCCTACCATCCGACGCAGGTACTCCAGATGTCGGAGATGGAGACGGCGCTCAGTGAGACGCAGACGCGCTTCTATGCCCTCGACATGACACACGTAGGCGACGACTTCAAGGTGGATGACGGCTTCAACATCAAGAAGATCCGCGTGAAACAGGCCGCCGAGGACGGCGCCCTTACCTTTATCGCCTCGACCTATGACCCTACGGATCAGATCATCCGCGACGGCATCTACGAAGGCGGCCGTAAGGTGATCTCCTTTACGGGTGTGCTCCAGCACGGTATCTTCCCACTGCCCGAGATCCTCCAGATGGTGCAGAAACTCGGCTCCGACGAGATGAAACGCCCCGTGGAGATCGAGTTCGCCTGTAACCTCAACGACGACCGCACGGGCACTTTCTACCTCCTGCAGATCCGTCCCATCGTCGATAGCAAACAGGTGCTTGACGAGGATCTCGAGGCCATCCCTGACGAGCAGTGTCTGTTGCGCTCCTACAACTCGCTGGGTCATGGTATCTCGGAGGATGTCACCGATGTGGTCTATGTGAAGGCGGGTGACGACTTTACCGCTGTGTAGAACCGTGGCCATGATAAACCGTGTAGAACCGTGGCCATTCCAAAAACCGTGTAAAACCGTGTAGAACCGTGGCCATGATAAAACCGTGCAGAACCGTGTAGAACCGTGGCAAATGGCGGTGGGGGGTCGTGGGTCAGCAGAACCGAATATCGGTGATGATCTGGGCACCCACGTGGCTGTTC
>ERZ809472.202-NODE-202-length-15701-cov-10.007414_pt1 | contig 15701 bp, 16 predicted proteins | sample MGYA00521274_ERZ809472 | MGnify/ENA primary metagenome ERZ809472 (study PRJEB31581, sample SAMEA3312791) | metagenome | study: EMG produced TPA metagenomics assembly of the PRJEB8939 data set (Metagenomic analyses of Rumen microbiomes reveals... | reverse complement strand
CTTATGCAGCGCCCACATGATAAAGAAGAGTAGGGCATAGGCGATGGCCTCGTAGAGTTGACCTGGGTGACGAGGCGCGGCATCGACTTTCTCGAAGATAAAGGCCCAAGGAACGTCTGTAATCTTACCGATAATCTCAGAGTTCATCAGGTTGCCCAAGCGGATGAAACAGGCCGTCGTTCCTGTGGCGATGGCGATATTGTCGAGTACCGTCCAGATGCTGAGTTTCGTCTTGCGGACATAGAGCCAGAGGGCCAGCATCAGACCTAAGGTACCACCATGTGAAGCGAGACCTGCGTAACCCGTGAGTTTCCAGCCTCCATCGGGCAGGAAATGAATGGGCAGCAGCATCTCTACAAAGCCCTTCAAAGAGGTCAGGTAGTCCTGTGGCTGATAGAAAATGCAGTGGCCTAAGCGCGCACCAATCAGGATACCGAAGAAGCAGTAGATAAACAAGGGATCGAAATACTCATCTTTGATCTTCTGCTCTTTGTAGAGTCGCTTCACCACGAGATAGGCGAGTGCCAATCCGATGATCCACATCAAACCGTACCACCTTACCGTTATCGGCCCCAGATGAAAGGCCTCAAGATCCGGATTCCAGACAACATAAAGAAGATTATTTATCATGATTATTTATTTTTATCAAGAATTCGAGAATAATTGATTCTTACGCAAACAGACCAAGGGGTAACCCATTCTCTAATTCTTGATTAACCTATGCTCGCACATGTGCGATGGTGTATATCACTATTTGCATAGCAAAAAGTTCTCAAATTCTCTTATTCTTGATTTATACTAAATTAGGAATGCCATTAAGTTCATTCTGAATATAGGTCAACGAAGCAATCTTCGCCTTTGTCTCTTCCAGATTCAAACGATAGGTATTATCGCTATTGAACTCCTCAATGGTAACTCTCTTCACATCGCCCTCCTTGAAGTACTTGTCGTAGTTCAGGTCACGGTTATCAGCAGGTACAGCATAGAAGTTACCCATATCGATGGCTTTTGCCGCCTCTTCCTTCGTCAGCAGCGTCTCGTACATCTTCTCACCATGACGAATACCAATCACCTTGATCTCCTCCTTCTTCCCACCAAACAGCTCACACACCGCCTCGGCTTGTGTCTGGATGGTGCAAGCTGGAGCCTTCTGAACCAGGATGTCACCATTCTTACCGTTCTCAAAAGCAAACAGTACAAGGTCCACAGCCTCTTCAAGTGACATGATGAATCGCGTCATCTTAGGCTCCGTCAACGTAATCGGATTGCCCTTGCGAATCTGGTCAATCCAAAGAGGAATCACCGAGCCACGACTACACATCACATTACCATAACGCGTACAGCAAATCTTCGTCTCACCACTCAAACGGCTCTTGGCCACAGCTATCTTCTCCTCAATCGCCTTGGTAATACCCATCGCGTTGATAGGGTAGGCCGCCTTGTCCGTCGAGAGACAGATCACGCACTTCACACCCGCATCAATAGCAGCATCCAACGTGTTGTCCGTACCAATCACATTCGTCTTGACAGCCTCCATCGGGAAGAACTCACAGCTCGGCACCTGCTTCAGCGCAGCAGCATGGAACACATAGTCCACACCCTTCATCGCATACTTCAATGTCGATTTGTTACGAACATCGCCAATGTAGAACTTAATCTTGTTAGCCACTTCTGGCATACGCGCCTGGAAATCGTGACGCATATCGTCCTGTTTCTTTTCATCACGCGAGAAGATACGAATCTCCCCGATGTCTGTTCTCAAAAATCTGTTCAGCACAGCATTGCCGAACGAACCCGTACCACCTGTTATCAACAGGGTCTTGTCTTTAAATACACTCATTATTATATATATTTCGTTTTCCTATATTATTTTTGTGATATTCACTAACTCACATTCCCATATTTTGCTTGGTTCATATACATACAGGTAATCCTTGTTTCTGTAGCTCTTTAAACCCGCTTATAATATCTTCCATCGGGACTGTACCTCCCAACATCCTATGCACATATTTTGGAGTTATGCACCCGAAATCCATAGAGCATGACCTTGCCTCGTCCTCGATCAACTCGCGAAGTCTGTCAACTATATCCATACTTTATCTTGCTTGAACCATTAAACCTCTTAAACCCTCACCTCAGTATATCAACATCAGAAAGTGGTTCATACGACCCATTCTTCATTTCCATAATGCAAGTTCCGCTCTCCAGAGCATGCACAGTATGCCATTGTCCCATCGGAATACTCACTGCAACATTAATCCCATTGGGCTCAATAATGAATGAATCCGAACAGATCCTTTCTAATTCATCATAGTATTCCACCTGAAGCTTTCCTCTCAGGCAAACCATTGTCTCTGAGGTATGCTGGTGTCTATGTATTGGCATGGGTGAACCAGGCTCAATAGCATTGAGCATCCTCTGCGACTGGTCATTAATGCTATCTCGCAGGTCTAAGTTCATTCTCAGTCTCTCCGAAGCCTTAGCCTGCTCCGTCAAGCTGTCCAGCAGTCCTTGTGTTATTTTTTCGTTGTTTAACATATAGCTTTTTCATTTCCTTTAGTTCTTTCTTCTATTTCGTCCCCACTGTGGCCAAAACAGGTAGCTACAAAATTGCCACAGGGCTTTCAGTATCTTCATAGTCTGCGTAAGGCAACCTCAAATGCCTCAGCATAATTGCATCCAGCCTGACAACCACGATAAGCAGCAAAACCCTCGATAGCCTCGGCAGAACGGGGATGCGGATAAGGACGCATCACGCCACGATACATTGACAATGCTTTCACTTTAGCATCCACGCCTTCCTTACCTACTTCCACCCAAGTATTTGGCTGGAATCTGTTCATGGCCGTATTCAAAGCCCATTCCGTACATGAAGGTACTTCCATATACCAAAATTCAGAAATCGGCTTCACCTCCGGCCTGCGCTGGAACAAACGAATTGCCTCCTGGCATGCCATTGAGGTCTGCAGGTGGTCATTATTTGTGTCTGCAGGATGATGCGTAATGATAATATCCGGCTCACTTTCTTTGATAGCTGCCTCGATGTGCTGTACCAGCTTCAAGTGCGACACTGTATTCATTTCAATGTTAGGGAATGTTCCCTCAAACTTCTCCCCTATCCCAAGAAAATCCGACGATGCATTCAAGTCATCATCCAATTCCTTGTCCTCTGGACGAAAAGCACGAGCCTTTGCCTCTGTACTCATGATACACACATCCACACTATCGCCTTGTCGCGTCCATTTGTAAATGGAAGCACCTGCGCCCAACACCTCATCGTCGGGATGCGCCACTACTATTAAGTACTTCATATTGTATTATTGATTTTTTTCGTTAATTCTTTTTTTATCAAATGATAGATTCCTCTGTCGTCATAGACTATCTTTTTCTTAAATTCACTATCATTGATTCTATTCAAACCTATATCCTCGCAACTTAATTTTAACCCTTCTCACAAAGGTCTTTATATATCTGGGCAGATACCTAAATAGGAAAATGTCTGCTCCATGATTTACTGTTTTATCAATTGCAAAGTCTCTTTTTAATGTTTCTGAATCTTTCTCCATCTTTACCCGAAGAGAGTATGCGTCATTCCCCATATTCCTTTCGTGAACCACTTGGCACCACATCGGGAGACTCTTTACATACTCAATCTTTGCATCTTTAATCCTATCAATGTAATAGTGGCTTCCATAGCCGTATATGGTCTTGATGGAGGACAGGGAACCCCATTCTATTATACTCACAAAATGATTCCTCGGATAGTGTATCTTCATCAGATACTGATGGTCTGTAAAGTATTGATAGCCATCCGTATAGAAGATAAAAGCTCCGTTTGGCAATGACAGAACCCTCTGTTGCAAATCCTCTACAATTCGAATATTAAGCGCATCATCATTATCCAGATAGGTCGTGATTACACGATTGCCATTCAATCGCCTAACTACTTCTTCTCTAAAGATTTCAGCAAAATAGCGTCCTTTGCTTGGTTCTACAAACACAGGCACAAACTGTGAGCATTTCTTCTGCCATTCTACAATCCTTCTTTTGAACCGCTCAGGTGTCGTACTGTCAAACAGCACAATCCATTCGAACTTTTTGCATGTCTGATTCTTTACTGAAGGTAGGCAATAGTTCTCAAACAACTCGAACCTATGTTCTAACCATTTAACCGTTCTTACCGGCTTCCTCTCTTTATCTTTATTCCAAAGCAAGAGATTAAATCTCGTTAAGATAAAATGTTGTATATCTGATCGATTCATACAGTATTGTATCACTAACAAGAACTGTCGTCAATGCAATCGAAAATAAGCATCGAAATCAGTACAACGATGGATGACCCTTGTATTATTGATCTCACACTTTGTTAAAAATCCTTTCACTTCCATCTTCTTCCTTGAAGAACCACAGCAATTCCTGTAGTAAGGACATGAAGCCATACTCTGATAGAATTTACCGGGAAGATAAAGAAATGTCTTGTTGAATCAGCAGTTCTCCGCCATAACGAAATAGCCTTCCTAGCCACCAAGGGATATTTGCGAGAGTAACTACAATCTCTGTTATGCCCAAAATTGCCCACTTCTATTATAAATCTATTAATCCTCACAGCTTTATGAGACCATTTTGGGGGGGATGAATATAAAGGAATCGCCTCGACAGGCATACCAAGAAAGTCAACCATATAGGCAGCAAATGCTTTCCATTCAGACATAAGGCCCATCGAGCGCAGTCGTTTTTCCAATAACCTCACATCCAGTTTCTCTCTAAAAGTCCACAAAAAACGACACATATCACATATCTGCCGTATACCTACACCACCCTGATAAAAGTGTTTTAAAATATGAGTAAACAAAAAAATTACATCATCATCTACTTCAGGTAAAAACACCTGAGTTGTTCCATTCTGCCAGTTTCGCACATGTCCGCCAAAAAAAACATCCCTTTGTGCTTCATCAATACCTTTATCAACTCGTCTTGAAAGGCGACAATGTAGCGTTCCATGGAGTTCTACCATAAAACTACCATTTATTGTCATTCCAATATGTTTGAACAAAGCGAGTTCTTGTTCTACATCAGTAGCAAGTGGAAGCAACAACTCTTTGGCCTTATCATAATTGGAATCATTCAGCAACAAATCCACATCACCAGACACTCGCCATAAAGGTCGATTATAACATTGAGCTATTCCTTGCCCTTTCACCAATATGGCATAAATATTCTTTTTGCGCAGTTTCTCTATGAGCTTAGCAACGAACTCATTCATAGCAAGATTCTGCTGCTCAATCATTTGAACTTCGCCTATCCATTGCAATAGTAATTCCTGAGGAGGCTTAACAACAGAATGCTCCAAACCTGCTAATACGACTCCAATGACCGACTGCTCTTCAGCCAATTGATAGACCTTGTTCCAATCTATAGACTCCGTTAATCCCAGAATCCTTAAATCCGTAGATTCGACGTCAGGCCAAAGTCCAGCTCTTACTAAGTCGAAGAACGCCTGTATATTCTTATCTGTTCCCAAACTTGAACTCCTTTAACAATTAAACTCCTTGAACCGAGTTCGCAGCATCAGTGCGTAGCTCTTCCAAAATCCACGTACACTCTTTTCCCACAAGTGCGTAACAGATACATATCACAGTATAGATAATCATCTTCAAGTCATAGAAGATGCCTGCTTTTTGTACATATGTATATTCCAGCTCTCTACGTGTAGGATACACCTTCTCCATATACTCCTTCTCGTCTGTGAACTGGTCACCATAGATATAATCATACAAAGCCGCTGGCCCACTCAGACCTACAGGCACCTTCGCAGCCTCGTTCCATTTCCCATAACGAAACATATCAAACTGATCCTCTGCCACGGGGCGAGGACCAATAATTGACATGCTGCCATTCAAGATGTTTATCAACTGAGGCAGTTCATCAATCTTAGCCCTACGGATAAAATGCCCAAATGGGAATATGCGGTCTTCGTCAGGTCTCAGGCTGGCCTCTGCACCTCTCTTGGGTGCTTTCAGCACTTTCATCGACCTAAACTTATACATCTTGAAAGGTTTATTTCCCTTACCTATGCGGTTAGCTTTATAGAATATCGGTCCCCAGTCACTGATTAGAATTCCTATAATTGTCAATAGGAATATCGGTGACAGGACCACAAGTGCAATAAACGCACAAATAAAATCGAAGATTCTCTTTACTACTTGATACATTTATCTCATTGAATTTCTTGGTTCTATTTTCTCGTATGACTCTTTCAGCCCGACTATCTGGTAATCGAAGTCATAATTACTCATCTCCATATCATACGTGCTATCAGAGAACATCTTTCCAACAGGTCTCAACAATGATCCTGTCATCCAAATGAACGGATTGAACAACCTCGTAATCCAAATCTTGTGATTATACTTCTTTGCATAGTAGCGGATAATCTCACAAGTATCTGCATACTCAGGGTTCTGTGGATAGACTTCACCTCTTGACCCATGAAGAATCACCTGCTTCACAAACTCGCAGAGATTATCTATATAGAGCATACTCCTCTTATTATGCCATGCAGGAAAAACAGGCGTTTTTGTTGCTAACCACACCAACTTTGGGAAATTACCTCTGCATCCAGGGCCATATATCATTGGTGGACGCAAAATACACACTTTGAAATATGGACTCTCTAATTGTTTAATGCCTGTCTCACCTTGCAGCTTGCTATCTCCATAGAAACCGTTGGGCTTTGGCACCGTATCCTTGTGTATTTTCTTTCCTTCAAGCGTCTTCACCTCCTTATATACAATCATGCTACTCATGTGAATGAATTGCTTTACACCAGCTTCTTTAGCTGCTTTCGCAATCTCAATCACCATATCACGATTTACCTTATAATACAGTGGACCCTCACCCTTCTTGGCTTTAACATGGGCAATACCCGCCACATTATAAACCACATCGTATTTTGAGAAATCAGCTTTCTTCCAGTTGTCATTAAGAGTATCTACAGCATCCACCTCGAACAACTCTGGCGAACGCTTAAGCCACTCTTCTACCTTTGTGCCAATATAACTACCGGCACCTGTAATCAAAACCTTTTTCATTATTCTTGAAATTCAGTTATGTTTGAACCTTCTCTTTGCGTGAACTCCTTCACAACTTTTGCAGGAGATCCCATTGCAACGGTATAAGGAGGAATATCCTTCAAAACAGTAGAACATGCACCAATAACAGCACCATCTCCAATGGTTACACCGGGCATAATCATCGATTCCATACCTACCATTACACCCTTGCCAATATGTATTTCTCCAAGGCGGTATCCGCATTTTGCGGCATTATCACCTACATGATAATCTCTCAGATTACGTTGATGGCAAAGCAGGCGACATCCAGCTGTTACATGGGCATAGTCATCTATATAAATCAGGTCAGCATGGTTCAAATCAACACGCACATAGTCACCAATGAAAACGTTCTTACCTACATGACATCCAATTCTACGTAACAACCAAGGCCTTAATTTACGAGGACAGAATGGAGCCAGTATAGGCCAGTCCATCATTTTCTCCAGTCGCTTACGGTAGATGTTTCCAAAGAACTGTTTGATAACCCTCCATAGGCTGACATCGCCATACTCCTCCTCAGAGTAATTAAACCCTAATGCTCGCAACAATTTATAAGTTGTGCTAAGTTTCTTCTTTTCCATTATAATTTGTTACTTATGATTCTTTCCAGATTATCGATGCAATCTGGAAGTCTGTAATTCTTTTCATAATACTCACGACCATTCTTTCCCATCGCTTCAAAAGATTCTTTATTTGCCAACACCTGTTCTTTGATGAGTTTTACCATTGAATCTGTATCGCCAGGAGCCACAGAATAGCCGCATTTGCTCTCATTAATGATGTCTGCACCTCCACATCCTATCATAGCCAAAACTGGCCTACCTGCAGACATATAAGATTGTAGCCTTGCCGGAACGACTGCTTCAAGGTGTGGAAATCCACCCCTCAGTGTTACCATCATCGCATCAGCCTGTTTATAGAATGCTGGCATTGCCTTAAACGGATATTGACCTAAGCATACTGCTTGTTTTTCCAATCCATTCTCTTTAATGAATAGTTCCATCCATTCCTTACGCGAACCACCACCAACGAAAACCCATTTTACCTCAGGTACGTCTTTCAATCCCAACATTACTTTTGATACCGAATCCAGATCTTGGGCTTTACCCATATTGCCAGCAATCACGATCTTAAATCCATCCGGCAACTGCGGTATCTCAAACGAGTCATCCATTTGCAGGATATCATCACTCCAGTTCGGGAAATAGATTATCTTATCTGCGAAATCACCTTTTGCTGCTATTGGTTCACGGAATCGCTTACTAGTTATGAGAATCTTATCTGTCTGTTTATAGATGCCCTTTACCATCTTATCCACAATATTCAGTATCTTCTCATTCTTCACTCCACCGCCGGACTTCATGGCATCAGGCCACAGATCCATAATCCAGTAATAGAAAGGAGTCTTGCGAAGTTTCCTCAGTAACAATGCAGGATATGCCTGGAAAATGGGAGAAGGCTCGTGACCTATGATACAGTCATATTTCTTCTTCCATGCAAATTGGAAAAGAACTCTCAAGCATCCAAATATCACAAAACTGAAATAGTTGACGGGCAGACACCATCCCCCTTTCCCTCGTGGTGTCTGGAACACGCGATACACGTTTACCCCATTTACAATCTCGCGTCTCTTCTTGAATATTCCATACCCTTTGAAATATTTTCCTTCTGGGTAGTTAGGTATACCTACAAGCGCATCAACCTCATATCCACGTCTAACTAATTCAAAAGCAAGGTCATTGCTCTTAAAAACCTCTGGATAAAAATATTGAGTAACTAGTAGAATTCTCTTTTTCCCATCCATCATATTATAACGATTCGTATATTTTCATATAACGTTCATATACAATTTCAGAATTACAATTCTCTATTGCCCATTCTCTACACATTGTATTAGAAGCACCAACTTCTTTGCTTTTCGACATAATACATTCGCATAAAGTAGTGATGTCTCCTTTTTCAACTACGGCTCCAGTATTGGAAGTAATAGCTTCGGGTGAACCTCCAGTCCTGTATGTTATAACTGGTGTTCCACATGCAAGTGCTTCCAAATTCGTAGTTGGGTAATTATCTTCATAAGTTGGATTCACAAAAACTGATGCTTCAGAGTATAATGAAACTAATTCCGACTGGTTTTCTGTTCTAGGTATCCCGATTATTCCTTGAGGCATTTCTTTTTGTTGATCCGCAGAGAGGCCAACTAATACTATAACGTAATCATTCTTCAATTTCTTTGTAAGTTGTATGAAATCTTCCAAACCTTTTCTTTTTGTCCACGGGGCCGCAACCCCTAAGACAATTTTATTAGTTTTAGGAATTCCATACTTTGCCCTAATAGTGGTATCCTTTGTCGGGTGAAATAAATTTATATCTATTCCATTATGAATGGTCTCAATTCTACGGGCACCTTTTAAAAACGATTTTTGAACAAAACCCTCCAACCAGTTAGAAACAGGAATAAGTGTCAATTTGTCTAAAACCGAGCAAAAAGCTTCTTTCTTATCATCATAGTTTTTCTTAGACCTGTCAAACAATAAAGATTTCGGATAAGTCCCCTTACCAGGACAATTTCCACAATGAGTTTGCCACTTGCCACATCCAATGAAATCAAAGTGGCTACAATGCCCCGTAAAAGGCCAACAATCATGTAACGTCCAAACAACAGGCAAATTACGTTCTTTTATGTAACTAAATAGGATTTTATAATTAATGTAATAATCATGGATATTATGGAGGTGAACAACATCAACATCTAAATTCTCCAGTTGATTAATCAGTTTTCTCGTTGCATTAACTGACCCCAACCCATGTCGATCGAATAGACGAGTCTGGATTCCATGATTAATAATATCACACCAATTCCCAACTCTAATTAATTCCGATGAACTTTCATTTGCACGCTTTCCATAAGCAATATAACTCATCCATCCTGCTGCCTGTGCGGTCCTGCTTATCTGTTCCGCAATTTTCCCTGTTGAACCAGCATTTGCTGATACGTTTATTTGAAGAAGTTTGGGCATAGTATATTTAATCCATGAAAAAGAATACAAACAAAACATTACATAGAGCATATTAAACTTACTTTGTCTTATAATGTTTTGCTATGATATTTAATCACTGCCATCTACAAGTTTTTCAACAAAGCATCTTACATCTTCTTTTACTTCTATATGTCGTTGTTTTAGCCGAATAAGTAGATATTTTAAATCTTTCTTCTGGATTTTATTTAAAATATTAATATATGAGTCCACTCCGAAAAGTGTTTATAAAGATTACACCTACCAAAATGTCAAATTACATACTACTCTCAGTAGAATATGGGCTACACCCGATGTCACTTTGCGCGAAATCAAGTAGGTTTTTGAGCAAATCGTCACACCTATTTTTTGCTCTCTTCCAAAATAAGGGGTTTTCGGAGTGGGCTCATATATTCGAAAGGATCATCCCTTAAATCATGAACTTCGCACAATTCACCCTCTTCAAACTCTTGATAAATACCTACTTTATAACCTATTGAATAATGAGCGTCTCTAATACTAAACCAAATAGGGCGGGATAACAAGTCTGGACAACCAGGCCCCATATATTCGGTCATCACATAATCCTTTGGTGTAATATTGTTATCAAGCATTGATACACCTAAAACATCACTTGCTTTCTCAAAACCCATAAGGTCATATAGTGTAGGTAAAACATCTAAAGAATTATGATAATCCATTACCTCTATTGATTTTCCTTTAGGTGTTCTAATCAAGACAGGAACATGATAGCACTCATCGTTAAAACAATTAACATGAGCACCGTGCAACGGATAGAAACTATATGAAGATCCGTGATCAGATAAAACCGTCAGCACAGTATTATCCCAAAGATTTAATTCCTTTAGTTTAGTGCAAAACTTTTCAATGTAATAATCAACATAACGTATTGAGAGATAGTAAGCTAGATTACCAATAAAGCCTGTTCCTAATTCTTTACAATAATTGAAAAGTACATTGAATTCTTCTTCAAGAACTGCCCTATCTTGGCAATCGAATGAGAAGAAAGATACTGAATTATGAGGTTCAAGAAAGTGTAATGACATATAAAAGGGTTTATCCTTTTCTTTCCGTTTTTCCAGTAATGATACCGCATAATCTAATTGTGTTTTAGCAGAAGGCAAATCTTGCCAATGACGAAAACTCCTCTTCTTTGAATCATTGATTGCATTAATGCACATAAAATAGTTAGCAAGAAGCATCACATCATTTTGGTCTCCTGTCTTCACATATTTTAAAATACAAGATGCAACTCTTCCCATTGAGGGTCTGTTCTTCCACCAATTTGCTAGTCTATTAATGCGAGCTGCATATGCAAAAAAATCCCCATATTTCTTATAGACACCCTTCCTAAGAAAATTCCGGTCTATTTTAGTGTCCATATCGATGCCATCTAACGAGGCTAGAATATGCGCCTTTCCTTTTGTCAAGAAGTCATAAAGATAATCAACCGGATTCTGTTCAAATAGTAATTTTTGTTCTTCAAGGGTTTGTAAAACTAATCAGAATTAAATCCAGTGTGGGTTTCTAATGTCTTTATAACCCCACTGAGAAAATCCCATGATCTAGAGCGATACTCGTTGAGTTTTCTGTCGACTTCCTCATAATTAATTACCTTCTTCCAACTTTCACTATTAGCAAAATCCTCATATGAGAAATAAATACGATCTTCCAAACCGACCATTGTTAGCAAATCTACGATACGAGAACTCAAGCCATTCTCCTCATATAAAACGGCAAAAGGCTTCTGGCACAATAATGATGCTACAGTGCCATGAAAAGAGTCGGTTAACACAAACTTTGATCTAGCTATATACCTAAACCAGCGATACACATCAGGAAAATAAGTATATCTGACACCCTTCACAAAGAACGGCTTTCCCATCCATCGTATCGGGGCTCCAACAAATTCACTTATGTCTTTTATAGCTTGTCGCTTGGACAGACTGTTCACATTCAACGAATAACAGATTACTTCATTTTTCTGTTTAAGTCCTTTTGTAAATTCATCATAATTAGCATGCAAAATCGTTGGGTCGCAAACAAGGGTTGCATCCAGATTAAATTTTTCTTTCAGGATTTTCTGAGCCGTTACTTCTCTTACAGATAGACCAGTGTATTTTTTTAGTATTTCCCCTATCCGTTGTGTCTCTTGGGCATCTTCTACTTGCCAGTATGAATAGCCAAAACTTGATGCGTACGAAAACCGACCCATATCCTTAGGTCCGAAATCAAGGAAGTAAGCAAGCATATTCTCTGGTGTGGCAATTTTAATATTCCAAGTCTGATCGCTACCAACACATGCTGCATCAATCGCAGGTGGATTGGCACGTAGTTCTTTAAATGATTTATAATGTTTACTAAAGCGAGGGAAAAACTTCCGTCTAAATAATTCCTGTCTAAAAAAAGCTAAGAACATATATACATCCCTTAATACAACTTGCCATTTAGGACGAGGCGACTGATTATAATGCTCCAAATCAATAATCTCAACATCACATCCAAGCTCTTTAAGTGCCCTATATGTAGCATACGCCTGAAATGTTGCTCCTTGACTTAATTCCTTGTGATATGTAATAACTCCAATCTTCATTTTTTTTTACTTTGAGGATAACAATATTAGTCATACTGTTTTTTTACAAAAATGCACCCCCCATCTTTCTTTTTATGTGCCCATTCTCTTGTATCAGCAACAACCCGTCCTGGATTTCCTATTACAATGCTATTGTCAGGAATATTACCTTTAACAACACTACATGAACCAATGATACAATTTTCGCCAATTGTAGTATCTGGTAAAAGAGAACATCTTGCACCTATAAATGTATTGTCTCCTACTTTAATGCGTCCCATAAGATGAGGAGTGTCTGTAACACCGCCCTTGTAATTAAACTCATCTATTGCCCGAAGACCTTGAACTATTGAGTAATCATGTACAAGAAACATCACTTCACGAGAAATAGTTACTTTATTTCCAATGGTAATTCCACCATAATAGTGACCGTCAAAATAAGCATCACTCGAAATATAGTTAGGTGTACCATCGAAATGAACCCCTAACTGTTTAAGATACTTGATGTAATGATTCATATAACTTCCTACGTTAATATAGTTATGTAATTTGCCGAAGACTTTAAAATATATCTTCTTAAATCTAATCATTATTTTATTTGTTTTTTTCATCATACGACTTATATAATTTACTTAATATTCGACTTGCATTATAGTTATTTATCCAATAAAACAACACATCTAATATTGCAAAAGGCCATATAAAAGGATTGTGAGATTTTACAATATTCTGATATAATATATTAAGGAGCCAACCTGGAGCCTTGTTCAATAGAACAGGCATAAATCTACGCGTAATACGCTTTTCATATAATGTATCGTTATAATAAATAGTTCTTTTTTTATACAGTCCCTCACTCAATTCTCGTTCGTGAACAGTCAACGAATTGCATCCACATAGTGCCATAGCACCTTTTGCTGTATTTGCATATACCAAAGAAATACCATTTGTTTTCTGTTCCTCATAATCTTTGACACAATGATAGTCTCCAATTGTCAAATCTGACTGTCTGAATAAAGTTTTATAAGGGCAATGATAACAACTATTGCGCATCACTTTTCCACTACAAAAACTACCAAGCATAAATGATTCCTTCTGTGAAGAAACAGTTATCGTCCCATCGTCCCATTCACAAGTCATATAATAGGGGTTTCTCCATCCACCGTTATGATTTTTATCCCTACTACTATAAATATTCTTCAACTTTTTCCCCCTTATTCGCTCTTCGGCACATATTGTCAATGATGAGGGTACACCAAAGCATATCAAATCAATTGTTATCAGTTTGTCTCTGTTTTTGTCTACAACATTTAGAAGCCCGGCTACTTGGCAACTAGTTCCACTGAAAAGTACCGTATTACCTTCTTTCAACAGTAATTTTATTTGGCTATAAATACCACTTGTGTTACTTTGAAAATACTTTGTTCCTTGAATATACTGTAGGTCATCAACATTGTTGGTCAAAATATGCTTTACGCTCTTGCCATCAAATACAGCTCCGGAAACGAACCCACCATTTTGTATTACGGATTCCGCAAGCGCATAGAATGCGCCACCAGAAGCCGAGTTAATTCTTGCTTCATTTTCTGTCCACGCGGCGTATGCTTTTGGTAGTTTTTTTTCTGTTGCAACAGTTGGCGATACAATAGGGCAGGCACGTTGACATGCGTGACATGCAACACATAATTCTATATCAATATGAGGATACCAGAACCCGTCTTGCTCCACTTTGAAACTAATACAACCTTTGGGACATGCATCACCACAGGCCATGCAGCCCGTACAAGACCTTATTGGAGCTAATTTTATTGCTTCACTTTCAATCATACCTTGCTGTTAAAACCCATAAAGAACTGAATGTTTATGCCTCCCCCATTATTGTAAACTCATTAAAACATCAGAAAATGTTTTTTTGTTATCAACACTATTATAAAATTTTATGGAATTCTCCTTGTATTTGAGATAATCATTCTCGATTTTAATTAATCCGCTTACAATCGAATTAACCTCTGAAGGAACGACTAACTCACAAGCTCCGCTAACACCAACTGTATATCTTAATCCTGGTATGTCATTGGCAATTATTGGAAGTCCAAAAGCAGAATATTCAAAAATCTTATTTGGGGCACAATATATATTGTTGAGGCTGTTGGGTTCATAGGCAACATATGCTATATGTGCAATTTTACAAAATGCCAAGTACTCTGGTGAAGGTATAAAGCCAATATGGGTGACTTCAGGTGTGATATTCTTTAATTCATCAATCAGGCCAGATTCATGTTCTGGTCCAACCACCAGAAGATGATAGTTAGCATTCACTTTATTTATTGCAAGAGCAATTCTATCAAGCCTCCTGATATAGCTAATACCACCTTGGTATAGAATTATTTTCTTATCTCTTAATGGCTTTAAAACTTCCTCATATCTGTTTAACACATTCGTACAAATCGGTTCCTCAATAAGAGAATATGGCTTGTTTGGTATAACAAATGGACGAGTTGGCATTTTAAACCAACACTGGTAGAGAACTGCGCGATTGTATTCATTCACAAAAACCGCACTAGCGTCATTAATTACCTTTGCAAATACTCGCTGATACTTTGCGTCATTTTCATGTAGTTCTTGTATCTGAAGAATATACTTATACTTTTTCATGCTTTCGCCCATACAATAAATGGTATTTCCCCCAATGACCCATAACAACGTGTTATCATCATCAACTCTATTGGAAAGATATGAAAGTGTTTTCTTTTTAAAATTCAGATACTCAAAAATCTTACATATCTTATTGCGTTTTCTCTTGTCTGGGATGATATAGTATTCTATGCCACGTTTAGCTAGCTCATTTCTCCAATACTCATTTATATCAACACATACTATGGACACATCATGCCCTAAGTCAGAAAGTGATAACAACGTGCTAAGGACAGGGGACTAGCAGATCGGAAGAGCGTCGTGTAGGGAAAGAGTGTAGATCTC